>R27__coassemble_419_pt1 | contig 28686 bp, 22 predicted proteins | sample R27__metabat2_low_PE_027 | metagenome-assembled genome bin R27
TCGAACACTCAAAGCAACTTTCTATTTGGGAGTAATCTTATCCCGAACTGGGGTACTAAAATAAATCGCAACTACTTGATAATGAGTGGTTGCGATTTGTTGTTTTAGTGGGTTATGGATTAGAGCTGTTGCCGCTGGCGCGGGGCTGGGTGTTGGGGGGCTGGGTGCCGTTCCACTGGGTGTTGAGCCAGTCTACTTTTTTGTGAAAACATGGCTTGAGGTACATGTTGGTTCTTGCTTGTGTGTTATTACCATTGTATTGCGGCCAGCGCACATGGTCGGCATTTCCCGCTGCCTCGAATTTGATGGTGAAGTTGTCTATATAAGCATCCATCTTGGGGTATACCTCCTCATAAAAGCGCCGCCAGTAATAACTCACGCGCTCTTGAAAGCGGGGGAACTTGGCGATTTCGCTAATCCACCGCGAGCGGCAGTAACTGGGCATGTTCTCATAGATGAAGTCGTTGAACTCGTAGGTGCTGCTCCAGCGCGTGAATGAACTGCCGCAGTCCCACAGGGGGCCAAAGATGAGCTTGGCGCCGCTGCCCTGCTGCTTGTGCATGAAGCAGCTGCCCGAAAATGCCTCGGGGTTGTCAACTGCCTCTTGAACAATATAATAGACGGCGAGCGAGTCGATATCGATATACTGCTCCCACAGGCGGCTCTCCTTGTCCTGGGTGTAGATTGCCGTGTCGGCGCTGAGCAGGAACGAGGTGATGTAGTCGCGCTGCGCGCCGCTCAGCACCTCGGGCGAATGCGGGGTGACCCAAAACGGCATGCCGTTGCCCTCGGTGAACGTGATGTTGCCGGGTTCGACGTAATTGTCGATTTCAAGCAGCCAGCCGCCCGTCACCTTCTCGGGGTCTGTTTCCATGTCGGCTTGTTCCTCGATGTTGACGCGGTCCTTGGCGACGCGTATTTTCTCGGCGAGGAAGTACAGGCCGATGTACTGCCCGTTGAGCACCACCTCGACAGGCTCGATGCGCGGGTTCCACGCCATGCCCATGCGGCGCCCGATTTCAAAGGGCAGCACGTCGTTGAGTTTCCCCATCCACTGGTCGGCGTTGGCGAGCAGCACCCAGTGGCGGCTGGAGGGCATGCTCATCATTGGCTGTTTGTCGTCGAGCTTGAGGCGGTAGGGTTTTTTGTCCAGATTGGTCCAGGTGGCATTGCCGCGCCCTTTAATCTGCATGCCCAGCGGTGCGTCGGGCGTGCCGATGGACTGATAGCCCTCGATGCCCATGTTGTCGAGCCACCAGTCGGCATGGATGTATTCTTCCTTGCTGTCGATGTTGCGGTGCCCCTCGGTGTTGATGAACAGCACGGGCAGGGTGCCCGAGCAGGCAGGCATGGGCTTTAACTTGTCGCCCATGATGGCGCTCACGACCGCATTCAGGTCGGCGATGTTGATTTCCTTGTCGCCGTTGACGTCGGCGGCATAGGAGAACAGGGCATGGTACCTCGCCCCGCTGCAAATAGTATCGACGAGCGCGTTGACGTCGGCAAGGTTCACCTCCCAGTCACAGTTCACGTCGCCGCGCGGCCGCAAGCCGCCCTGTGCGTGCAGGGCAATGGCTGCCAGCAGTATGATTGGCAGAATCAGGATAGTTCGTTTCATGGTGTATGTGTTTATCAGTTAGTATGTGTTTCATTTGTTGTTTGATAGACTGTTGTAGATGTCGCGGCCCGCGAAGATGTAGCGGCTGATGTGCAGCTTGTCGGACAGCCATGCGCAACCCAGGCAGCCGGCGGCGACAAATGCCAGTGCCGCGATGGTGAAGCACACTGCCGTGGGGTCGAAGTCAAAGGCGGGTGCCGCCCGCTTGGCAAGCAGCGTGAAGATGGGCGAGAACACCACGATGGCCAGTGAATTGCGCCCGATGTAGGCCGCCAGACGCCTGATGAGGCCTCCGCACATGGGATAGACCGCCAGCAGCAGGCTCATGACCAATATCGTGATGGCAATGCCCGCCAGCGAGCCGCAATCATAATTGTCGGGTAACCAGAACAGCACAACCAGCGGCAGCGCCGCCCACCACGACGGCGTGATGACGGCCGTGAGCGCATGGCCGCTGCGCATGATGAGCACGCCGATGAGGTAATAGATGACATAGTGCCAGTCCAGCCCCTCGATGGCGAGCGAGAGGCCGTAGAGCATGACGCCCATGATGGCAAGCCCCGACAGGTCTTTCAGTTTGAAAATGCTGTAAACCAGGTAATAAACCGCTGTGCACAGTGCCAGCGTGTGCAGATACCAGTAGGGGCCCGTGGGCTGGGTGGCCATCATGAGCATGAAGTCGGCGGCCGTGATGTTGCCGATGGCATTGTGTGCGCCCAGGCTGCCGCCCACCAGGCATTGCATGGCGATGTAGAGCGCCTCAAACACGATGTAGGGCACCACGATGCGCATCAATCCCTTGCCAAAGGCGGTAGGCGCCTTCTCGACATTGGCCAGAAAGCCCGAGATGATGAGAAACGCCGGCATGTGGAACGTGTAAACCGCCGCCCGCAGGGTGGGGTAGGTGAGTTCCACCGGCTGCAGGTGGAACATGACCATGAGCAGGATGAAGATGCCCTTGAGGTAATCGAGTTGCGGGACGCGCTGTTTCATTGCCGGGTGATGGTGTTGGCGCGCGCGGTGCGTTTGCCCACATTGGTTACATTGATGAACAAATCCTGCTCGCTGTTGACGCCGTGCAGCACGTTGTTCTTGACCTCGAGCCGCTCGAAGCGGTAGTCGCGCGTGGAGTTGGCGCTCCAGTGCGTCATGAACTGTCCGTTGCCGCCGTTGACGGTGACATTGTTGTTGTTGAACACCACGGTGCCCGTGGGCGCAAACTCCTGCAGGAAGAAGTTCATGTTGCCGCTTACCAGCGTGTTGCCGGTGAAGTTGATGTCCAGCCGCTTGACCTTGTGGCAATAGACGCGCGTGTCGCCGGCAAAGTAGTTGTTGCTGGCGTTGAGGGTAAACTTGTCGGTGCCGTTGCCGGCGCCGATGGCGGCGATGCACTTGATGCCCTTGCACACATTGTTGCGCATGGTGACGCTGCCGCCCTGCTCACCGCACCACACGAGTTGGACGCCGGTTGACTTGCCGCTGCCGGGAATCACGGTGGCCTCGTTGACAATCTTGTTGCCGTCCATGCACACATTGCCGCCCTGCACGAGCAGGAAACTGTAGCCCTGGGCGCCCGAGGGGTCCAAGACCAGTTTCTTGTTGCTCACCCGGTTGCCGTTGATGCGGATGGTGTCGCCGCACGCGCTCAGGTCGTTGACCTCGATGTCCTGCCTGTAGCACCGCTTGTCATATCCCACGGCCTCGTTGACGATGGTGTTGTCCTCGATGAAGATGCCGCTGTGTACATCGGCGGGGTCAAAGGAGATGTACATGCAGCGCGCCGTCATGTCGGTCATGACAAACTTGTTGCGCGTGATGTGCAGATTGCGCGTGGTGCAGCAGTCTTTGCTCTTGCTGTGGTCGGTCATGACCGACAGCACCGTGTGGTTGTAGCAGTTGTCGGCCATGTTCTTGTCCTTGCCGTCATACTTGTAGTGGAACTCATTGTCCTCGACAAAGATGTCGGTGCGGGAGGCCTTGCCGCGCACATAGCTGTTGGTGCTGTTGTCCACCAGCCTGTCAAAGATGCCCACGGCCTCGTCCTTGCCGTATTTGTAGAACTTGTTGCGCTTGACATTGATGTTGTGCATCTCGCCGCGCAGCCACAGGTTGCCGCCGTCGGTGGTGTTGTTGTAGTTGGAGATGACGCAGTCGGTGACGGTGACATTGGAGCACACCTGCAGGTCAAAGTTGGTGCAGATGGCGTTGTGCATGTAGCTGTCCACATGGCGGATGTCGACACGGCTGGCATGGTACACCTTGACGGCAAAGCATCGCTCGCCGGCCCACCACACCCCCGTGTGCTCCTTGAGCTTGATGGTGATGTCGCTGATGGACAGGGTGACCGGGCGCTTGAGCGTGCCGGCAACCTTGAAAAAGGTGTCGTCGAGGAAGGCCTTGTAGCCATTGCGGTCGCTGCCCTTGTCAAGGGTAATCGTGGTGCTGCCGCGGCCAGCGCCCTTGATGACGACATGGGTGTTGAGCACGATGGTGCCGTCGATGGTGTAGTTGCCTTTGGCAAAGTTGAGCACCACCGTGTCGCCATAGGCGGCATGGGCGCAGCGCTGGCGCAGCTCCTGCGTCAGGTTGCCCTTGTTGCTCCTGACGTTGACATTGACGGTGGCCGCGTGGCCGGGGAATGCCGCCATGCAGGCGAGCATTGCCGTGATGAGATGGATGTTGAATCGTTTCATTGGCTTGGACATTAGTGACCTTTGTTGGACTGCGGGACAGCGGCAGGGTTTATTGCCGCTGGCCGTGACGGGCCGCCGCCTCGAAGATTTGCTCAAGGGCCGCGCCCATGGCCTGCGGCGAGTAAACGGTATCATACAGCTGCCGCGTTGTGGCACCCGACTGCAGCGAGCGGCCCACGGCGGCGGCCAGGGCGCTGCCGTCGCCGGGCTCAAAGAATTCCACGCCCTGGGCGGGCGCCGGGCATGCTTCGGCGAAGAAAGGCAGGCGCGACACGACTATGGGCTTGCCAAAGTGGCTGGCGACCGAAATCACCCCGCTCTGGGTGGCCGAGATGTAGGGATAGACCACCGTGGCGGCCCGTGAGAACAGGTCGCGCATCTCCTCGTCGCCGATGTAGCGGTTGATGAACACCACGTTGCGCTCATCGGCGCGGCGCTCAAAGTAGATGTCGCCCTTGCCGGCAATCACCAGCGGGCGGTCTTGCAGCCCGGGGTGGTCGAGGTAGGCGTTGTAGAGCAGGTGCACGCCCTTGTAGAGGTGCAGCATGCCAAAGAACAGGATGCAGCCGCGGCTGGTGTCGATGTCCTGCAGCTCGGGCACCGGCGCGGTGCCGTGGGCTATGGCGCCGCTGACCAGGGTGGGGAAGGGCGCATAGTGCACCTGGCGGCCAGGGTAGCGGCGGGCCATGTCGTCGGCTTGGGCGCGGCTGTTGGTGACCATGAGCCGCGCGTGCCTGAACAGGTGCCGCTGGGGCCACTCGATGATGAGCTTGTCCTTGAGCCACCGCGCCAGGGTGGTGTACTTGTAGTCGTGGCTCACGGCATCGTGCACGGTGTAAAGCACGGGAGTGTGGCGCTGCAGGCGCTTGATGCTGCCGGCCAGGATGAGTTCGCCGGTGAGTGAATACACCAGGTTGATGCCGTGGCGGCGCGTCAGGCCGTCGATGGCGCGCGTCACCTGTGAGGGACGGTAGCGAAAGGCGGCGCGCCGCACCTTGCCCGCGGGGTAATCAATCCATGTCACGGCCTGCGCGTCAACATTGCCGAGGCCCTGCATGTCCACGCCGTGGCGCGTGACAATGAGCACGCTGTCGCCCGGCCGCCACATGGCATTGATGATGGTGCGGGCATAGGGGCGCATGCCCGGGGCGTCAAACTCGGTGGCGAGGAACAATATGTGCTGGCCGGACGGTCTCATGGCATTGGCGCATTGTGTGCAGTGTCGTCGTCTTGGGTCTGGGCCTCTTGCCCGGTGCCCAGGCGCAGCTTCTCGGCCTCCACTGTCACAAACTCGGGGTGCTCCTCAAGCGGATAGTGCCTGTTGAGCGACAGCACGAGGAACATGAGCGAGATGTTGAGCGTTTGCGGCGTGAGCGGGGCCCAGTCGCTGCTGCCCTGAATGAGCCAGCAGCACATCACGCCCAGCCCGGTGATGTTAAAGATGTTGTAATAGCGGTTCCTGGACATGCGCGTCCGTCGCTTGAAGGTGGCGATGTACCACACGACACCCGCCGCAATGGGGAGGTAACCGATGAGGCCCAGCTCGTCGATGAGTATGATCCAAATGTTGTGGATGGGGTTGGTGAACATGAACTCCTCGGGCTGCCAGATGTCGGTCATGTCGAACACCTGCTCAAAGATGACGGCCGAGGTGTTCTCGCCCAGGTAGTTGAGGTGGGCGTTCAGGCCCACGCCCGTGAACGGGTGGTCCATGAAGATTTCATAGCCGCAGTAGTAGTGCATGAGTCGCGATGTGGTCATCTCGTCGAGGTTCTCCAGGTCGCTGAACAAGAAACTCAGCGGGCCGTACAGCAGCAGGCCGATGAAAATGGCCAGCGGCACGATGCCCTTGAGTATGCTCTGCGGGCTCAACAGCTTGTAGCGGCGGTACACATAGAACACCACGATGGCCAGCAGCGCCACCACGATGGCCAGCAGCGAGCTGCGGCTGGCGCTCAACACAATCACCAGGAACGCCATGCCGGCAAACACGGCGCTGGCGCGGCGCTTGTAGGCGGTGATGAAACAGGCGGCAAAGAAGAGGAAATAGTAGGACGCATAGGTGCCCAGGATGTTGGGGTGGCTCATTGTCGCCACAGCCCCCACGCGGTCGTCGCTGCGTGTCGCTGCCTCGCTGTCAAATATCTTGATGACACCCTCCATCCCCATCACGGGGTAGCAGATGCACAGCACAAAGTTCAGCACCACGGTCGCTGCCAGTCCCATGAAGATGCCGTTGACCAGCGTGTTGACATTGAAACTGTTGGTGAACAGGTACATGAACACGGCAAACGAGAGGATGTAGAACACCTCGATGGCCGACTGCATGCGTGCCATGTTGTTGGGGTTGGCCAGCGTGTAGCCCGCATACAGCAGCATCACCAGCGCCACCCAGATGTTGGGGCGGCGGATGCGCCACTGCTTGTGGTGCGAGACAATCCACAGCAGCAACAACGACATGAAATAGAACGGCCAAATGGCCAGGCCCGTGCCAAAGGTGCCGCAGGGCTCGCCGCTGCCCTTGAACACGGGCAGGAAAAAGCGGGAAAAGCAGCACGAGAAGGTGTACACGGCGATGAGTATCTCATGCATGCGCTCCCTGGTCAGGCGGCTGCCTTCACGCGCTGTGAAGAAGATGGCCACCAGGCCCAGGGTCGCAAATATGAGGGCTCTATCCATGCGTCAAGGGGCGGATTAAAAGCGCTGGCGAAATTAGTCTTCCTCCTTGTTGGCGCCGTAGCCGTAGCCATAGGTGTTGTCGCCCGAGGGCTTGGTGTCGTTGAGCACCACGCACATGTTGGTCAACTGCTTGTTGGCGGCAATGCGGTTCATGAACTTGATGAGGCTGCGCTTGGTGTAGTTGGCGCGGGTGACATAGACGGTGGCGTTGGTGAACTTGTCGAGCGAGAAACTGTCGCTGACCATGGCCACGGGAGCCGAGTCCACGATGATGATGTCATACCGGGCGCGCAGGTCCTTGAAGAACTGCTTCACGCGGTCGCCCAGCAGCAACTCCGACGGGTTGGGGGGAATGGCGCCGCCCACGAGCACGTCGAGGCCTGCCACCTCCTTGCAGGGCTGGGCAATCTGGTCGATGGTGACATCGCCGCGCGAGAGGTAGGAGGTCACGCCGGGCACCTCGTTGAGGTTGAGCATCTGGGCCAGCTTGGGCGAACGGATGTCCATGCCCACGAGCGCCACGCGCTTGCCCAGCAGGGCAAACGAGGCGGCGACATTGGCGCTGATAAACGACTTGCCCTCGCCGCTCACGCTGCTGGTGACCAGGATGACCTTGTCGTCCTCGTCGCTGAGCATGAACTGCAGGTTGTTGCGCACATAGCGGAACAGCTCGACGATGGCCGATGTCTTGCCTTCCCTGACCACGAGCTGGGTGTTGTGGCGGTTGTGGTGGATGTGGCCGATGAAGGGCACGCGGGATATCTCTTCCAGTTCTTCCTGGTTTTGGAACTTGGTGGTGAACAGGTCCTTGAGATAGACGAGCAGCAGCGGCAGGAACAGTCCTGCCAGCAGGGCCAGTGCCAGAATAACCATCTTGTTGGGGCTGATGGGGGTTGTCTTGGCATAGGCGTGGTCCACAATCTTGCCCTTGGGTGTGGTGGCTGCCAGCACGAGGGCATTTTCCTCGCGTTTCTCGAGCAGGAGGGTGTAGAGGGTGTTCTGTATGCCCTGCTGCCGCAGCAGTTCACGCGCCTCGCGCTCCTCGGTGGGCACCTTGCCCATCTCGCCGGCGGCTTCGCCGGCCTGTGCCATCGCCTTGTTGAGCCTCATGTTCACGGCCTTGATGGACGAGTTGATGCCTTGCAGCACGTTGGCGTGCATCGTGGTGATTTGCTCGTCGAGCTGCTTGACAACGGCGTTGTTGTCCTTGGCCGACTGTTCCAGCTCCTGCCGCTTGGCCAGCAGGTTGTTATAGGCCTTGATGGACGCGCTGGCGGCGCTGCTGTCCACGGCAAAGGGGATGTAGGAGTGCTTGTTGGCGGGGTTGACGACAAAGTCGCGCACCATGCCCAGCAGTTGTTTCTCGGTCTCGAGCTTGACGATGGCCCTGTCGGTGACTTCCTGCTTGGCGATGGAACTCTTGACCTGCAGCTCGGGGTCAACGATGTTGTGGGCCTTCTTGTAGGACTCGATGTCGGCCTCGCTGCTGGTCAGGCCCTTGTAGATGAGCGCCAGGCGCTCGTCGATGAACTTGGCGGTGTTGATGGCCTCCTCGTCCTTCTCGTTCTGTCCGCGCTCGTTGTAGAGCTCGATGAGCTTGTTCAGGATGTCCTTGCCGCGCGACTTGTTGCTCTCCGACAGGGTGAGGTTGATGCCGTTGGACTTTTTGGTGGCCAGCTTGACCTGGATGCGGCGGTTGAGCTGTTCGCCCACGATTTGGTTGCCCGTCAGGGTGGCGGTGATGTGGCAGGGCTTGCCGGCCTTGTATTCGTCGGTGGCCTTGACGGCAAACACGCCGTAGCTGGTCTTGACCGTGGCGGGCAGCTTGGCGTTCTTGATGTTGGCCAGTTTCTCCTTGCCGCTCTTGGCCTCGATGCTGGCTTGGCCCTGCTTGTTGACGTCAATCTTGAACTGTACCGTTGACAGCGTGTCAAACATCTCCTCGGGGGCGACAACCTCGATGGGCGAGCCGTTGTAGTGGTCCACATCGGGCTTGTACCACTCCTTGTGCTCCTTGTAGGAGCGGTTGAGCCTGAGCTGCTTGGCGACCTGGGTGCACAGCTCCTGCGACGAGAACACAATCATCTCGTCGTCCACCTTGCTGCCCTGGCCCATGAGTTTCATGCTCTTGAGCAGGTTGGCGCCGGCGCCGGCGCTGTTGTCGTCCTGGGCAACTAGCACGGTGGCCTTGACGCTGTAGATGCGCTGGGCATATTTGAGGTAAACAAACGCGAGCGTGACGCAGGCGATGAGTGACAGCACGAACAGCCACCAGTAGCGTTTATACTTGCGTACAAATGCGCCGAAGTCGATGATTTGTTCCTCTTGTTGGGCTGTCGGGGGGGTATTGGGTATAGCCATTTTCTCTAAACTGTGGTTCGGTTTGTGGTTGGGCGGATTATCGGGCCAGGGCGATGATGAGCGACGCGATGACCGATACGCTGCTCACGATGGTGGAAATCACCGAGAGCTTGTAGGCATTATTCTGGTTGTACTTGGAGTTGTCGGTGCGTATTTTGTTGGGCTCGACATACACGATGTCGCCTTGCTTGAGGTGGAAGTAGGGCGACGAGAACACGTCGCTCTTGGTCAGGTCCAGGCGGTGATAGGCGCGCTGGTTGCCCTCGGTGCGGATGACATACACGCGGTCGCGCTGGCCATATTCGGTGAGGTCGCCGCACGACGCCAGGGCGTCAAGCACGGTGAAATTCTGCTGGCGGGAGGTGACGCGTGCGGGGGCTTTGACCTCGCCCATCACGTCGACGTTGAAGTAGAGCAGCTCGACGCGCACATAGGGGTCCTTGACGTCCTTCTCGACCAGCGCGGTGATGCGCTTGGCGATTTCGCTGGAGGTCTGTCCGGCCACATGCAGCCGTCCCAGCACGGGCATCAGGATGTCGCCTTGGGTATCGACGATGTAGGTCTGCGTCTGCGGGGTGGACGCAAAGGTCAAGTTGCTGCGGGTGGCGGGGTTGTTCAACGGCACGTTGTAGGCCGCCGTCGCCTCGGGCACCGCCGACGACACGGCGATGACCAGCTCGTCGTCGGGCTGGATGAGGATGGGATAGGTGCTGGTGGCGTTGGGCAGCGTGCCGTTTTCGCCCAGGTCGGTGAAGTAAGCCAATGAATTATCCTTGCTGGTGGAGCATGACAGCAGGGTCATGGCGGCAGCAAGCATGATGAGAAATCTTGATGTCATGTTTACAAACATTATAATAAAAGATGTATCTAAATAAAAAAACGAGAAAATGTCCCGTTTATTTTATTGTGCCCCGTGTTTTGGCGATTTTGGCCCGCCACAGCTCCGTCAGGCTGTCGCGGCAGCCCCACGCCAGCAGCGCCAGCGCGGCGGCCATGAAGGCGATGTCGGCCCATGCGCCGGGGCTGAGGTAGAAGGGCACGGCGCTGGCCAGCATCACGATGGCGGGCACGATGGCCTTGCCGCTCAGGCGCAGCGTGAAGTAGCGCTTCATGTCGTGCCAGCGATAGGCCACCAGCACCAGGTAGGTGACCAGCAGGGTGACGATGACGCCATACACGCCCAGCGGCTTGATGAGCAGGAAGTTGAGCACCACGTTGACGGCGGCCGCCAGGATGATGGCGGGCAGGGTGCGCGCGGTGTCCTTGGCGCACTGGTAGCCCATGTCAAAGAATGCCGCCACGGCAAAGATGACCGCCGACAGGCCCAGCGGGTAGATGTAGTTGAGGCTTTGCTGATATTCGTCGGCAACGAGCCAGCCGTAGTTGACCTTGAGCAGGAACAGATAGCCCACCAGGATGCCCGCCAGCACATAGAGGTAGCTGCCCAGCATCTTGGAGAAAAAGCGGTTGCGGTCGGGGCTGTTGTATTGCAGTATCGCGGTCTCCTGCCACGCTTGGTAGAAGATGATGGCCAGCGTGTTGATGATGCCTGTGAAGCGGATGGCGACGGCATAGACGCCGTTGTCGGCAAGGCCCAGGTAGTTGGTGATGAACAGGCGGTCGCTGCTGCCCGTGAGCCACCAGCACAGCGAGCCCGGCAGCAGGGGCAGCGTGTAGCGGATGATGTCGCGGCCCACGGCGCGTGTGTCGATGCGCCAGCGGGTGTGGCGGGTGATGAGCCTCACGCGCGCCTCGACGATGGCGAGCGCCAGCACGCGGGCGAGGATGTTGGCCACAAAGATGCCGCGGATGCCCCAGCCCATGAAGGCGACGCCGATGACGCTGAACACGCCGATGCCCAGCGCCGAGAGGATGCCCACGGCCACAAAGGCGCGGTTGTTGCCCAGGCCGCGAAAGACCTGGGAATAGACCTCCTGCAGCGACATGGCGATGAGCAGGCCCACCGAGTAGCCCAGGTAGTGGATGTCGGTGAACAGCGCCATCAGCGCGGCGATGGCGAGCGATGCCGTGAGGGTGGCCGCCATGGTGCGGGACACAAAGGTGACGATGCGCTGCCGCTGTTGGCCCTCGTCGCAGTCGAGCAGGAAGCGGAACGCCCCGTCGCGCAGCTGCAGTGTGACAAAGGGCATGAGCAGCAGGCACACCTGCAGGCAGATGTCGTAGAAGCCAAAGTCGCTGGTGTCGTGGATAAAGTAGGTGTACATCGGCACCATCATGAAGGTGATGAGCTTGGAGCCGATGTTGCCGATGGCATAGATGCCGATGTCCTTCAAGAACTTCGACCTTCGGTTGTTGGCGTTATGGTTGTCGGTGCTGTCTGCCATGTTGTCGTTAATGCGGGGGCAAAGGTAAGAAATTATTGTGATTTTTTGGCTTTCTTTCGGCATTTGTTTGTATCTTCGCACTTGCAAACGCTGTTTCAAGGCGTTTGCCCATCGTCAATGAGTACACGGGTAACAGCCGACATATCTCGCCCGGGGCGTCCGCCGCTCATCCGCACCATCAGCGCGTGGCGCGGCTTGCTGGCGCTGACCGTGGTGATGTTCCACACGGGCCAGGAGTGGTCACGCGACCCGGGCTACTCGAGCGTGACTTTCTTTTTCCTGTCGAGCGCGTTCCTGCTGGCGATGCGGTACCGTTTCGACCGCTTTACGTTCAAGGATTACCGGCGCTTTGCCGTGGGCCATGCGTTGCGGCTCTATCCCCTCCACTGGCTGGGGCTGGCGTTGCTCGTCCTCATTGCGTCCGTTTGGCATTGCCCCTTTGACCGGGGGGCGGCGGTCCTCAATGCCCTGCTGGTGCAGGCGTGGTTCCCGCAGCACGGCATCCACTACGGCATCAATCCCGTGGCGTGGTACATGAGCGCGCTGCTGTTTTGCTACCTGATTTTCCCGGCGGTGGCGCGCTGGCTGGGCCCGTGGCGCCTGCGCTACAAGGCGCTGCTGATGCTGGCGCTGGCCGTGGCGCTGGCCGTGGTGTTGCTGCCGCTCGACATCCCGCGGCGCGAGGCGGTGTTTGTCAATCCGTTGTCCCACATCCTTGATGTGGTGGCGGGCCTGACGCTGTATCACCTTTACAAGGTAGTCAAGCCGCGGCTTGGCGGTGTCACCTTTGGCATGGCGACGCTCATCGAGGCGGCCGCCATCGGGCTGCTGGCGTTGACGATGGCGGTGCATCAGTTCACCACATGGATGGACCCGTGGGAGGATGTGCTCATCTGGGTGCTGCCGCAGTGCGCCATCATCGGCGCCATGGCCTTGCTCAACGGCAACGAGGGCGCTGTGGGGCGCCTGCTGCTGTCGCGCCCGTTGCAGTGGCTGGGAAGCATCAGCTTTGAGGTGTATGTGCTGCACATGGCGGCGTTCTGGCTGTTCAACTATTATGTCGCCGCCGTGGCGGGGCACTTTGGGTGGAACATCTACGGCTGCCTGGAGTGGTTCTCGCTGCCCGTGCTGCTGCCGCTGGCGTGGGCGGTGAACCGCTGGTTCACGCGTCCGTTGTCTAATCGATTAAAACGTTGTGTCAATCAGTAGGATAATGATAAAGGTGATTAACGGCTGGCGAGGCCTGTTTGCAGTGATGATTGTGCTCTTTCACGTGGGCGTGGCCCAGTGCGAGGAGATGACGTGGGCGGGCGTGAGCTTCTTCATCATGGCGAGCGGCATGCTGCTGGCCATGCGCCACCCCATGGAGCGGCTCGACGGCGCGGCTTACCGCAAGTTCGCCTGCCGCCATGCCCTCAAGCTCTTTCCGCTGCACTGGCTCACCCTGGCGTTGTGGCTCATTGCCCTGGCGGCTGTGGGCGCGCTGGCGGTCAAGCCCGTCACGCTGGCGCTCAACGCCTTGCTGCTGCACAGCTGGTCGCTGCTGCACAGCGTGTATTTCTCGTGCAACCGTTTCTCGTGGTTCCTGAGCACGCTGCTGGTGTGCTACTTGTGCTACCCGCTGCTGGCGCGCTGGTTCATGCCGTTGCGCTTGCGGCACAAGGCCGTGGTGATGGGCGTGCTCGTTGCCGCTGACGTCGCGCTGCTTGCCGTCACGGGGCACAATGTGTACTGGCGCACGGCGCTGTATGTGTTCCCGCCGGTGAGGCTCATCGACTTCATGCTGGGCATGACGCTGGCCCCCGCCTGCCGCCTGACGGGGAGCCGCGGCGTGCTGGGCAAGAGCGACAACGGCACCGATGCCGAGCTGGTCGCCGTGGCGCTGTTGTCTGCCGTGGTCATGACCTTTCGCGCCTGCCCGTCGCTGCTGCCCTGGAGCGATGCCGTCATCTGGTGGCTGCCCGTGGCGCTGATTTTGCTGGTGTCGGTGGCCTACGACCGCCGCGAGGGCTTTGTGGGACGCCTGCTGGCGTCGCGCCCCATGCAGTGGCTGGGCGACATCAGTTTTGAGATTTTCATGCTGCAAGGCATTGCCGCTCTGGCCTATAACTACTTGCTGGCCCCCGTGCTCGCCCACTTCAATGTGCCCGCCATGATGGATGTCGTGGCGCGCGACATGGGCTTCACGGGCGCCATCGCCATCGCCTGGTTCATCATCCCCGTGGACGTGCTCCTCGCCTGGCTCGTCAACCGCCTTTTCACCCGCCCCCTGCGCCGCCTCCTGCCACGGTAGAGGGCGACAATCCCGCGATTTTTTTTCAAAAAAACTCATTTTTTCCCTAAATTGAGCAAAAATTGATTACCTTTGTGCCAATTCATTGCCAACGGCAGTGATGACATTTTAGTAAAAAAAAGCGTTTATTGCGCTTTGTTCTTTGGCATCCAGAAATTAGCGACTTCTTTTACTGCCACAAGGATAAAGCAACGATTGACGCTCACGATGTGTGCTACACACCGCCCTCATGCCCCCTGCGGGCGTGGGGTGGTTGTACATATCCAGCGTGAGGTCTTGCGTTGCTCGTCTTTGGCAGTATGGCGACGCTAAGCCTCTGGATGCGAGACGAGTGACAATATGAGGCCTCTCGCTTTTTTTAGTGCCACATCAATCACTTGCGCCGAATGGAGGTCTCGACGCCCACAATGGTATGAAAAGCGAGACCAGAGCACAACTCATCGAGCGCGTCATGCAACTGCCGGGACTGACCAACGACGAGCGTTCCGCGCTGTTAGAGCTGTTGCGCACCAAGAAGTCCTATGGACTGGTGTGGGAGAACAAGCCCGAGGCCGTGGAGGAGCGGCTGCGCGATGAACAGCCCGTGCTGACCGAATTGCCCGAGCGGCGCATCGTCAGCGATGACCCCGACGCGCCCAATCATATCCTCATCGAGGGCGACAACCTGGAAGCGCTCACCACGCTGGCCTACACCCATGCTGGCAAAATTGATGTCATCTACATCGACCCCCCTTATAACACTGGCAATAAGGATTTTGCCTATAACGACTCCTATGTGGATAAGGAGGACGCCTACCGCCACAGTAAGTGGCTGTCGTTCATATCCAAGCGCCTGCGCATCGCCAAAAACCTCCTTAGCGACAGGGGCGTGATTTTTATCTCCATCGACGATAACGAACAAGCAAACCTGAAACTCCTGTGCGATGAGGTGTTTGGAGCTGATTCCTTTGTAGGTACTGTCATTTGGGAAAAAACTGACAGTCCAAGAATGGATGTAACAGGTTTTTCTGTTAGACATGACTATATACTTGTCTATAAAAGAAATGACTTTTTGCTCAAGCGCCTATCATCGGACATAGTTCCGGAGCATTACAACAGAACGGATGAAAATGGTCGGAGGTATTACACAAAACCGATGCGAATAATGGGTGGTCACATAAGTGAAAGCTTGTTCTATCCATTAATTGCACCTGATGGTACTAAAGTTTACCCTTATGATAAAAAAGGCGAAAAAAGTGGTTGGCGATGGAGTATGAAGAAAATAAAGGAAGAAGCCGAACGCGTAGAATGGGTAAAAGGCAAGAATGGTTGGAATCCCTACTTTCGCATTTATGCAGATAACAGACGGGAAATGCCTGTCGAAACAATCTGGACTTTTGAAACTGTAGGAAGTACAAGAACTGCAAAGAATCAACTTAATGTGATAATGGGAGATAGTGCATTTAGTTATCCAAAACCTGTTTCATTGATTCAATACATTTTAAGAGTTGCTGGAGAGAACAATTCTACCATTCTCGACTTCTTTGCGGGCAGTGGCACAACGATGCACGCTGTGATGGCGTTGAATGCCGAGGACGGCGGGCATCGGCAGTGCATCCTCGTGACGAACAACGAGAACGGCATCTGCGAGAATGTGACCTATGAGCGCAACAAGCGCGTGATCAACGGCTACCCCAAGCCCAACGGCGAGCAGGTCGAAGGCCTGCACGCCAACAACTTGCGCTACTACCGCACCGCCTATGTGCCGCGTGAACCATCGCACCAAGTGAGGAAAGAGCAGGCTCGTGCCTTGACAGACTTACTCTGCATCAAGGAGAATGTGTACGATGAGAAAAAGGCGTTTGGCGGTCTGTCACTCGCGGGCAAAGAGCAACTCATTCGCTACTTCGCCGACGATGCCCGGCAGATGCTGCTTATCTACGACACGCGTGTAGTCCCTCATGTAGTGAATGAAATCGCGAAGATGCCTGACGGCGTGAATGTGAAGATATATGTGTTTGCCGACGGCAGTTATCCATACACCGCGGACTTTGAATCCGTGCTGAACAAGATAACCCTTGTGGCAATGCCCTATTCCATGAACAAGGCGCTGCACAATGTGCTGCCAGTGCAAGATGATGTAGAATTGAACGATAAACCCGAAAGCGAGGAGGACTAAACAATGTTAGAACTTAAAGCATACCAAGAGAAGGCTGTCAAAGACCTCAAGGAGAAGATTGTGGACATGATGCAGCTACATGCCGAGCGTCAAAAAATTGTGTTCAAGGCCCCGACGGGAGCGGGCAAGACGGTCATGGCATCGGCATTGCTCGACAAGTTGAACATTGAGTTTAGCTCAAACTATAATGATGTGGCGTTCATTTGGATAGCGCCTAACAAGCTGCATGTCCAAAGCTACATGTCGATGCGAAATTTCTTCAGCGAAACGCGGTCGCTGCGCCCCGTCATGTTCAACGAGGTGGACCCGATGAGCGGCTTGCAGGGAGGCGACATCCTGTTCCTGAACTGGCAGAGCATCTACATGGAAAATGCCGTCATCATTCGCGAGAACGAACAAAACCGCAACCTGTACACCCTCGTCAAGAGCACGAGGGATAACTGCATCCCCGTCATCGTTGTGATTGACGAGGAACACATGTACACGGGCGTCAACGCGAGAAGGTGCGAAACCGTGCTGAACAAGATTAACGCCAAAGTAGAGCTGCGCATCTCTGCCACGCCCATCACTGTGGGCTGTCCCTTGATTGATGTTCCGCGCGAGAAAGTGATTGCCGAGGAAATGATAAAGAAAGGCATCTATCTGAATCCGCAGCTTCACGGTTCCGACAACCAGGAAGTGTCGCTCAATATCCATCTGCTGGAAGCCGCGCTAAAGCGCCGCAATGCCCTGGCGAAGGCCTATCACGAATATGGCATCAACCCGTTGCTACTCATTCAGTTGCCCGACGACAAACACGACAGCTTGAGCGCTAACGAAAAGAAACTCATCGAGGCGATAAAAACCTACCTTGATGTCAAGAAGAACATCAATGTGGAGAACAACAAACTCGCCATTTGGTTGAGCGGCGTGAAAGAGAATGTGCTCGGCATCGAAAAGAAGGACTGCATCACCGAGGTGCTGCTCTTCAAACAGGCCATCGCCCTGGGCTGGGACTGCCCGCGCGCCGCCGTGCTGCTTATCTTCCGCGACTTGCACAGCATGACATTTACCATTCAAACCGTGGGGCGCATCCTGCGCATGCCAGACCTTCATCACTACACCAACGACATGATGAACTATGGCTATGTCTATACCAACCTCAGCACCGAACAGATAGAGGTGGTGCGCGACGACATGAGTTACATCTCAAAGATTGCCGCTAAGTTGCGCCCCGAAGTCGAAAACACGACCTTGCCATCGGTGTATCAGGAACGGCGCAAGACCCCTCACGTGCTGATGTCAAGGTTCAAGAAGGAGTTCAAGAAGGTGGTAGCTGAAGCATGGGACATACCCTTGATGGAAATCTATAGCGACGGTGATGATTGGGACAACATCAAGCCCATGCCTGTCAACAACCCTGATGACTTCATTATATTGGAAAACAGGAGAAAAGCCAATTTGCACGGCGTGCGCACCGATGTCAAAAACATTCAAGTGCGCGTGCCCAAAGACCTCGTGCTGCATGGCACCGAGGAGGTGGTGACGATAGACGAAAGGGCAAGATTCTGCAAAACCAAGTATGAGCTGACGATGACATTCAATGCCTTTTGCCGCAAGAACGTGGGCGGTTACGAGCCATCGCAGTCGGCCGAGATGATACGCAGTGCTTTGTTTGAGTTCTTTGATGAATATCTGATGATGGGCTCGGAAGACGCCATCAAGGTGGTGCTCTATGAACATAATCAGTCCCAGTTTGCCACGCTTCTTGCCAAAGCCGAAGAGCGCTACACGCAGCATGTGTACAAGAAAAAGGAACAGGAGCGCGATTCGGTCACCTATCACGATTTTACATGGACATTGCCGGAACTGCGCGTTTACAACTCTGAGGTGAGCCATAACTGCGAAACCGAGATATTCCATCATGCTTTGAAACCATTTTTTGAAGAAAATGATGCGTCAAAACCCGAGAGGGCTTTCAGCCGCATGATTGACGGCGAGACATCAATATCGTGGTGGTACAAGAACGGCGACAAGGGCAAGATGCACTTTGCCGTGCCCTATACCGACAAGGCCGGAGTGCCGCGTTGCTTCTATGTGGACTACATCATCCGCCTGAAAAATGGCAAGATATGCCTGTTTGACACCAAGACTATGGGCAGCGACGCCGATGCTCCTGCCAAGCACAATGCGTTGCTGGAATATGCCGCGAAACTCAACAAGACGGGGCGTCACATTGCGGGCAGCATCGTAATTCAGAGCGAAGACAATCAACTATGGTATTACACGCAGCAACGGATAAGCACAACCGACAACATTGAGGACTGGACTGTGCTTGACTTGAATGACCTGAACTGATGGGCCCTGTTGCGTTGTGGCCGTGAATTACTCCTCCATTGCCGGCTGTGCGGGGGGCGGTTTGCCGCATTTGTTGCATTTTTTGCATTTTGAGCAATAAGGCGGGGAAATTTGCGTTAGTAGGGTAAATGGACCCGACTAAGCTGAGACATATCGCAGTGCTGCTGCTGTTGCTGCTGGGGTGCGCCGTCGCGCATGCCCAGGATAATGACATGATTTTGAACCGCCCCTATGCCGACGCCAAGCGCGTGCACTTTGGCTTCTCGGTGGGCGCCAATTTTCAGAATCTTGCCATTACCAACAACGCATTTGTCACCGATGACGGAGAGGAGTGGTTTGCCGACGTGAACGCTAACTCGCCGGGCTTCAGTGTGAACGTGCTGGCGGACTACCGCATCGCCAACCACTTTAACCTGAGGGTGTCGCCGGGCCTGTATTTTGGCAACAAGGTGGTGCAGTTTCTGAACCACGCGGGCAATCCCGAGTGGGTGGAGCAGTCGCACTACAAGCAGCGCCAGAACATCAAGTCCACCTACATTGTCGTGCCCATCGACTTGAAGATGAGCGCCAAGCGTTACCACAACATGCGTCCCTACTTCACCACGGGTGCCATGTTTGCCTACGACTTGGCGAAGGACCGCAGCGAGCAGCTCAAGCTCAAGAACGGCGACGTGATGCTCACGGTGGGCATGGGATGCGACTTCTACCTGCCGTTTTTCAAGTTCTGCCCCGAGGTCAAGTTCTGCTTTGGCCTCAAGGACATGTTGGACCGCAACCGCCCCGACCTGGAGGACAATCCCGAGGTGCTGCGCTTCACGCAGAGTGTGGACAAAATCAAGAACAACATGGTGGTCGTCACATTCTTCTTTGAATAGTAAACAACAACATGGCACACGTGTCGCGTCACATATCCCGCAGGCTGGCCGCCCTGATGACAATCGTCGTGGTGGCACTGGCCGCCGCCGCCCAGGACGACCCCGCACTGTCGCACTTCTGGCAGGAGCAGAGCTACTACAACCCCGCCGCGGCGGGCACCAACAATGCCATCCACATGGTGGTGGGCGGCCGTGCGCAGTGGGTGGACTTCAAGGACTGCCCGCAGAACTACTTTGTTACCGTTGACGCGCCCTACAACAAGCTGCTTGACCAGCGGCTGGGCATCGGCGTGAAGGCGGAGTATGAGCGCATTGGCCTGTACAGCAACACCCGCGTTGGCGCGCAGCTGGCGTGGAAAAAGCGCTTTGGCAAGACCAAGACGCTGAGCATCGGCGTGCAGCCCGGCGTGATGTCGCAGACGTTCCGCGGCAAGGAGGTCATCATCCCCGATGACGACGCCCACTCGAGCGCCGACGAGGCCATCCCCAAGCAGGACGTGTCGGGAACGGCGTTTGACGCCAACGTGGGCGTGACCTTTACCGCGCCCAAGTGGTGGGCTGGCGCTGCCGTGACCCACATCACCGCGCCGAGCATCGAGCTCAAGACGGGCCGCGAGGCCATCGACATCTATGAGTTCAACGTCACGCGTTCCTATTATTTGATGGGCGGCGGCAATATTCCCATCAATAACACGTTATTTGAAGTGCAGCCCTGTGCGATGTTTGCCACCGACCTGAACGCATGGACGGCCCAGGTGGCAGCCATCTTGCGCTATAACCGTGCCTTCAACATCGGTGCCGGCTACCGCTACAAGGACGCCGCCACCATCTTCCTGGGCATGAACCTGAAGGATGCCTACATCGGGTACAGCTATGACTATCCGGTGTCGGCCATCAGCAAGGCCACGTGGGGCAGCCACGAGATTTGCCTGATATATAATGTGAAACTGGACTCTCGCGAGAAGAATAAGAATAAACAAAAGAGCATACGCTTAATGTAAGAATATGAAGAAGTTACTATTGATACTGATGGTCGTTCTGGCGACTGTATCGTGCAGCTCGGTGCGCAAGGGCGCGTCGAGCGGCGGTGAGGTGACCGGCATCGGTGCCCCGTCGTTTACCGAGACCACCCCCTTTGGCATGGTGCTGGTGGATGTGGGCTCGATGCGTGAAGGGCCCAACGAGGTGGACTCGGTGTGGGGCATTGACTCGACGGCCCACGGCGTGTCGGTTGACGCCTTCTGGATGGATGAGGCCGAGGTCACCAACTCCAAGTACAAGCAGTTTGTCTATTGGGTGCGCGACTCCATCATCCGCGAGCGCCTCGCCGACCCCGCCTATGGCGGCAACGAGGAGTTCAAGATTGAGGAGGACAAGGAGGGCAACCCCGTGACGCCTCACCTGGACTGGAGCAAGTCCATCCCCTGGAAGAATCCCAGCGAGGACGAGGAACGCGCCATCGAGAGCGTGTACCGCATCAATCCCATCACGGGCGTGAAGGAGCTGGACGCCGCGCAGATGAACTACCGCTACGAGGTGTACAACCTCACCGAGGCCGCCAAGCGCAAGCACCGCTTTGACCCCACCCGCCGCGACTACAACACCGACCACGAGGTGGACATGACGCCGCCCACCATCAGCAAGGACACCGCCTTTATCGATGACGAGGGCCGCATCGTGCGCCAGACCATCACGCGCGCCATGCAGAGCGACTATGACTTCCTCAACACCTACATCGTCAACATCTACCCCGACACCACGTGCTGGGTAAACGACTTTGAGAACGCCTACAACGAGCCCTATGTGCGCATGTACTTTGCCAACGGCAACTACAACGACTATCCCGTGGTGGGCGTGAGCTGGGAGCAGGCCAACGCCTTTTGCAACTGGCGCACCGACTTCCTCAAGAAGTCGCTGGGCAGCTCGGGCATCTATGTCGAGCCCTTCCGCCTGCCCACCGAGGCCGAGTGGGAGTTTGCCGCCCGCGCCGGCATCAACCAGAACAAGTATCCGTGGGACGGCGACCTGCCCCTCACGGTTGACGAAGGCTGTTTCTATGCCAACTTCAAGCCCGACGAGGGCAACTATGTGAAGGACGGCTATGTTATCTCGTCGCCCGTGGCCACCTATGAGCCCAACGACTACGGCCTGTATGACATGGCGGGCAACGTGAGCGAGTGGACCTCGACGGCCTACACCGAGAGTATCGACCGCATGACCAGTGACCTCAACCCCGAGTACCGCTACTATGTGGCGCAGGAGGACCCCTACAAGATGTCGCGCAAGATTGTGCGCGGCGGCTCGTGGAAGGACGTGGTGCACAACATCCGCGCCGACCTGCGCATGTGGGAGTACCAGAACGAGCAGCGCTCTTACATCGGATTCCGCTGCGTGCGCTCCAAGGTGGGCCTTGTGAAGGGCAAGCGCAAGAACTGCTGCAAGGACTAATCCTGCCGCACAACAAGAGAAAAACAACTCAACCATTCATCAATAGAGAAAAAACACAATGGGTAAAATCAAGCGATATAAAAAGAAAGCCGGCCGCTTCCTCAACAGCGACAGCGGACAGCGTTTTTTCAACTTTGCCTACAGCATTGGCGCCGCAGTCGTCATCCTGGGCGCGTTGTTCAAGATTCTGCACATGCCGCTGGGCAACATCCTGCTGAGCGTGGGCATGGGTACCGAGGTGCTCATGTTCATCCTCACGGCATTTGACAAGCCCGAGAAGGAGTACCACTGGGAGGAAGTCTTCCCCGTGCTGGCCAGCAACGACCCCGAGGACCGTCCCGACTTTGCCGGCGGCGGTGGCATCTACATCGGCGGCAACGGCGAGGGCGCAGCGCCCGAGGGCGGCGTGAGCGCTGCCGAGGCCAAGAGCGCCGTGGGGCTGCCCCAGGGCGTGAACCTGAGCGAGGCCGACACCCAGTCGCTGAGCGAGAGCATCGCCAAGATGTCGGCGGCCAGCGACCAGCTGTCGCGCATGGCCGAGCTCACCGACGCCACCCAGCAGTACCTGAGCCAGATGGCGGGCATCAGCGAGCAGATGCAGCGCCTGTCGGCCACCACCACTGCGCTGAACGATGTGAGCGAGACGCTGCTCGCCAGCTACCGCGCCATCACCGACAACAGCCAGAACATTACCGAGAGCTCAACGGGATATGTGGACCAGATGCAGGCGCTCAACCACAACATCAGCGGCTTGAACACCATCTATGAAATCCAGCTCAAGAGCATCTCGTCGCAGCTCGAGAACATCGACCGCGTGAACCGCGGCCTGAAGGACATCCGCGACATGTACGAGAAGAGCGCCGCCGAGAGCGCCCACTACTGCGACGAGACCGAGAAGATGGCCCGCTACATGAAACAACTCAATAGCGTCTATGAGAAGATGATCAAGGCCATGACCGTGAACATGTACCGTCCCATGCCCGGCATGCCCGGATTTGACGCCGAGCCCGACAACGACGGCCAGGCTTAAACCACCCCCCCCGACGCCAGCAACTACAAGTCAATCAACCCGAATACAATATACCGCAAGATAGATGGCAACCGCTAGAAATCAGAGTTTGGCCCAAATGTCGCCGCGACAGAAGATGATTAACCTCATGTACATCATCTTGACGGCCATGCTTGCGCTGAATGTGTCGAGCGACGTGCTCAACGGATTCAGCCAGGTGGAGGACGGCCTGACGCGGTCCAACCGAACCATCACTGCGCGCAACTTGTCACTGTATGCCCAGCTGCAGGCCTTCAACGAGAAGAACCCCGGCAAGGGCAAGATGTGGCTCGACAAGGCGACGCAGGTGGTGGACAGGACCGACGAGCTCTATAACTACATCGACACCCTCAAGCTGCAGATTGTCAAGGCCGCCGACGGCCCCGACGGCGATATCGACCACATCAAGAACCTTGACAACCTGGACGCCGCAGGACAGATTATGCTTCCGCCCGCCGGCAACAAGGGCAAGGCCCTGAAGGCGCGCATCGACCAGTACCGCCAGTTCGTGACGTCGTTCCTCGACGACCCTGAGAAGCGCAAGAACCTGGAGACGGCCCTGTCCACCGCGCCGCAAAAGAGCGTGGACAACGCCAACACCAAGAAGACCTGGGAAGAGAGTATGTTTGACAACATGCCCACCATCGCCGCCGTGACGCTGCTCACCAAGCTGCAAAACGACATCCGCTATGCCGAGGGCGAGGTGCTCAACCAGCTGCTCACCAACGTGGACCTGGGCGACCTGCGCGTCAATCTGGTCAACGCCTTTGTCGTCCCCGACTCGCGCATCGTGATGCGCGGCACCAAGTACAGTGCCCAGATTGTGCTCGCCGCCATCGACACCACCCAGCGCCCCATCGTCTATGTCAACGGACAGCGCCTGGGCAACAACAACGGCCTGTATGAGGTGGGCACCGGCAAGGCCGGCACCTATGACTACAGCGGCTGGATCGAGGTCGTTGGCCGTGACGGCAGCGTCACGCGGCGCGACTTCAAGTCGAGCTACACCGTCATCGACCCGCTGGCCACCGTCAGCGCCACCATGATGAATGTGCTGTATGCCGGCATCAACAACCCCATCAGCATCGCCGTGCCCGGCGTGCCCGAGGGCAGCATCAGCGCCACCATGACCAACGGCTCGCTCACCAAGAGCGGCGACGGCTGGGTGGCCCATCCCTCCAAGGTGGGCGCCGAGTGCGTCATTACCGTCACCGCCGAGATGGACGGCCAGCGCACCAATGTGGGCAGCACCACCTTCAAGGTGCGCAAGCTGCCCGATCCCACGCCGTTCATCACCTACAAGGACGCCAACGGCAATGCCGCGCGCTACAAGGGCGGGCGTCCCTTCTCCAAGGCGCTGCTGCTTAACGCTGGAGGCATCGACGCCGCCATCGACGACGAGATACTCAACATCGACTACAAGGTGGTGTCGTTTGAGTGCGTCTTCTTTGACTCGATGGGCAACGCCATGCCCGAGCTGAGCAACGGCTCGCGCTTCTCGGAGCGGCAGCTCAACGCCATGCGCCGCCTGCAACACGGCAAGCGCTTCTACATCTCCCATGTCAAGGCCACCGGCCCCGACGGCATCACCCGCGACATCTCGCCGCTCGAGGTCATCGTCAACTGACACTAACTTGAACACAACACGAACTAATAAGGATATATGAAAAGTCTTAGATTGATCATAGCATTGTTGCTCATCGGGCTCGCCTGCGGCGCCAGCGCCCAGGTGACCAAGCGCACCGACCGTGACAAGAAGAAAGACAAAACCGATGGCGCGCCCACGATTACCGACCGCCAGCAGTCGTTCTACGAGGTGAGGGAACCCCACGACGCCGACCTGCAGTGGATGAAGGTCGTCTATCGCTGGGTGGACCTGACCGTGGGCAAGAATCCCGCGCTGTACTACCCCGAGGAACCCAATGCCGACGGCGAGAACCTGTTCTTCATCATCATGCGCCTGCTGGCCAACGACCAGATTGCGGCCTACGAGTACCTGGATGGACGCGAGATGTTTACCGACGAGTTCAAAATCAAGGTGGGCGAACTGCTTGACCGCTTCCACATCTATTATACCGAGGCCAAGGGCAGCACCGCCAAGAGCCCCAAATACCAGATCGAGCCCGCCGACGTGCCCAGCAACGAGGTGCTGAGCTACTACATCATCGAGAAGTGGGAGTTTGACACCCGCAGCAACCAGATGCGCGCACGCGTCGAGGCACTGTGCCCCGTGCTGCACCGCATGGACGAGTGGGGCGGCGAGGCCGTGCGCTACCCGATGTTCTGGGTCAAGCTCAACGACATTCGGCCCTACATGGCGCAGCAGTACATCTTCACCGACGACGACAACAACCTGGCGCGTTACAGCCTCGATGACTTCTTCAAGCTGAACATGTACACGGGCGAGATCTACAAGACCAAGAACCTGCGCAACCAGTCGCTGCGCCAGCTCTTCCCCGAGGACAGCGCCTACAAGCACGCCCAGGACAGCATCGAGGCACGCCTGCGCAGCTTCAACAACGACCTGTGGGTGCCGCCGTTGGATGTGCTCCAGGCACGCGCCGAGGCTGAAGAGAAAGCCAAGGCCGAAGCCGAGGAGAAGCTGGCCGAGGGCGAAGAGGGTACCGACGCCATAGAGGGCGAGGAGCCTGCCGCCACCGAGGAAAAATCGGTGAAGCGCACCACCAAGCGCGGCAGCAAGACATCAAAGGATTCCAGCAAAAAGGAAACCAAGAAGAAGGAGACCAAGAAAAAGAACACCAAGGTCAAGGAGAAGAAGCAGACTCCCCCCACCGGTGTGCGCTCGGTGCGCAACCGCAAGAAATAATCCGGGACACGCCGGACACACAACGAGCCAGCCGCTGCTCTCCCGCCATGGGAAAGCAGCGGTTTTAGCCATGCATGGCGCGTTTTTCGTCATTTTGTTTGGCAGTGTTGGGTTTACTTTATAAATTTGCGCTATGATATGACTATGGAATTCAATTTTTGAACTTTCAATACCAATCAGATTAGTGAGGAATACAGGAGTCCGCCGAAAATCCTTACAAGAGTAGGCATCACATTAAAAAAACGTTTTTTATTATTATGAAGAAGTTATTTTCGTTCGCGCTTGTTGCCCTCATGACGGGCCTGTTGCTGTGCTCCTGCACCAAGAGCAAGGAGGAGCAGTTCATCGACGACCTCCAGAACCTTGTGAAGACGGTTGAGAACCTGACCACCGACCAGCTCTCAAAGGCGATGCAGGGCGAGGAAGACCCGTTTACTGCCGAGGTCAAGAAGATGCAAGAGAAGTACGGCGACCTGGGTGACATGAGCAAGGAAGACCTGCAAAAGGCCGGCTTCAACTTCACCGACGAGCAGGTTGCGCAGATTGCCGAACTGCAGAAGAAGGCCGAAGAGACTATCAAGAAGAAGGTGCAGGAGATGCTTGGCGGCCTGGGTGAAGCTGTCGAAGACGCAGCCGAAGACCCCGCCGAGGCTGTTGCCGACGCCGCTGAAGACGCTGCCGAGGCTGTTGCAGATTAACCCGACGGCAACACACGCTCACAAGAAATTTAGGATGCCGCCCTGTACAGGGCGGCATCCTTGTTTTTGCGGGATAGAAGTGGCGGACAGCGGGGGTGAAGATGGCTGTTGATAAAAAATCGCCGAAAAGTCTTGCCCGTTGTGGAATAAATGCTTAACTTTGCGGCGCTAAAAAATGAAAGGAGGTTGTTTAGCCTGCTTTAAGATATTGACAATCAATACATATAACCCGATTACTGCATCGCTCGGCACGTGGCTCGCCGGCGGTGTGCAGGGTATGCCGAGCCGCAAAATCAATCAAGAAATCAATTATTCACAATACAAAAACAAATAAAAACCAAAAACTCATTATGATTATTGTTCAAGTGAAGGAAGGCGACAACATCGAGCGCGCCCTCAAGAAGTTCAAGCGTAAATATGAAAAGACCGGTATCGTAAAGGAACTGCGCACCCGCCAGGCTTTCCAGAAGCCCAGCGTCATCAATCGCCGCAAGATGATGAAGGCCGAGTATGTGCAGCAGCTGCGCAACCGTGAGGAGTAATACCGCGCTGTAGGACACAATCACGAAAATCCATAAAAATTGGACGGAATCTGACGAGAAATCGCCGATTCCGTCTTTTTTTGCCCAAATATTTGCGTTTTCGGAAAAAACTCCTTAATTTTAGCACCGCAAAACGGCCCTTTCTGCCCCGCGCGGTCCAGGCCTCTGTGACACACGAGAATAGTAAGAACAGCATTGTGATGAACGCGACGATTGAACGATTCCTGCAATACCTGCGCCTGGAGCGCAACCTGTCCTGGAGGACGGTGGACCTGTACCGCCGCGACCTGGGGCAGTGGGCGTCGTGGATGACCGCCGGCGGCCGTCGGCTGGACTTGCCGGGCGTGCAGGCGTCCGACGTGCGCGCGTGGCTCATCGAGCGCTCCGCGGCGGGCGACTGCCCGGGCACCCTGCGGCACAAGGTGCAGGCCCTGCGCGCGCTGTACCGCTACCTGATGCGGCGCGGCGCGGCGGCGGCCAACCCCGCCGCCGAGGTGGAGCTGGCCAAGCTGGCCAAGCCGTTGCCCAAGCTGGTGCGCGAGACCACGGTCAACGCCGCCATCGACGCCGCCATCGACTTGGAGGACTTCACCCAGGTGCGCGACCGGCTGCTGCTGTTGCTGCTTTATGAGACGGGCATCCGCCTGAGCGAGCTCATTGGGCTGCAGGATGCCGCTGTTGATACCGCCAAGCGCGAGCTCAAGGTGCGCGGCAAGCGCGACAAGGACCGCATCGTCCCCTTTGGCGACGAGCTGGCCGAGTGGATTAGGCGCTACCGCGGCCTGCGCGGCCAGGCGGAGCCGTCGTGCGGCAACCTGCTGGTCACGCTCAAGGGCCGTCCGCTGTACCCGTCGCTCGTCTATGGCGTGGTGCACGGCGCGCTGGCCCAGGCCGGCGGCACGGGCAAGCTGAGCCCCCACGTGCTGCGCCACACCTTTGCCAGCGTGCTGCTCAACAACGGTGCCGAGCTCAACAACGTCAAGGAACTGCTGGGGCACGACAGCCTTGCTGCAACTCAAGTTTACACCCATGTGACACTGAGTGAACTACAACATAATTATGAACTTGCCCATCCCAGGGCACTTAACAAAAGGAGGTAAATATGGAAATCAAGATCAATGCCATCCATTTCGAAGCAACCGAGAAATTGAACGACTTCATCAACAAGAAGGTGGAGAAGTTGAGTAAGTATAACGAGGAAATTGGCAACGCCGAGGTCGTCCTCAAGGTGGTAAAGCCCGAGACGGCGATGAACAAGGAGGCGTCGGTGCGCCTCAAGGTGCCCCGCGGCGAGGACGTGTTTGCGTCCAAGGTGGCCGACACCTTTGAGGAGGCCATCGACAACTGCGTGGACGCGCTCAAGCGCCAGCTCGAGAAGGGCCGCAAGGACAAGTGACGATACATTATAAATAATAATAGGAAAGCCGCGTCGTTTCCCGTGTCGGGAGGCACCTGGTGAGCCCGGGACCCGCCCACAGCGGGTCCCGTTGCGTGAAAACGGGGCGTGGCGGGTGCTGAAAACGGGGCGTGGCGGGTGATTTTTTATGCTTGCTTAATCTGTTGATATAATGGGTGTTAAACAGTATTACGGGCGGTGCTGTTGAAAAAATATCAAAAAAAAACTCCAAAAAAGTTTGCCAGTATTGAAATTATATCTACCTTTGCATCCGCAAACGGGAATACCCCGGTTCTCGAAGCAAGCGTTTAGATGCCTCTTTAGCTCAGTTGGCCAGAGCACGTGATTTGTAATCTCGGGGTCGTTGG
>R27__coassemble_447_pt1 | contig 26854 bp, 21 predicted proteins | sample R27__metabat2_low_PE_027 | metagenome-assembled genome bin R27
AGTTAAGTATTTTGTTTGACTTAAGCACCAGTCCGAAATCATGGGAGTATTATACTTCGCCGCAGAGCGGCAATTGTTATTACTTCACGAGCACTTTCTTGACGGTGCCGTCACTCATCTTGACGATGTTCACACCGGCCTGGGGTGCGCTGATGGCACGGCCGTCAACGGTGTAGCGGGCTACCTCGGTAGCATCGTTGCTGGTTACAACCTCAATGCCAGTGGGGCTGCCGTTGCCGATGCGGAATGCGGGCGAAATCACCTGCTCCTGCCAGTTGCCCGAGAGGTCGGTCAGCTTGATTCTCAGGTCATACCATCCAGTTGCGCTGGGGTTAGTCACGCTCTGAAGCGAGCCGCGATAGAAGTAGCCGAAGCCGGGCATAAAGAATTCACCGGGAACCTCTTCAACGTCAAGACCAAGCCATTGGTCGTCGCAATAGGGTGAATAGAATACCTCTACTGTCTGCTCCTGGCAGTCAAACCAGTTCTTTCGGCCCTCATTTATAAAGTTGAAATCACCGCCGGCAAATTCGAGAACGCCCTCGTCGGCCGTGGCAAAACGGTCGATGATGTTGCCCTCATGGTCCTTGAACATCAGCATCTGCAGTGTGGGGGCGGTCCAGTCTGCTTGGCGCTGGTCGTAGTAAACATCGGTGACATTGCTGCCCTGCAGACCATCAACCACGGCGTTGTGGCTCTCGAAATGAGCAGTAATTACGCCATCGGGATTGCCCTGAGCAAGGAAGTTATACATATCATCAGCCATGGTCAAGCAATTATTACTGATGGTCTCACCATTAAACTTGATTTCGGTATTGAAATAACCGCCCACAATCTCGCCATAACGACCGATAAAGCAGGGCTCAATATAGGAATATTTGCCTTCCATGTAGATGCCGGCATCTACATTTTGAGCCATCACCGAACAAATGGGGCTATTTGAACCAAATGCAAGTGCCTTATTCTCAGGAGTAAACGAGAACTGAGGATGACCAGGATATTCCATAATGTCACCGCCGCCTACGGGAATATGGAAAGAATAATTGCCACAGGCATCATGCCCGGTGTTGACATATTCCATGCTGCCGTCGTTATTAATCAGAACAGGAAGACCCGTAATATTTCTGGATATTTTGATGTTCTCAACATACTCAATCGGGTTGCCTTCTTCGTCATAATCGTACCAAGTATATGGCATTTCTACCGAAACATTATCAGTAAATGTGGGCTGAATCAAGATATCATATTTGCTGGGTTCGTCACCGTCTTTACGGTTGGGGTCAACATATACGCTCGTAACGGGATTGGAGATGGCCATATTGCTTCTACCCATCATTCCGCCATTATTCACATTGTCTATCATTTCGATAGTGGAAAAGCCTTGGCTTAAGCCCTCGAAATTGTTGCCGATGGAGGCGAACTGTTCCTGATACAGCACAAAGTTGTCGGGGTTGTTCTGGAGCACGGGTTCATTCATGTCTTCAGTTTCATACTTAACAATGTAAGTGCCATTGCTGTCTTCAACAATCCTCTCTGATGACAATTTATATCGGTTGCTCAAACGATTGAGGAAAATGGTTGAGCCAGAAACTTTGTTAAGTTTGTCAAATTGGGATGTGGCAGAATATGCTCCAACAAGTCCGTAACCCTTGAGAATAAGCGAAATGCGGTCGGCAAAAAGATTTGAATTGCCTGGGGTGACAATTTGCAGTTGCCAATTCTCGTCAAACTGGGCGATATCAATGGTTGCCTCTTCACAACTGGGCTTAAAGGTCTTGTAGCCATATTGAATATTGGATTCGGCAAAATCAAATGTGATGGTGGTGTCATTGCTGATTTGTACAAGTTCTTTGATATTGTACATCAATCCACCATTATCAGGCCAACTGGATGTCAGGAAATCATAGGTTCCGACAGGCAGTTGGTATTCAAGTGAATAGGAATCATTTTCCCAATCATAATCCATCCAAAGGTCGCCTGAGAAATTATCGCCAGTTACTGTGATGTCACCACCGGGGAACATGGTCAAGGGGTCATAACTCAACTTAAAGGTGACATTCACCATCTCCGTCTCGCCAGCATTGAATTTCTTGGTGGAAATGTTCTGCTTGGGGGTGTAAACCTCCTTGCCGTTTTTGAGGGTGCGCTTCTCATACTTGGTCATGTCGATGTTGGGCTTGACAGGCGCATCCTTGCTGCCATTGCTGTTGTTGACGATAATGGTCTGTGCTGCTGTGGTGCCAAAGGCCATGCACAGCGCAACCATCAAAACAGATTTAATGAATCTTTGTTTCATAAGCTTAATTGATGTTTTGTTGTTAATGATTAAAAAATTAAGTTTGCCGCAAAGTTAGGGGTAAAATGGTGGAAAATGGGAAATATCTGGTTTGCAGGTGTTCTAATTTAAGAATTCAAACAAAAAACGCGGAAAAATCCGCGATTGAGGAGTAATGATTGGGGATTAAAGAAGCCTCTGCATGGGGTGCGCAATCCAATTTGTTTGCCTTTATTTTTGGCTTTTGTCCAATTTCTGTTCAGGGTGTGTTGGCTTTTGTTCAGCGTTGCGGATAAAGCTTGCGTGGCGCAGGCGGGCGATGGCGCTGTGAGCGAAGGCGCGTCGAAAGTCGCCTGGCGTCATGGCCAGGGCGCGCTCGCGGGTGAGTGTCGCCACGGTGCCGGTAATGGCCAAGTCGTGTTCCGTTGTGGGAATGGCATGTGCGTTGTGGGGGCAGCACAGCTGACACGCGTCACATCCCACAATGCGTCCTGCGGCGGCGCGGCCTGCCCATGCGGGCAGGGTGGGGCTGTGGTCCTCGATGAGCAGGCACGACAGGCAGCGGGAGCAGTCGGCCGCGGCGCCGGTGTGCAGGGCCGACACGGGACATGCCAGCACGCATCGCCCGCAGTCGCCGCAGGTGAGGGTGCACGGCTCGTCGGGCGACAGTTCGAGGGTAGTGATGAGTTCGCCCAGGAAGAAAAACGACCCCTTGCCGGGGATGATGAGGCAGTTGTTGCGCCCGATGAACCCCAGGCCTGCGCGCTGTGCCCAGTACCGCTCGCGCACGGGTGCCGAGTCCACGCAGGGGCGGCATTGGGCCGATGCATCAATTTGCTGGATGAAACGGGCCAGTTGGGTCAATTTTTCCCGCATGACCTCGTGGTAGTCTCGGCCATAGGCATAGCAGGCGACACGCAGGGTGCCGTCGGGCTGGAAGCGGGCGGGGAAGTAGTTGAGGGCGAGTGAAATCACCGTCTTGGCCCCATCGAGTAGCAGCGACGGGTCACGCCTCAGGCTGGGGTGGTTTTCGGCCCACTGCATGCAGCCGTTGTGGCCGTTGCCCAGCCAGCGGCCATAGTGCGCCACTGCCTCGTCGGCAACGGGCTCGGCAGCGGCAAAGCCGCAAGCGTCAAAACCCAGGCCGCGGGCCTGGGCTTTGATGAGTGTTGCTATGTCAATGTTCGCGGATGGCATCTAATTTGTAGCCTTGGCTCTGCAGCCACTCGATGGCGCGCGGCAGGGCATATTTCATGTTTTCCTGGGCCTTGAGCGAGTCGTGGAAAACGATGATGCTGCCGTTGCGGGCAAAGCGCTTAACGTTGTCAAACACCTGTTCACCAGTGAGTTTTGGACTGTAGTCGCGGGTAACGAGGTCATACATGATGATGGCAAAGCGCTCTCGCAGCACCTTGGACTGGCCCCAGCGCATCAGCCCGTGGGGCGGCCTAAAGAGGGTGCTGCCGATGAGTTCGTTGGCGCGGAACACATTGTGCAGGTAGTGCTTGGTGCCCACATGCGCCCCCTGCAGATGGCTCATCGTGTGGTTGCCCACCGAGTGGCCGCGGCGGCGCACCTCGTCAAGCAACTCGGGGTGCCGCTCCACATTCTCGCCCACCATAAAGAAGGTGGCCTTGACGCCATAGCGGTCCAGCGTGTCGAGCACCCAGGGGGTGACCTCGGGGATGGGGCCGTCGTCAAAGGTCAAGTAGACCGTGTGGTCGCGCTTGTGGATGCGCCACACGGTCTCGGGGAATATCATGCGGTAGATGAGCGGCGGGCGTTCAACTAACATGCTTCGTTGAGTTAGGAGTTAGGAGTGAGGGGTGGCCCCCTCCTCCCTCACTCGGTGTTCCTTATTCGCCGTCGGCGGGCTGGCCCTGCTGGGCCTGCAACTGGTCGGCGCGCTGTTGGGCCTGCTGCATCTGCATCATCTGCTGGAAGGCCTTCATGAAGGCTTCGAGACGCTGCATGTTGACGCCGGCGGCATTCATCTTGGCGCACATCTGCTGGTACTTTTGCTCGCCGTTGCGCTCGCTGTAGTCGGCCAGCATGTCAAGGACATATTTCTTGTCGATGAACTTGTCATACTCGTTGAGGCGCTCATACTGGTCGGCTGACAGCGACTGGTAGAAGACGATGTACTTGCTGTAGCGCATGATTTCGTCTTCGAGAATCATGTTGCCGCGCTTGGTGGCCTCCTCGTCGTTGCAGCTCTCACCCAGCGAGAAGTAGATGCCGGCTACCTGCTGGCCCATCTGCACAGTAAACGGGCAGGAGGCAACGGGCAGCTTCTGCATCATCAGGTTGAGGACGGTGCGGGCCTTGTTGTAACGGTCGGTGGCATAAGCGTCGGCGGTCATGCCTGCGGGCATGGGCTGCTGTCCTGCCTTGGCAAGGTCGCCTTCCTGGATGAGGTTGGCGGCGAGGTCGATAATAGCGCTGCGGATGGTGGTCACCATGCGGCTGATGGTCTCGTCGAGGTAGAGCGAGCCGGGCTTGGCGGTGTCAAGGCCGCCCCACAGGAACTTCTTGGTCACATTCTCATACATTACATCGGTGGAAACGCCCAATCCGCCAGGGGTGGCGACGGGGGTCACCTGATAGGCAAGACCGGTGAGCTGCAGATAGGGGGTGAGGCCCAGATAGTAGCTCTCGGGCACGGTCATCGCAAAGTAGCAGGGACGGTTCCAGCCCTGGGCGATGCTGCTGGCGATGATATCCAGCGACATCAGCTGGCTGGAGGTCATGCCCGGGCCCATCTGCTGGAGGTTCAGATTGATGGAGGACTGAACCCTGTCGCGCATCTCTTCTTTGACGATGCCAGCCTTGATGGCTTGGTCGGCATTGACGGGGATGTAAACCAATGGATAGCGGATTTCGGTATATCCATAGGTGTTGCTCTTGCTCTCGGGACTATAAAGATGGGCAAGCGACTTGATGGCCTCGGTGGGCGTCGAGTCAGGCTCAATGAAGTAGCAGAACTGGCGCTCATCGTAGGCATAGGTCTCATTGGTGGCCTGCATGGGCAACGGCGCGGACTCGTAGGCAGCGCGCTGCATCTGGCTGATGTACCAGTCGGTGGCCAGGTAACTCAGGTTGACGGCGCGCACGTCGGTGCGGTAGCCTTCAACTTCCTGGAGATACCACAAGGGGAAGGTGTCGTTGTCACCGTTGCAGAAGATGACCGCGTTGGGCGCAAGGCTCGATAGGTAGTTGCGGCCAAAGTCGCGGGCTGCCGTGCGGCCCGAGCGGTCGTGGTCGTCCCAGGTCTGGCTCACCATCTGCAGGGGCACGAGAATGCCGATGACGGCAGCCACGGCAGCGACAGCGGTAAGGGCACCGCTATTGCTGGCCGTTGCGGCCTCGTCGGTTGCCTTGGCCTTGTTGCTCTTGCGGTTGAGCAAGGCCGTCACGATGCCGTACAGTCCGGCAACGCCCATGCCCACCCAGATGCTGAAGGCATAGAACGAGCCGGCGTAGGCATAGTCGCGCTCGCGGGGCTGGCTGGGAGTCTGGTTCAGATAGAGCACAATGGCGATACCCGTCATAAAGAACAGGAAGAAGATGACCCAGAACTGCTCGATGCCGCGTTTGCCGCGGTAGGCCTGCCACAGCAGACCAATGATGCCCAGCAGCAGCGGCAGCAGGTAGAACACGTTGTGGCCCTTGTTGCCCTTGCCCAGGTCGTTGGGCAGCAGGCTCTGGTCGCCCAGGCGCGGGTTGTCGATGAATGGGATACCCGAAATCCAGTTGCCATGAGTGATTTCGCCCATGCCCTGAATGTCGTTCTGACGACCGGCGAAGTTCCACATGAAGTAGCGCCAGTACATGTAGTTCAACTGATAGGTGATGAAGAACTTGAGGTTTTCAAACATGGTGGGCTTGACCTTGGCCTCGGTGCGTTGCGGGGTGTCGTCATTGTCAACCATGATGGTGGCATCTACTGTGGTGCCCTGCAGCCCGTTCAGCCAGCTGTCATAGTCTTTTGCATGGCTGCCGTCGTGGATGCGCGGGAACCACATGTTCAGCTCGGGGCTGTATTTGAACTCTTTCTTGGGGCCCATATCCTTGTAGCGGTCGGGGTCATCGGGGTTGTTCTTGACCTCGGGAGCATACTGGGTGCGGCCCTCCTTGATGGCAGGGCCTCCGTTGCTGGAGTACATGACATCGCTGTAGAGCGTGCGGCCATACAGCAGCGGCCTCTCGCCATATTGCTCACGGCTCAGATATTTGGCTAGGGCAAAGGTGTTGTTGGGCGAGTTCTCGTCAAGCGGCGTGTTTTGTGAACTGCGGATGAGAATCAGCGCGTAGCAGCTGAAGCCGATGAAGATGGCCAGGATGCACAGCGCGATGTTGGTGAACACGCGCACGGGGATGTGCTTGCAGTATTTGAACAACCAGACGCACAGCGCGATGAACAGCACAACGGGGATGAGCCTGTTGTCACCGATGAACAGCATGCCCGACAGCAGGATGGCCAGGGCGAACGACAGCTTGATGCGCATGTTGCTTGCATTCTTGTACAATTCCCAGATGCACCATGCCAGCACGGCGATAAGCAGAATGGCATAGAAGAGCACACCAGAATTGAAGGACATGCCGAGCGTGTTCACAAAGAACAGGTCAAAGTACTGGCCCAACTCGACAAAGCCCGGCTCCAGACCATAGAGCACGAGTCCCACAACGACAAACGAGACCAGCAGCGTCAAGAGCGAACCCTTGGCGTTCGAATCCTTGCCGTTGCGGCGGCACTGGCGATAGTAAAAAATCAGGGCGATGGCGGGGATGCACAGCAGGTTGAGCAGATGCACGCCCAGCGAGACGCCCAGCACATAGGCGATGAGGATAATCCAGCGGTCGCTGCCGGGGTCGTCGGCCTGGTCCTCCCACTTGAGGATGAGCCAGAACACCAGCGCGGTGCAGAACGACGAGAAGGCATAAACCTCGGCCTCGACGGCACTGAACCAGAATGTGTCGCTCCAGGTATAGACCAACGCGCCGCAAATGCCGCTGCCCATCACCACGAGGTACTGGGCCAACGTCATCTTGTCCACCTCACCGTCGCGCACGACGAGTTTGCGCACCAGGTGGGTGATGGACCAGAACAGCAGCAGGATGGTGAGTGCGCTGAAGATGGCCGACATGGCGTTGACGCACTTGGCGACAGCCATCACGTCACCGCCGGCAAACTTGCTGGCAAAGTTGGCTGCGAGAATAAAGATGGGGTTGCCGGGCGGATGGCCGATTTCAGTTTTAAAACCTTGGGCGATAAATTCCGGGCAGTCCCAGAAACTGGCTGTCGGCTCGATAGTCAGCAGGTAGGTCACTGCTGCTACCAGGAAAATGAGCCATCCCAGCGTGTTGTTGATGAGCTTGTACTTCTTCATCGTTTCTTTAATGAATTGGTTTTATGTCGTTTTTTTTTAGATTATGTGCATGTTGCAACTTGCAAAATTAGTGATAATCTTTGGAAACAGGGCACTCCAAGGGAGATATTTGACAAAATTTTGATTTTTGCGAAATTACTTTTAACTTTGCGCCTTGTTATTAGTCTAACTGGCAAAAAGCATTAACAGGCATCCAACTAACACAGCAAGACAATGAAAAAGATAAGATTATACATCATCGCCGCCGTGCTGGCCTTGTCGGCCGCCATGGCAACGGGCGCCAGCGCGCAGGTGCTGCGTGACGCCGCATTCAACAGCATCGGCCGCATCAACGGCAACGGCACGGTGCGCGACAACTCCTTCCGCTCCATCGGCGCCTTTGATGCCGACGGCACGGTGCGCGACAATGCCGGCAACGCGCTGGGTGTCGTCAAGTCGCTCGAGATTTTTGACGCCCAGGGCAACCGCATTGGTTACATCAACACCGACGGCACGGTGCGTGACGGCGAGAGTAATGTGCTGGGCCACATCAGCATCAGCGACGGCAAGGTGAGCGATGCCAGCAAGCAGACCATCGGCTTTGCGCGCGGCGTGCGCGTCGATTGGATTGCCTGCTACTATTTCTTTGATTTCTTTAAATAACATCGTCATAATATGGTAAAACGATGGACCGCATTATTGGCTATCGCGCTGTTGACAGCCGGTAGCCTGTTGGCGCAAATGCCTGCCGACTCGGTGCTGCGCCGCTATGCCGCTGGCATGCTCATGGTGGGTTTCAGGGGCGACAGCGTGACCGACGACTGCGATGCTGCCCGCTATGTGCGGGACTTGCATGTGGGGGCGATTGTGCTGTTTGATGTGGACCTCACGAGCGGCACGCACGATATCGGCACCCGCAATGTCACCAGCAAGGAGCGCCTTACACACATGACCAGTCAGTTGCAGGACTGGGCTGACTATCCGCTGTTCATCACCCTCGACCAGGAGGGCGGCAAGGTAGCGCGTCTCAAGCCCGAGTACGGCTATCGGCCCACGGTGACTGCCCAGCACCTGGGCGAGACCGACAACGAGGACACCACCCGCCACTATGCGGCACTGATAGCCCGCGAAATGGCCGAGAGCGGCATCAACCTCAACTTAGCTCCCGTGGTTGATGTGCTCAACCCCCAAAGCCCCGCGCTGGCCAAGTATGAGCGCTGCTATTCTGCCATGCCCAAAGTGGTTGCGCGCCATGCAGGCTGGTTCATCGATGAACATCACCGCCAGGGCGTGCTGTGCACCCTCAAGCATTTCCCCGGCCACGGCAACGCTGTCACCGACTCGCACTATGGCTTTGTGGATGTGACCGGCACATGGGGAAGATATGAACTCGAGCCTTTTGCAGCGCTCATCAGGCAAGGCAAGGCCGACGTCATCATGACCGCCCACATTTTCAACCGCAACATCGACGACCAGTATCCCGCCACGCTGTCGCACAAGACGCTCACCGGCATCCTGCGCCAGCAGTTGGGCTACGACGGCGTCATCGTCACCGACGACTTGTACATGGATGCCATTCTCGCCAACTACAGCATCCCCCAGGCGCTGGAACTCGCCATCAATGCGGGCGCCGACCTGCTGTGTGTGGGCAACAACATCAACACGGGCTACGAGGCCGACAGGCCGTTCCTCCTCGTTGACATGATTGTGGACCTGGTGAAGCAGGGCCGCATCCCCTGGCAGCGCCTGCAGGAGTCACACGACCGCCTCATGCGACTGGCCCAAAAATTGAAATGACGACAGATATTGCCAATCGCAAATTGAAGCAATTAGCATCTGCAACTCCTAACTCCTAACTTTTAACTCCTAACTATATGAAGCGCATCATCTTTACTGCCATTGTCGCCTTGCTGTGTGCGACGAGCGCCCTGGCCAGTGGCAATTGTTCGCTCATCATGCCGCCGTCGCTCAAGCCGGGTGACAAGGTGGCCATCATATCGCCGGCCAGCAAGCCGGGCGACGACAAACCAGCCAAGGCGGCTGCCACCCTGCGCCAGTGGGGGTTTGTTCCCGTCATTGGCCAGCATGCGCTGGACCGCTGCCACTCCTACGCCGGCACCGTCGATGACCGTGCCGCCGACCTGCTGTGGGCACTCAGCGACCCCGACATCAAGGCGGTCATCTGCACCCGCGGCGGCTATGGCTCGGCCATGCTGATGGGCCCGCTCAGCCACAGCGATTTTAACAGCTGCCCCAAGTGGGTGGTGGGCTATAGCGACATCACTGCGTTGCACAGCGCCCTGGTCACCAGCGGCGTGATGAGCATCCATGCCAACATGGGCGGCGCGCTGGCCGACCGCGGTGCCAACGACAGCATCAACTTGATGTTGAAGAGTTTGCTCATGGGTCAACTGCCCAGTTACACCGTTCCTGCCCATCCGCTCAACCAGCCTGGCACGGCCCGCGGCATCGTCTTGGGCGGCAACATGTCGGTGTTCACCAACATCGGCGGCAGCAAGGAGTGGGACTTCCTGGACCGTGACAACATCAAGGACAAGGATGTGATACTGTTCTTCGAGGATGTGAGCGAGAGCATGCCGCGCGTCAACAGCATGCTGCAGCAACTGCGCCTCAAGGGCGTGATTGACCATGTCAAGGGCGTGATTATCGGTCGTTTCACCGAGTATGAGCCCGAAAAGAGTGGCTACGACATGCTGCAGATGCTGAGCGAGACGTTCAACCTCTGCAACATTCCCGTGTGCTATGATTTCCCTACCAGCCATGATGAGAGTTGGAACTATCCCCTGGTAGAGGGTTGCCCCGCCACGCTGACCGTTACCGCCGATGGCGTGACGCTCACTTTTGAAAAATGACTTGTGTAGTCTTCTGTCAGGTCGCGCCTTGGCAATCTTTTGCAAGCACGGCTTTGCGCCCGGCTGGCACGATAGTTGCCATTGGTCATTAAAAACCCGTTGCCTGCAACCATGGATAGAAATAGACAATCACAAAGCATGAAATATAAAATAATCCTCCTTGGCGTCGTGTCGGCGCTGGCGGTTTGTATCGCCACTGCTGTTTTCACGCTTGACGTGGTCAAGGGAGGCCGCAGCGTCATCTCGCGTGTCGAACTCAAGGATTTGGACCCTGCCAATGCGGGCATCAACATAGAGGTGACGCGGCCGTGGATTGGTTCAGGCAAGGAACTCTCGTTTAATGTGGGCGAACCCGACGAGGACCGCAATTTCAACCGCTTTGATGTCTCGCGCTGTTTGTTCCAGTGCGCTCAGGCACTCGCCGAGCGGGATTTCTCGTGCATCTATCTGTGCAACAAGGGTTCACGCTTGTACTATATCCCTGTTGAGGATTTCAAACAGTTGGGCAGGGATTACCGCATCGACGATAACTTGAACACATTGGCGCTGTACACGCGGCTGCCTCAAATCACCCGCACCCTCAACGACAGCATCGCCTTTCCGGCCAACGATGGTGTGCTTGGTTCGGTCTCCGACCTCGGTGACTGGAACACCATGATGTCCAACCTCCTGCGGTGAGGGAGCAAGGAATTTGGAGAATAAAAACATTTTTTCACACGCCTGAGTTGGTCTATGTGGGAAATTATGGGTAATTTTGCGTGTTATTGTATCCCTGTGGGGCTAATGCGAATGAGGCGAATTATTTTGAATTGGCATCCGCGGTTCCTAACACCTAATTGAATGCATTAGCATACAAATGATATTCTAAGAAATGATTAACCTGAGTGTAAATGTCAACAAAATAGCCACTTTGCGCAATGCGCGTGGAGGCAATCTGCCCGATGTGCAGCAAGTGGCGGTAGATATTCAAGGATTTGGTGCTGACGGTATTACCGTGCATCCGCGTCCCGATGAGCGTCACATCCGCCGCAACGATGTGTTCCTGCTGCGTCCGCTGGTGCGCACCGAGTTCAATATTGAGGGCAACCCCACCGAGCAGTTCATGGACCTGGTGCTGTCGGTAAGGCCGACGCAGGCCACCCTGGTGCCTGACGCTCCCGGCGCACTCACCTCGTCGGCCGGATGGGAAGTGGAGCCCAATATGGAGTTTCTCTCCGGCATCGTTGACCGCCTGAAGGAAGCCGGCATCCGCACAAGCCTGTTTGTGGGCACCGACCTCGACAACATCCGCGCTGCCGCCCGCACGGGCGCCGACCGCGTGGAACTCTATACAGGACCCTTTGCCGCCCAGTTTGCCGCCGACCCCGAGGCCGCCGTGGCGCCTTTCACGACTGCGGCCTTGACGGCCCACAGCGTGGGCTTGGGCCTGAATGCAGGGCATGACCTCAACTTGCAGAATCTCAAATTCTTCCAGCAGCATGTGCCGCATCTCAACGAGGTGTCCATCGGCCATGCCCTCATCAGTGATGCCCTGTATATGGGCCTTGAGGCTACGGTTAAGGCTTACAAGGAATGCCTGAAATGACCCGGCTGGTTACACGTTAAATATAATAGAGAACAACGATAATAACATTCATTAAAAATCAACGAATACACTATGTCAATCCTTAGCATGATTCTCGCTCAAGCACCGGGTGCCATCGACACCATGAATCAAATGGCCGACTCGGCCACCCAGGTGATTAACGACAGCGCTGCGGTTCTTGCCGACAGCGCCACAGCCGTGGCCGCCGCCACCCCTCCCGCCGCCGAAGTTGCCGAGCCCATCGTCAAAAACCTGTCGGTGTGGGACCTCACGATGGCCGGCGGATGGCTGATGATTCCCCTCGCATTGCTTGCCGTGGTGAGCATCTACATCTTCTTTGAGCGCATGTTTGCCATAGGCCGTGCGAGCCGTCAGGACAAGACCTTTATGGATCGCATCAAGGGATTTATCCATGAGGGCGATACCGACCAGGCTCTCGCCTTGTGCAAGAGTACCAATACTCCCTATTCCCGCATGATTGAGAAGGGCGTGACCCGCATCGGCCGCCCGATGAACGACGTACTCGTCGCCATCGAGAATGTGGGCAACATGGAAGTCGCCAATCTCGAGAAGGGCTTCTCGTGGCTCGCTACCACCGCCGCCGGCGCACCCATGATCGGTTTCTTGGGCACCGTTACCGGTATGGTACAAGCTTTCTTCCAGCTCGCCAGCGCCGGCAACAACAGCAATGTGACCATCCTCGCCAGCGGCATCTACCAGGCCCTTGTGACCACCGTTGCCGGTCTGATCGTGGGCATCATCGCGCTGTTTGCCTACAACTACCTCACCTCGCGCGTCAACAAGGTGATGAACAAGCTCGAGGGCAAGACAATGGAATTTATGGACCTGCTCAACGAGCCGGCAAAATAATCTGCGCGCCATGGCACTCAAGAGACAGCACCAGACCCTGTCGATGTTCAGCATGGCATCGATGACCGATGTCATCTTCCTGCTGCTCATCTTCTTCATGGTCACCTCAACATTTGTGTTCCCCTCGGCGCTGGAGGTCAATCTGCCGCAGAGCAGTGAGCAGACATCCATCAAGCCCACCACGCGCATCTATGTCGACAAGGACTTGAACATGTATGCCACCCAGGCCGACGAGCAGGGCGAGACCGACCTGCTGCCCATCGCCCCCGAGCAGTTGGACGGCTTTATGGTAGCACTCAAAGCCGTCAACCCCAACGAGTTTGTCGCCGTCTATGCCGACGAGGAAGTGAACTACGGCAAGATTGTCGAGATTTTGGACAAGGGCTCACGCAACGGCGTGAAAATCGTCCTGGCCACCAAGCCCAGCGAGTCCTCGATGCAGGCCGATGCCGCAATGGCCGCCCCTGCTGAATCCAATGTCGTGACCGAGCCCGTTCCCCAAAACCCTTAACACCACGCCGCCAATAAGATGCAAGAAGACCGCCGCAAAAATAGTATTTGGGCCCTGTTGCTCACCCTGCTGCTCACCGTTGGAACGCTGGCACTGCTGTTGCGCACCTCGCTGCAGTATGAGTATGTGCCCAACAGGCAGGACCTGACGCAACTTGCTCAGGACTCCATCTTGTTTGGCGGCGAATTTGTGATGCTGGGTGATATGCCCGATGCGCTCATGAACGACGTCTCCGAACAGGAGGCCGCCAGCGAGAACGTGTCGCCCGACGAGGGCGAGAACCCCGACATCGAAGCCGATGACAGGGAAGATGCCGGCGAGGCGACACAAAAGACGCCGCCCACCGTTACCCAGCAGACTGAATCGCCGCAAAAGGTGAAAAAGCCCAAGGTTGAAGAACCCAAGAAGCCTGGACCCACCAAGCAGAACGACAAGCAGGAGACCAAGCCCAAGGCGAAGCATACCAATGCCGAAGAGCAGGAAGCCAAGACCAAGAATGTGAACACCCAGCAACAGGCCACCACCAGCGCCACCGACAAGAAGGTGAAGAACGCCTTTGGCGGAGGCAAGGGCTCGGGCGGAGGCAAGCAGGGCGACCCCAACGGCACATCCAGCGAGGGACGCTTTGCCGGCAGGCCCAGCATTAACGGACTTGCAGGCTACACCCTTGAGAACTGGGCCAAGCCCAATCCCAACAGCAAGTGGTCGGGCCGCGTGACCGTGCGTGTGACCGTTGACCCGCGTGGCAAGGTCATCCAGGCCAGTGCCATCAGTGCCACGGGCAGCATTGCCTCTCACCCCGAGATGAAACGCGCCTGCGAGCAGGCCGCGCTCAAGTCCAGTTTCTCGGTGCCCAAAAACACGACAACGCAGGGCATAGGCAACGTTACCTACATCTGGTATTGATGCCTTGTGCGTCAATGCGATAGTTTCTACGACACCGCCCCGCCATCGACGGGGCGGTGTCGTAGTTAAATGATTATTGATAACGGATAATATGGCTTAGACGCTCCTTTTCTTATCTGAAAATCGAAAGTTAGGACTCAAGGTGTTGCCATTAGAGAGATTTTTTGTAACTTTGCACGTTTTTAAGCGATTATCATTTCATCAAGATTATGAATATTTCCTATAAGTGGCTCAAACGCTATATTGACACCGACATGACGCCCGACCATGTGGCCGAGGCTTTGACCTCGCTGGGTCTGGAAGTCGGCGCTGTGGAACAAGTAGAAAGCATCAAGGGCCGCCTGCGCGGACTGGTCGTGGGTCATGTGCTGACCTGCATCGACCATCCCAACAGCGACCACCTGCACATCACCACCGTTGACCTGGGCGATGGCAACGGCCCCGTCCAAATCGTGTGCGGCGCACCCAATGTGGCCGCCGGACAAAAGGTGATTGTCGCTACCCTGGGCACCAAGCTCTATGACGGCGACAAGGAGTTTACCATCAAGCGCTCCAAGATGCGCGGCGAGGAATCGCTGGGCATGATTTGCGCCGAGGACGAGATTGGCGTCGGCACGAGCCACGACGGCATCATCGTGCTGCCCGACGACGCTGTGACGGGCACCCCTGCCGCACAATACTACGGCATCGAGGACGATTACCTCATTGAGGTGGACCTCACCCCCAACCGCATCGACGGCGCTTCGCACTATGGCGTGGCCCGCGACCTGCAGGCATGGCTCAAGCGCCACGGCAAGGACGGCAATCTGCACCGCCCCAGCGTTGACGCGTTTGCCATCGACCGCCCCGACGGTGCCATCACGGTCACCGTCGAGAACGCCGAGGCCTGCCCGCGCTATGCCGGTCTGACCGTGCGCGGCGTGAAGGTGCAGGAGAGTCCCAAGTGGCTCAAGGACCTGCTCACCGCAGCGGGCCAGCGTCCCATCAACAACATCGTCGATATCACCAACTACATACTGCTGGGCACGGGCCAGCCGATGCACTGCTTTGACCTGAACAAGGTGAAGGGCGGTCGCGTGGTGGTCAAGACCGTGGAGGCAGGGCACAAGTTCATCACCCTCGACGGCGTGGAGCGCACGCTCACCGACCGCGACCTGATGATTTGCAACGCCGAGGAGCCGATGTGTATCGGCGGCGTGTTTGGCGGTCTGGACTCGGGCGTGAAGATGGAAACCACCGACATCTTCTTGGAGTCGGCCTATTTCCACCCCACCTGGATTCGCAAGACGGCGCGCCGCTTTGGCCTCAACACCGATGCGTCGTTCCGCTTCGAGCGCGGCATCGACCCCAACGAGGTGATTTATAACCTCAAACTCGCCGCCATGCTCGTCAAGGAACTGGCTGGCGGCGAAATTTGCGGCGAAATCGTGGATGTGAAAGCGCACGACTTCCCCGGATTCCCCGTGGAACTGCACTACGACTATGTGACGCGCCTCATCGGCAAGGACATTCCCCACGAGGAAATCCGCGACATCGTCAAGAGCCTGGAGATGGAAATCACCGCCGAGGACGACGAGAAAATCAACCTCATCGTCCCCACCTACCGCGTGGACGTGCAACGTCCCTGCGACGTGGTTGAGGACGTGCTCCGCGTCTATGGCTACAACAACATCGAGTTCACCGACGAGGTGCACAGCAGTCTGTCCAACAAGACCGAGGTGGACTTTGCCGACGACCTGCGCGAAACCATCAGCAACCAATTGTCGAGCACTGGCTACCACGAGATGATGAACAACTCGCTCACCGTGGGTGCCTATTACGATGACCTCAAGACCTATCCCGCCGAGCACTGCGTGCGCATCATGAATCCGTTGAGCAGCGACTTGAACGTGATGCGCCAGACGCTGATGTTTGGAGGCCTCGAGAGCATTGCCCGCAACATCAACCACAAGAATCCCAACCTGCGCCTCTATGAGTTTGGCGATGTCTATCGCTATGACGCCAGCGTGAGCCAAGAGGAGAAAGCGCTTGCCCCCTATGCCGAGCACACCCAGATGGGCATGTGGCTCACCGGCAACAACCACGACGAGTCGTGGGCCGACAAGGTGAGGGCGCTCACCGTCTATGACCTGAAGGCCGACCTCGAGAACGTGCTCCAGAACATGGGCCTCAACCTGCGCGACCTCGTGATTGAGCAGACCGAGGACGAGACGTTGAACCCCGCGCTGACTTACAGCAACCGAGGCGGCAAAGTCATTGCCGTGATGGGCGTTGTTGACGAAGGACTCGCCAAGAAGTTTGACATTGACCAGCCCGTCTATTATGCGCAAATCAACTGGAATCTGGCTTGCAAACTTGCTGCGCGCAAGGACATCAAGTACAGCGACCTGCCCAAGACGCTGCCCCTGCGCCGCGACCTGGCGCTGCTGGTGGACAAGACGGTCACCTATGCCGACATTCGCCGCGTGGTCGAGAGCACCGAGAAGAAACTCTTGAAGTCGATGACGCTGTTTGACGTCTATGAGAGCAACAAACTCGAAGCCGGCAAGAAGTCCTATGCCATCAGCATGATTCTGCAAGACAATGAGAAGACGCTCAACGACAAGCAGATTGACGCCATCATGAGCAAAATCATCAAGAACCTTGAGACCCAACTGGGCGCAAAACTGAGATAAAACACATTATAACAACATCATAAAAACCAGAAACAATGGGAAGAGCTTTTGAATACCGCAAAGCAAGAAAGATGAAGCGCTGGGGCAGCATGTCCCGCACGTTTACCAGGATTGGCAAGGAAATCACCATCGCCGTCAAGGCCAGCGGTCCCGACCCCGAGGGCAACTCGCGCCTGCGCGCACTGATTGCCAACGCCAAGGCAGCCAACATGCCCAAGGAGAACATTGAGCGCGCTATCAAGAAGGCCAGCGAGAAGGATGCCGGCGACTACAAGGAGGTTATCTACGAGGGATATGCCCCCAACGGCATTGCCGTGCTGGTGGAGACGGCCACCGACAACACCACCCGCACCGTGGCCAACCTGCGCAACTACTTTAACAAGAAGGGCGGCTCGCTGGGCAACTCGGGCAGCGTGGCGTTCATGTTCAGCCACAAGTGCTACTTCCATGTCGCACCCAAGGCCGACGTTGACCCCGATGAGCTCGAGCTTGAACTCATCGACTGCGGCGCCGAGGAGTTTGCACAGGACGAGGAAGAAATCCTCGTGTCGGGCGCATTTGAGTCCAACGGCGACATCATGAAGTACCTCGAGACCAACGGATTTGAAATCAAGAGCAGTGAGTTTGTCTATGAGCCCGCCGACTACAAGGAACTCACCGACGAACAGCGTGCCGAGGTAGAGGCCCTCATCGAGGTGCTCGAGGAGGACGACGACGTGCAGAACGTTTTCACCACCATGGCCGAGGCCGAGGGTGGCGACGACGACGAGTAATTCAGTTCAAGAAATACCACTCGACCAGGTGGAGAGGGGGTGAGCCGTAACTCAATTTATGGCACACCCCCTCTCTTTGTAACTGAACCGTCTGAGGATTCCCCCTCAGTACAAGAAAAAGTGAGGGCAGAATGTTCCAGCCCTCACTTCATGGTATTATGACGGTTAATATTATCCCAGTCTCTTGAGCTTGACGGTGAAGTGGCGCATCAGGGGTGCTTCCCACTCGATGGCGACGCCACGGGTGATTTCACCGCGACGGTCATAGACGTTCTTGAGCGCGGCGGCAATAACATCCATGTGGTTGTTGGTATAGACGCGGCGGGCGATGCACAGGCGCAGCAGGTCGAGGCCGCCAAAGCGGTTCTCGCGGGTCACGGGGTCACGGTCGGCCAGGATGTAGCCAATCTCACAACCGCGGATGCCTGCCTCGAGGTAGAGCTCACAGGTGAGCGTCTGGGCGGGAAATTCCTCCTTGGGCACATTGCACAGCACCTTGTCGGCGTCGATGAACAGGGCATGGCCGCCCACGGGACGCTGATAGGGGATGCCGTACTCGTCGAGCTTGGCGGCGAGGTACTGCACTTGGCGGATGCGGGTCTCGAGCATGTCAAACTCGGTGTTCTCGTCCAGGCCGACAGCCAGGGCGTTCAGGTCGCGGCCGTTCATGCCGCCATAGGTGATAAAGCCCTCGAAGGGGATGCAGAACAGCTTGGCGCCCTCATACCACTCCTCGTTGTTGGTGGCGATGAAACCGCCCATGTTCACGATGCCGTCCTTCTTGGCCGACATGGTCATGCAGTCAACATAGCTGTACATCTCGCGGGCAATCTCCTTGATGGTCTTGTCGGCATAGCCTTCCTCGCGGGTCTTGATGAAGTAGCTGTTCTCGGCAAAGCGGGCACTGTCCATCACCACGGGCACATTGTACTTGTGGCACAGTTCGCAGGTCTCCTTGATGTTCTGCATCGACACGGGCTGTCCGCCCACGGTGTTGTTGGTCACGGTCAGTACCATGAAGGGCACGTTGCCGGGGTTCTCCTTGAGCACCTTCTCCAACTTCTCCAGCGACACATTGCCCTTGAACGGAAGTTCGAGCTGGGTGTCGTGAGCCTCCTCGATGGTGACGTCGATGGCCTTGGCATGGCGGCTCTCGATGTGGCCCTTGGTGGTATCGAAATGGGCATTGCCGGGGATGACATTACCCTCCTTCACCAGATAGGAGAACAGCACATTCTCGGCGGCACGGCCCTGGTGGGTGGGGATGACATACTTGAAACCAAAGATGCGTTGAACAACAGCCTGGAACTTGTAGAACGAAGTGGCGCCGGCATAACTCTCGTCACCCAGCATCATCTCGGCCCACTGGCGATCACTCATAGCACCAGTGCCGCTGTCGGTCAGGCAGTCGATGTAAACCTGATCGGCCTTGAGCATGAATACATTGTTGTGGGCTTCCTGAAGCCACTGCTCGCGCTCGGCGCGAGTGCTCTTCTTGATGGGTTCAACCATCTTGATTTTCCAAGATTCGGCAAATGGTAATTCCATGAAAATAAATATTTTAGATAAAGTTAAACTCTAAATTTCCAGCAAAAACTGAGCTACAAAAAACTGATTTATATTCAATTTTTATGCAAAGTTAGGGCAAGTTGCGCACTTGTGCAAACTATCAGCGTTTTTTTTGCCCCGTTACCATTTTTTAACCTTTCGGTCCCTGACGGCAGGCTTGCAAATCCTCCCGCCAACTCGGTCGCTTGGCGCGCGCCCGCGCGCACAAGAACACTATTAATAACTTTTGGCCGTTTGGGACTTGTTTTTCAAATAATTTGAGTAATTTTGCCACCCGAATCGGAATTTATCGAGCATAATGGCTAAAGACAATAGACTCTCTGACGAAAAAAGCTTTATCCAGTTTGTTGAGGACAGCATCCGCAAGAACTGGAACTGCGACGCTCTCACCGACTACAAGGGCGAGACTTTGAAATACAGCGACGTGGCGCGCAGGATGGCCGAGTTGCATGTCATCTTTGAGCACATCGGCATCAAACGGGGCGACAAGATTGCCCTGTGCGGCAAGAACAGCAGCCACTGGGGCGTAATCTTTCTGGCAACGCTCACCTATGGCGCCGTGTCGGTTCCCATCCTCAACGACTTCAAGCCCGACAACATCCACAACATCGTCAACCACTCTGACTCGGTATTGCTCTTTGTGGGAGATAACGTGTGGGAGAACCTTGACGAGAGCAAGATGCCCAACTTGAAGGGCATCATCTCGGTCAACACATTCAAGGTGCTCGTCTCGGGCACCGCGGCGCTGGACAAGGCCTACGACAACCTTAACCTGCTCATGGGCAAGAAATTTCCCAAAGCGTTCAATTCTGAAAGCATTAAGTACCGGCACGACAACCCCGACGACCTGGCATACATCAGCTACACCTCGGGTACCACAGGTTTCTCCAAGGGAGTCATGATTCCTTACCGCTCATTATGGTCTAACATGCGATTTGCCCAGGACAACATGCCCATCTCGTCGAGCGACAACCATGTGTGCATGCTGCCGCTGGCGCATGCGTTTGGCCTGATGTTCTCCTTCTTGTTTGAGTTCATCTCGGGCACCCATGTGTTCTTCCTCACCCGCGTGCCCAGCCCCAAGATTATCTTTGCCGCCTATGCCGACATCCGGCCCAGCCTCATCATCACTGTCCCGCTCATTGTCGAGAAAGTGGTGCGCCAGGCCATCTTCCCCAGGCTGGCCGGCCGCAAGGTGAAGTTTATGCTCAAGACCCCCATCCTGCGCCGCAAGGTGCTCAATGGCATACGCAAGAAGATGGAACAGCTCTTCGGCGGCAACATGATGGAACTGGTCATTGGCGGCGCGGCCCTCAGCGAGGATGTCGAGAACTTCCTGCGCGTCATCGGTTTTGCCTACACCGTGGGCTACGGCATGACCGAGTGCGGCCCCCTCATCGCCTACTCGTCCGCCGCCACCTTCAAGAAGTCGTCAAGCGGACGCCCCGTGGACAACATGGAGGTCAAGATTGACAGCCCCGACAGCGAGAAAACCGTGGGCGAAATCATGGTCAAGGGCATGAATGTGATGCTGGGATACTACAAGAATCCCGATGCCACCAGCCAAGTGCTCACGCCCGACGGCTGGCTGCACACCGGCGACCTCGGCGTCATGGACAGCGAGGGCAACATCACCATTCGCGGACGCAGCAAGAACATGATACTGGGCCCCAGCGGGCAGAACATCTACCCCGAGGAAATCGAGGACAAACTCAACACCATGCCCTATGTGGCCGAGTGCATCGTCGTGCAGCAAGGAGGCAAGATTGTCGCGCTCATTCATCCCGACTATGAGCTCGCCATCAAGAAAGGCCTCACCAGCAGCGAGGTCGAGCTGCAGATGGACGCCAACCGCAAGGCCCTCAACCAGCAGATACCCAACTTTTGCCAAGTGGCCTCGGTCAAAATCTTCCCCGAGGAGTTTGAGAAAACACCCAAGCGCAGCATCAAGCGGTACTTGTACACTTGATGTTATTGCAGGTAATCAACCATCAATATTTAGCCAGCCCACGATAGAGCGGGTTGGCTAAAGTTGCAGCAAAACATGGTCTTTGAGCCGCCCGAGGGGTTCCCTTTTTCGTTCAGGGGGGGCTTACGCTTTCAAAAAACATCCGCAACGCCTGTTTATCGCCATTGCAGACAGGCAAATCACACAATTCAGACCATTAGCGGACACTATCGGTTTTCTCTTTTCAAATAATAATCAAAAAACATGCGGCTGTTATTGTCTGTTTACAAGAGATTTCCTAATTTTGCAAATGCTTAGGTGCCAATATTCAGGCACCAGGTCATGACATCGTGGTAAACTTTAGCGACATGCTCCGTTCTTGTCAGTTGAAAACCTAGGAAATTTTCGATTTGAGCACAAGAGGATGATGCATGCGGCTTCTGCGCTATAGGGCGTGGGCTGCAATGATGTACCCCTTTTTGTGCTCTGGTTTTCCTAGGACCATCAACCGACAAAGCGAGGCATCCGCAGTCCCGCCTTTCTTTGTGTAAACACACCGGGCATGTGCTGGAACTCATGCGGCAAAATTATCCGTAGCCTCTGCCACATTGTGACATAACCTTTAACGAAATTTGCATCAAGAACAATAATTTTTACTTTGTATAACTTATAAAAAACTAAAGCATTATGAAACTTACAATCAAAACAACAGTGATTTTGGCAACAATGTGCATTGCCCTGATGAGCGTATCATGCGGCAGTTCGGATGATCCTGTCGAATACTGGAAACCAACAATCGTGGCGAAATTCCAAAGACAAATCATTGACTCTTGCTTGGAAAAGCATTTCAATTCCATGGTGGAGTCCCCCAACGAATATCAATTGGCCTATTTAAAGCTTGCTGAAACTTTCTGCCACGTTGAGCTTGATTTGAGGGGGGAGGAGAATCTTGAGCAAAAGGTAACAGATTGGGTGCTTGAACTTTCGTCATGGTTATTAAGAGATTTCAACCCAAATGTGGTGGCCAATTTCAAGTCTCACCCCGAAATGTATGCAGAAAATGTGAATAAAATCATAGGCCCATTCGATAAATTGAGAGATGAAATCTCCAAGAGTGTAGAAGTAGAGAAAGTCGAAACCGAAAAAGTGTCAAATCATAAACGGTATTATGTGCTGTACAATATAGACAATAGGCATTATGCCGTATGTTGTATTACCGAAGCTGGTGAGGGGAGGAGTGAAATACAATTCCTTGAGGACGACAAGAGCATCAGCACAATCCTTGATTATTGGCAGATGTTGAATGATGAGTAAGCATGATTGATAATGGATAATCAAACACAACAGTGCCCTTATTGTGGCGAGGAGATTCATGCTGACGCACTGAAGTGCCCATGTTGCCGCACATGGCTTGATGGGAGAGAGAAAGTCCTTGGGCAAGCAGCGCCAACAAAACAGGCTACAAATCAAAATCATGACCGATTTGAGAGTTTGCTGGACAAAGCTGCCGAGAGGATATGCAATCCCGTTTGGCTAAAATGGTTGTGTGTTGCAGCGATCATTTTAGCCATCTTTGAAACAATCTCGATGTGCGTGGATGAGGAAGGGTATTATCGTGCTTCGCTGTTGAGGACTGTGGTATGGATTAATGAAAATCTGTATTGGCTCGTGGCTCTGATTAGCGGTGCAGTAAAGATTTGTATTCTATTGGCTATTCGCCAGGTACTCATCAGGCATGGAATTAAGACCTGGATTAGCATCTGCATCGCTGTATATACAATATCATACTTGCTTGGTGTGGTAACTACATTTGCCAGTGCTACTGTTGAAGGTGTCGCCGCTCTGTTGGAGATTGAGGTCGCTTGTAAGATGAGCCGCTACCGGTTGGCTCATATTAAACATGTCGGTTATCTTGATGTTGTTTCCTGTGCTTGGGGTGTGGTGTTTGAGATACTCTTCCCGCTTCTTTTGGTGGCTGCATTTGCGGTTGATGACTTTGACTTTGAATGGACATGGATTGTCGTGATTTATGGTGTCCTCGGTGTGGGATTGAGTGTGTTAATTTATAAAATGTTTCAAAAAGAGTTTCCCGAGAAGCTATGAGAAGAAATAGTAATTTATCAGTGTTATTTATTTGCAGTGTGGTCTTTTTGTTCACCTTAGTTCTTGCCGGATGTCAGCGAGGCAGCGGAACAAGCGAACTAACCGTTGATGAGTCTATTGGTAGTGAGCAAGAGGCAGAATTGCTCAAAGTCCGTGCCAATGCATTTACTGATTCTATCACATCTGCGGGTTATAAAGTCCTCGGTGTCTTTGTTGATGAACAACGCCATTCGGTATATTATGCCAGGGCTGGATTGAGCACCAGCGATGGTGACGGCAACACGGCGTTACCGCCCATAATTCGTAAGAATATCAAGACAGGCAGTGAACAAACCATAAAGATTCCCGTAAAGATGAATGGCCATTCCCTGATGGCTAATCTGTTGGTCAATTCTTATGCAAGTGATGGAAAGATTCTGTTGTTATCAACAAGTAATAATAACGGACAATCCAACAATGCCGCCTTCTATGAGGAACCTATTGACGTGTTTTATCTTGATGTCAGCGACTTGTCGTTTCACTATGTGACAGGTGGCCGGCATTGGCGAATTGGCAAAGAAAAGAACTATTCGGACGATACCTCCATCCCCTACCTTGCTGATTATAATAATGATGTTAAGGTTCCATTGTCTCAAGTCTTTGACGGGAGTTTCTGTTTTGACGAGATTACAATGGATGATGTAACCGACATGTATGGTAGTGAAGATGAAAGTGAGGGTCCCTGTATAATGTGTGGAGTTGTTGATAGTCCTGGAGGGTGTATGCATGTTCGCTCTTCGCCTTCGGCGGCAGACGACAGCAATATTATTGAAACCTGGAAAAACGGTACTGAGGTATATTACTACTTTCCCGACGACTCCAAGTGGGCGATTGTGAGAAAGGAGTATGACGGTCCAGATATCGGCTATATGAGTAATAAAGGTATCCGTTTTGAAAGTTTATAGTTCAAGCAAATCCAGTATAAAGATGAAAGATAATATGAAACCGTGCCCATATTGTGGCGAAATGATCAAAGATGTGGCTATCAAGTGCCGCTATTGTCAGTCGTGGCTCAATGAAAAGCCAGAGCATATTGATGAATTACAGAGCGAGAATGTTATTGCCCATGACGCAACAGAGCAACTGGCCCATAGGTCCGCATCGTCGCCGATACAGTCTATCCAGCAAACTCATGCTGTTGACGAACAACCATCCATCAAGTTTCCAAAATATGAAATGAAGGTGGGTGAGGAAATTAAGGGCCCATTTGAAATAATGGAACTTAAAAGCAATGGCTTGGCTGTTGATACCGAAATCAGAGTGCTGGGAAATGAAGAATGGATATCAGCATATGCCGACAAAAATCTTTCTAAATTATTTACTAAAGAAGAAATCAAGCAGTATAAACCTCAGATGTTCGCTCATCCGTTCTCATTCAAGGGTAGAATTCGCCGAAGGGAGTACTGCTGGTCGGTTCTTATTGCGTGGTTTGCAAGTGCCACCGTATTATTGACAATTCCGGCATTATGGTTTGGTTTCGCTCAAGGCGCAAAAAGATGTCACGACTACGGAGAGTCGGGTTGGAAACAATTCAATTGGATACTTCCTACTTTTTTGGGTATTAGTCTATATACGTGGATAATTTCTAATATGGCGTATATCTTCAATTTGCCGGATACCATATTGATGTTCTTTGCTGCTTTAATTCCCTCATTGACATTCGTGATTAGCTATTTGTCAATTAAAGACATGTTTATTGAAGAAGGAATGGCCTATGATAATCAATTTGGGTCAGACCCCAAATATGGACTGCCGCATGACGACGAATCCGAGAGCAGCAAGTACAGAAGAAACTTCAAGTTTGTGGTTGGATGTTGTGGAGTTGTATTGTTTGCGCTTTATTTTGCCTGTTTGATGAATAGTCAGAGTTTTTCTAGGAATACAAACTCTTCTTCATCAGATAATGTAGAGCACACAATCACAGATAATATTATTGAAGCAGAAAATATTGAAGGAAGTGAAGAAGATGATATTGTAAATCAAGAAGAGGCCATAAATGGTAATGATCAATTTGATGAAACCAATACACCAGTAAAAGAAGATCTGGGAGACATTTCAGAGAAGGACAATCCACAATTCCCGTTGGCTGTCCAGGTCACTGGCACACATGTGAGATTACGCAAATCTCCCGAGATCAACGATTACAATATTGTCCAAAACTCACGTGGCAGAAATATTCATCCTGATAAAGGTGACGTGCTGGAAGTTATTGCAGACGCAGGCGATTTTTATCTAGTAAGATATTATGATATAGAAGCGTATATTTCTAAACAATTTGCTAAACCGGTGCAATAATGAGGAATCGAATCACATTAGCCATTGCTTGTGGCATGATGCTGGTGTCGCTGTCTTGCGGCGGCAGCAAGGATGGCAGCAAGGCCGACGGGACAAATCCCGAAGTGAATGCTAACGGGGCCTATGTTGCCAATACCGACGGCACCGAGTCATATCGCCCCGACACGGCCAGAGTGTATTATGATGGCAAGGTTGACCCGTCAAAGGCATTTATTGTCATCTCGAAACTAAATCTGCAGTTGAGCGTCTATGCCGACATGGATGGTGACACGACGCTTGTAGCCCGCTATCCTGTGTGCTTGAGCCGCAACAAGGGCCCCAAGGAAAAATCCGGTGATATGAAGACCCCCGAGTCCGAACCGGGCAAGCCGTTCTCAATCAGTCAGATTCAGGATGCCAGTGACTGGACGCACGACTTTGGCGACGGGCGCGGCATGATTCTGTCTTACGGTCACTGGTTCATGCGCCTCGCAACGCCGTTCTCGGGCATCGGCATTCATGGCAGCACCAACAACGAGGACAAGATGCCGGGCCGCGACAGCGAGGGCTGCATCAGGATGCGCGACAACGACCTGGTCCATTTCCACGATAATTATGCCCACGTGGGTATGCCGGTAATTATCAAGGGAGAGCGCCAGGGCGATTTGCCGTTTGAGGCGAGGGCTCAAAAGCAAGAGGCCAAGCCGATCAAGTAGGGATTATTGCAGAATGGTCATAATTAATTAACCGTTCGATTGCAAATGTTATAAAGTTTTTTATTGCTGTCCGGTAAAACTTTTTTAAATTGATAAATTTAGGGCTGGCACTCACGTGAAGTATCAGCCCTTTTGGTTATCTTTGCTTTCACCACAAAATAAAAGTAACCATGGGCAAAGATAGTCATTTTACTGGATACCAATAATTTGGTTGAACTTAATAATGACGCCTGGATGACACCAAAAACCGCTGAAAGCAAATTATCTCGCCAAAAAGTCACCAAAAAAGACATAAGAAAAACACCAACCATTTGTGAAGTGACCCCAAAAAGTTGGACGGGTTAAACATTAATGGCTTAAAGAAAGAG
>R27__coassemble_462_pt1 | contig 26191 bp, 20 predicted proteins | sample R27__metabat2_low_PE_027 | metagenome-assembled genome bin R27
AGATAATTTCAAATCCGTTGACTCCAAAAATCGCTGTAACTAACTGAATTTCAATGATTTCAAAGAACTTTTATGATTTTTTAGTGGACACTAATGTGCCGAATTAGAAAATTTAAGGTGATTTATGATACAAAATTAAACAAATTCATGGTTTTGTTACGACTTTGTGTGGTGGTTCCGTCCTCCATTTTCAAATTGTTGGTACCCTTTGCATATCAAAAGTAACCAACAGTGGTTTTGTAAAATTTCAGCGCGTTAGCGCGGCCCATATTGCCGCAGGAAGAGGGTGCGGATGCCAACTCTTGACTCTTGGAGGTTTACAGCGTGCCTTGCTCGACTTGGACGCAGATGCGCTCTATCATGGCGTCGTCTTTGTCCTTGCTGGGGTGGAAGCCTGTCTTGAGGCTCACGCCAAAGAATTTGCCGAAGGTCTGCCAGAATCCTGCCCTGAAGGTGCCGAGGAAGGCCTTGACAATGCTGTAACTGTCCTGGTTGGTCTCGCGGCTGATGAGTTTGATGAGCATCTTGCCCTGGTTTTTGGTCATCTTTTTCATTTGAGGCTTGTACTGGGCGAACAGTTCTTTCTCAAATTTGGACAGATAGGCCTGTTTTTGCTTTTGGGTTTGGTAGGTGTCGAGGTATTCGTATGTCTCGAGCAGGGTGTTGCTGATGAGTTTGGCGTAGGGGAGAGTGCGCTTGACATCGCGCACGGTTTTCCAGTAGTGTTTTTCCTGCTCCTTATTGCGGAAGCGTTCTTTGGGGTAAACGATGATGTCGTTGAACACCAGCATCATCAGCGTGTCGCCCGTCGCGGCCTCGACAAAGTGGTAATAGCCCGCAAAGGTCTTGCGCAGCGCCGACGGCACCTCAACATTGTCAATGGCGCTTGTCGCGTCGCCTGCGGCTTGGGCAGGGAGGCTGGCAAATGCCATTACTATGGCCAATATGAGCAACAACCGTTTCATTGATGTGGTTAGTCATGCAATCTGGCGGCAAAAGTAGAACAAAGAAACGGAATAGGGCAAATAAAGGGTGTTAAATTTGGTTGCTAATAGTTGAGCATCCTCAAGAACCCCGCATAGGTCACCGCAATGCCCAGGCAAGCGCCCCTCGCCGAGGGGTTGAGGTTGCCGTAACTGGCGCTGGCGACAAAGGGGGTGATGCGCAGCGATGAGGTGTAGTGCGCGTTGCCGTCGCCAATGGGGGCGTCAATGATTTTGCCCTTGAGCCTGATGTCAAAGTCCACGCTCGCCATCCATCCCAGACTGTTCTCATGGGTGCCGTTCACCTTAGCGATGGTGGGCTTTTCCTCGGCTTCGCCCTCGGGTTTCTCCCACTTGATGTCGTTGAGGTCCCACGAGATGCGGTTCACATTGATGCCGGCGCATGGCGTGATGGAGAACTTGCCGCGCCGCAGCACGGTGTAGCCCGCCTGCACGCCCAGGCCCAGCAGGGTGGGGTTGGCGGTGGCGTTCAACTGGAGGTCGCGTCCTGTTGCGTCGATGACGTGGTAGGGGTTGTCGTTCTTGAACGACGGCTGGCCGAAGGCGACGTCGGCCTTGAATCGCAGGCCGCCATACTCGGCATTGATGCCGCCGGTGAACAGGGCGCAGCCCTTGAGGTCATCGCCGAGCGACCCCGTGGGTAGCATGCCTCCGGCGCCAAGTTGAAAACCAATGCCCCAGCCGCCGCTGAATGTCTCGTTGTCTTGGGCCCGCAATACGGCGGGCGCGAGCAGCATGAGCGCCGCGAGCAGGGTGATGTGGATGTGATGGTATTTCATGCAGTCAATAATTGTTTAATGTGGTAACGCACAGTTCACTCCAAACTCCTCATAGTGTTACCACCACAGGCTGCGGAAGTACTTGTGATAGAGCGACAGCCCTTGGCTGATGGGCTTGAGCGACGACTTGGCGGCGCGCTTGAGGTCATAGAGGTCCTGCTCGTTGTTCCAGATGGCCCGGATGTAAGCCTTGTACTCGGGGGTATCCATCTCGGTGCAGCAGGCGATTTGGCGGAAGGCATAAATCATCTTGTCGAGGTCCTCGTTCCACTGCTTGACTGACATTGTGGGACGCGGGGTGCGCTCGTTGTGCTCCTTGAAGGCGATGAGCCGCGGCAGGACAAAGCGCGCGATGGTGATGTCGAGATCGTATAGTTCCTCGACATGGATAGACTTGGCCAACTCGTCAGGGTTGTAGTTGCTGTCAGGCTGTTGTTCGGCAATCATAACTATGGAGAGGTTTTGCAAAGGTTATTATTGTTTTCGGTCACAATTTTAGTCAAATTTTGTGACTTGGCAAAATCAGCGAGCGCAAAAGGGCAGTTTTTTTGCTAAATTTAACTCAAGATATTGATTTCGTGCCAGCCAAGGCAAAAACCAGGGGCACGGGGACGTGGAACTGAAAAGTTTTGAGTACCTTTGCGGTGACTATGACGATACAAGAAGCACAACAGCGCGTTGACGGGTGGATTAAGCAATATGGCGTGCGCTACTTCAGCGAACTGACCAACATGGCCGTGCTCACCGAGGAGGTGGGCGAGGTGGCGCGCGTGATTGCGCGCCGCTATGGCGACCAGTCGAGCAAGCCCGGCGATGACCTGGACCTGGCCGACGAGTTGGCCGATGTGGTGTGGGTGGTGATGTGCCTGGCCAACCAGACGGGCATCGACCTCGATGCCGCCCTCGAGCGCAACTTTGCTAAAAAGACCGCCCGCGACAGTCGCCGCCATCTTGACAATGAGAAACTTAAACAATAATCACACTATAAAACCAGACAAATTATGAGTAACCACGAACATGACCACTGCGGGTGCGGATGCGAGCACCACGACCACAATCATGAGGAGCCGAAACCTCAGATGGACAAGTACATGGCCGCTATTAGCCAGAGCAATGTCACCACCGACGACGCTGCTGTGGCCGCTGCCGTGCAGGAAATCATCGACAAACATGCTGCCGAGAACAACACCGCCCAGGTGCAGCAGTTCCTGCTCAACTGCGTGGACTTGACGACACTCGCCACCGACGACAGCGAGCGCAGCGTTGCCCAGTTTGTCCAAAAGGTCAACGACTTTGACGAGAACTATCCCATGTACAAGAATGTGGCCGCTGTGTGCGTGTATAGCAACTTTGCCGCCGTCGTGCGCGGCACGCTGGAGGTGACAGGCGTGGACGTTGCCGTGTGCAGCGCCAGCTTCCCGTCGTCGCAGGCCCATATCGAGACCAAGATTGCCGAGACGGCGCTCGCTGTGGCCGACGGCGCCGACGAGGTGGACATTGTGTTCAATGTGGGTTATTACAAGGACGGTGCCTATGAGGAACTGGCCGACGAGATTGCCGAAATCAAGCATGTGCTGGGCGAGCGTCCGCTCAAGGTCATCCTCGAGACCGGCCTGCTCAAGACCGCCAAGGATATCCGCAACGCCAGCATCCTGTCGATGTACTCGGGCTGCGACTTCATCAAGACTTCGACCGGAAAGGTGTATTCAGGCGCCACGCTCGAGGCCGCCTATGTGATGTGCCAGTGCATCAAGGAGTACTACGAGAAGTTTGGCCGCATGGTGGGCTTCAAGGCCTCGGGCGGCATCCGCACCACCGAGGACGCTGTGAAATACTACACCATCGTCAAGGAAGTGCTGGGCGAGCAGTGGTTGAACAATACCTACTTCCGCATTGGCGCATCAAGCCTGGCCAACGCATTGTTCCAGTCCTTCACGGGCAGCGACACCAAGCCGTTTTGATAAGAAATTAGGCCTTGGGTTTTCCTGCATTGAACCGCGAGATATTCAAGATTGCCCTACCGGCGATTATCGCCAACATCACCGTCCCGTTGCTGGGATTGGTGGACACAGCCATTGCCGGACACCTGGGTGACAAGGTGTTCATTGGTGCTGTGGCGGTGGGCACGATGATGTTCAACCTGGTGTACTGGAACATGGGCTTCCTGCGCATGAGCACATCGGGCATGACGGCGCAGACCTATGGCAGTGGCGACTTCAAGGCGAGCGCGCGGCTGCTGGGCGAGTCCAGTGCGCTGGCGCTGCTCATCTCGCTGGCCGTGATGACGCTGCAGTGGCCGCTGCGCTTGCTGCTGCTGTGGATTATCGGGCCATCGCCCGAGGTCACCTCGCTGGCCATCACCTATTTCAACATCTGCGTCTGGGGCGCCCCGCCGGTGTTGGCCATGATGGCCTTGAAGGGCTGGCTGCTGGGCATGCAGGACAGCAAGAGCGCCATGTGGGTGTCCATCATGACCAATGTGTTCAACATTGTGGCGAGCCTCATTGCCGTCTATGCCCTCGACATGGGCTTTGTCGGCGTGGCGGCAGGCACCTTGGTGGGCGAGTGGCTGGGACTGCTGTTTGCCCTGCTGTTAATCCGCGTGCACTTCCCGCAACTGCGGGGACAGATGGAGTGGCGCGCTATCGTGCGTTTTAAGGGAGCAGGCCGTTACTTCAGGGTGAGCCGCGACATCTTTGTGCGCAGTTTCCTCATCATGACGGTCAGCCTTGCGTTTATGTCCATCGGCGCGCGCAGCGGTGACCTCATCCTTGCCGTCAATGCCCTGATTCTCCAACTCTTTACCCTATACAGCCACTTCATGGATGGCATCGCATTTGCCGGCGAAGCGGTGGTGGGCAAGTACTATGGCGCGGGTGACATGTTGCGCATGCGGCGCTGCGTGCGGCTGCTTTTTGTTTGGGGTGCGGCGGTGGCTGCGGTGTTTACGCTTGCCTATTCTTTTCCGCGGGTGGCCTTTTGGCTGCTGACCGACCAGCAGCAGGTCATCGACGCCGCGATGGACTACCGCGTGTGGTGCGCCCTCATCCCGGCCGCCGGCATGGCGGCGTTTGTGTGGGACGGCGTGTTCATCAGCCTCACGCGCTCGGGCGGCATGCTGCTGTCGGCCGTCATCTCGTGGGCGCTGTTTTTCGGGATTTACTGGGTGACGCCCGTCGCCTGGCATAACCACCGCCTGTGGGTGGCATACCTGTCTTTTCTCGTCTTGCGCGGCATCATCCAGACCATCCTTTACAGCCGCTACCGCGGGCTGGGGCAGATGGCATAGTATAGCGGTCACGTGAGGCTGCGTAGATTCCCGGAACTCAAATTTTCCCCGTTCATTAGGCGACATTCCGCTTTTTTCACTATCTTTGCCCAATTAACCTAACTCATATCTTAAATTAATAAGCAAAAAGTCATGCTAAGGAAAATCCGCATTACACTGGCGGCGGTGATGATGGTGCTTGTCACGCTGCTGTTTCTTGATGTGAGCGGCGTGTTGCACACCTGGCTCGGGTGGACGGCGCGCATCCAGTTCCTGCCTGCTGTGCTGGCCCTCAATGTGGTGGTTATCGTTGCGCTGGTGCTGCTGACGCTCATCTTTGGCCGCATCTATTGTTCGGTCATCTGCCCGCTGGGCATCTTCCAGGACATCGTGTCGTGGATACACGGCCGTCGCAAGAAGGGCCGCTTTACCGCCAGTCCCGAGCGGCGCTGGCTGCGCTATGGTGTGCTGGTGCTATTCGTTGCCGCATTGGTCGCCGGCGTGAGCGCCATCGTGTCGCTGCTGGCCCCCTACAGCAGTTACGGCCGCATGGTCACCAACCTGCTGCAGCCCCTGTACCAGTGGGGCAACAACCTGTGTGCCGGCATCGCCGAGCATTACGATAGTTATGCTTTCTATAGTGTTGATGTGTGGATGAAGAGTCTGCCCACATTCATTGCCGCCGCCGTGACATTTGTTGTCATCGTGGTGCTTGCTTGGCGAGGCGGCCGCACCTACTGCAACACCATTTGCCCCGTGGGCACGCTGCTCTCGTTTATATCAAGGTTCTCACTGCTCAAGGTGCGTTTCGACGCCGACAAGTGCAAGTCCTGCGGGCAGTGCACGCGCCACTGTAAGGCATCGTGCATCGACTTCAAGACGCACAAGGTGGACTATTCGCGCTGCGTGGTGTGCGGTGATTGCTTGACGAAGTGCAAATTTGACGCGCTGCATTATGGCCGCCGCAAGGCCGAGGCCCCGGCTCCTGTCGAGGGCGCCGACGCCACCCGCCGCGCGATGCTTGTGGGCGGTGCCATCCTGTGTGCCGACGCGGCGCTCAGCCAGGCCAAGAAGAAAGTTGACGGCGGTCTCGCTGTCATCGAGGACAAGGTGCCCGCCAAGCGCAAAATGCCCATCACGCCTCCGGGTTCCCAGACCGCCAAGCACTTCTATCAGCATTGCACCGCATGCCAATTGTGCGTGAGCAAATGTCCCAACGGTGTGCTGCGCCCCTCGGCCGACCCCGAGCATTTCATGCAGCCCGAGTTGAGCTTTGAGCGCGGTGCCTGCCGCCCCGAGTGCACGATTTGCAGCGAGGTGTGCCCCACGGGCGCCATCCAACTCATTACCGTGCCCGAGAAGTCCTCGACCGTCATCGGTCATGCCGTGTGGGTGAAGGAAAACTGCATTGCAGCCTCCGGGCATGCCCACTGCGGCAACTGTGCCCGCCACTGCCCCGCCGGCGCCATCATGATGACGCCCAGCGACCCCAAAGATGAAATGTCGCCTATGGTTCCCGCCGTCAATGCCGCAATGTGCATCGGGTGCGGCACCTGTGAGTATGTATGCCCCGTCAGGCCTTATAGCGCCATTTATGTCGAAGGTCACGAGGCCCACCGCGAAATTTAACTCCCATTCTCTCCAAACATTTCTTGATGATGAACGATAACAATCACAACAATGATAATGCCGGCCTGGGACGCAAGCCCCTGAGCCGCCGCACCTTTCTGAAAGCGCTGGGGCTGGGTGGCGCGGCAGCCGCCGTGCCCGCCATCGTGAGCTGCGCCACCGACAGCGACAAGTCGTCGGTGCAGGAGCCGCCCAAGGGCAAGATGGTCTATCGTGAGAACCCCAAGACCCATGAGAAGGTCTCGCTGCTGGGCTACGGCATGATGCGCCTGCCCGCCGTCAACGGCAAGCCCTTTGGCCGCGACAACGACACCGAGATTGACCAGGAGATGGTCAACAAGCAGATAGACTATGCCCTCGAGCACGGCGTGAACTACATCGACACATCGCCCGCCTATTGCAAGGGCCAGAGCGAGCACGCCACGGGCATCGCCCTTGCGCGCCACAAGCGCAGCGAGTACTTCATCGCCACCAAGTTGTCCAACTTCGCCCCCGAGACCTGGACCCACGATGCCGGCGTGGAGATGTTCCAGAACTCCCTTAAGGAACTCCAGGTCGATTACATCGACTACATGCTGCTGCACAGCGTGGGCGGCGGCGAGGAAGGTAAGACGATGGAAGAGTTCAAAGCCCGTTACATCGACAACGGCATTCTCGATTACTTGCTCGAGCAGCGCGAGAAGGGCGTGATTCGCAACCTGGGATTTTCCTATCACGGCGACATAGAGATATTTGACCACCTGCTCGCCAACCACGACAAGTACAAGTGGGACTTTGTGCAGATTGAACTCAACTACATCGACTGGGGCCATGCCAAGGAGATAGAACCCGAGAACACCAATGCCGAGTACCTGTATGGCGAACTCGTCAAGCGCAACATCCCTGCCATCATCATGGAGCCGTTGCTGGGAGGCCGTCTCGCCTCGCTGCCCAGTCCGCTGGCGCACAAGCTGCAGGCCCGTGACCCCGAGCACAGCATCGCCTCGTGGGCTTTCCGCTATGCAGGCTCGTTCCCCAATGTGCTGACCGTGCTGAGTGGCATGACCTATATGGAACACCTGAAGGAGAACCTGTGCACCTACTGCCCGCTGCAGCCCGTCACCGACGAGGACCGCGAGTTCCTCTACGGCATCGCCGACGAGCTGATGGCCTACAACACCATCGCCTGCAACGACTGCAAGTACTGTATGCCGTGCCCCTATGGCATCGACATCCCTGCGATTTTCACCCACTACAACAAGTGCATCGAGGAGGGCAACATGAGCCGTGACCGCAACGACTCGGACTATGCCCGCGCCCGCCGCGCCTTCCTCATCGGCTATGACCGCAGCGTGCCCAAGCTGCGCCAGGCCGACCACTGCATCGGGTGCGGCCATTGCGAGCGCCATTGCCCGCAGCACATCCACATAGCGCGCGAGATGGAGCGCATCAACAGGTATGTCGAGGCCTTGAAGCAGAACATCGACAGCGGGCTTGACGCCTGATAAGTTCTCTTGACAAGACGCATTAGCACAATCGGGGCGCCCTCGGTTGTGCTTTTTTTTGACGATTTTGCATACATCCGCCGGACAGGTTTTGCATCACCTCAAAAGGGGAAGGGAGCACCCATGAAGGGCTCGTTTTGCCACCCATATTGGTCACAAAACGGGCTGTTCACCTTAAAAATAGGGCGGTGTGGGCTAAAAACTTGGTATTTTCTTGTCTTACTTCAATAAAAAGATGTATATTTGCAGGCTGAATTCGCAGAATGAATTGAAATTAACAAAATTTAATTAAATAATTCACAAAATGCAAACTAAAGGTTTTATTAGAGTCCTTACTATTGCACTGTTGCTGATTTGCGCGTTCTATCTGTCGTTCACCTTTGTGAGCAATCACTATCAGAACAAGGCAGAGCAGAAGGCACTTGCTGTAGCCGGCATCAAGACCGCCGACACCAGCAACGACACTTATCGCAACGCGTTGAATACGTATCTGGACTCCCTCGCTAATGAGAAGGTGTATCTTGGATATTACACCCTCCAGCAGGTTCGTGAGAAAGAGTTGGGCCTCGGCCTTGACTTGAAGGGTGGTATGAATGTGACACTGCAGATTTCGGTGCCCGACATCTTGCGCGCTCTCGCGAACAACAATCCCGACAAGAAGTTTAACCAAGCCATCGACAATGTGTCGAAGAACCAGACCGCACAGGACGACTTCGTTGGCTCCTTCTGCAAGGAGTACAAGAAGCTGGCCCCCGAGGGCAGCCTGGCACAGATCTTCCGCCACATCGAGCGCATCAAGGAGAAACCCAATGCCAGCGACGGTGAGGTGCAAAACATCCTCAACGACGAGGTCAACAGCATGGTGGACAACTCCTACAAGGTGCTGCGCAACCGTATCGACCGCTTTGGCGTTGTCTCTCCCAATATCCAGAAGCTGCAGAGCACTGGCCGCATCTTGCTGGAGCTCCCGGGTGTAAAAGAGCCCGAGCGCGTTCGCAAACTGTTGCAGGGTGCCGCCAACCTGGAATTTTATCAGACCTATACCCTGTCTGACATCGTCGGCGCACTGCGTAGCCTGAGCGACCAGTATGTTGCCAGCAACGGCGTAGCTCCCGTGGCACAGGAAGAGGAAGCCGCTGCCGCCGAGGATACCGCTGCCGCCGAGCCTGCTGCCAAGCCCGACAGCACCAAGCAGGCTGCTGACAAGAAGACCGCCGCTGCCGACAAGGTTCCCGCCAAGAAGGACAGCAAGGAGCCCACGCTGGCCGATATGACCGGCTTTGAGGCTATGGCCGGCGCCGGCGCTTCGTCGCCCATCGTTGGTTATGTGCCCGCTTCGGACACTGCCAAGGTCAACGCCATCATCCACTCCCCGATTGCCAAGACCATCCTGCCCGCCGACCTCAAGTTGGCTTGGACCGTTAAACCCGAGAAGCTGCAGAACGGCGCCGAGGCATTCCAGCTCATCGCCCTGCGCACCGTCAACAATCAGCCCGTGCTGACTGGCGATGTGGTGACCAAGGCTACCAGCGAGTTTGACAACATGCAGGGTCAGGTCGTATCCATGACCATGAACGACGAGGGCGCACGCCAGTGGAGCCGCATCACCGGCCAGAACATCGGCCACGCCATCGCCATCGTTCTCGATGACCAGGTTTACTCCTATCCCAATGTCAACAGCCAGATTGACGGTGGTCGCTCGCAGATTAGCGGACACTTCACCGTTGAGGAGGCAGGTGACCTTGCCAACGTGCTCGAGTCCGGTAAGATGGTGGCACGCGTCAATGTCGCCAGCGAGAGCGTGATTGGCCCGTCGCTGGGTAAGGAATCTATCCAGAAGGGTCTCATCTCGTTTATCATCGCCCTCATCCTGCTGATGATATTCATGGTTTGCACCTATGGCGTTTATGCCGGCAACATTGCCAACCTGGGTCTGATCATGAACCTCTTCTTCACCATTGGTATCCTCGCCTCGTTCCAGAGCGTGCTCACCCTGCCGGGTATCGCCGGTATCGTGCTGACGCTGGGTATGGCGGTGGACGCCAACGTGCTTATCTTTGAGCGTTGCAAGGAGGAGCTCCGCCGCGGCAAGGGCCTCAAGGCCGCCATCGCCGACGGTTACAAGAACGCCTTCTCGGCCATCTTCGACTCCAACTTGACCACAATCATCACAGGCATCATCCTGATTGTCCTCGGTAGCGGCCCCATCCGCGGTTTTGCCGTTACCCTCGTGGTAGGTATCTGCTGCTCGTTCTTCACGGCAGTATTTGCAACCCGCCTCGTGCTTGAGCACTTCGTGAACAAGGGCACCTTTGACAAGATGACCTTTACCACCAGCCTCACCCGCCACATGCTGGAGGATGTGAAATTCAACTTCATGGGCGCTGCCAAGCGCACCTCTGTCATCGTTATTGCACTCATCGTAGTCTTTGGCGCCCTGTTCGCACTGCGTGGCTTGAGCCGCGGCATCGACTTCTCGGGTGGCCGCAACTACGTTGTGCAATTTGACCATCCCGTCAAGACTGCCGACCTGCAGGCTCAACTCGCCCCCCTGTTCCCCGATGCCAACACCTCGGTCATCACCATCGACAATGAGACCAAGGTTCGCGTTTCGACCAACTACAAGATCAACGAGACCGCCGAGGGCATCGACGATGAAATCATGGGCAAGCTTTATCAGGGCATGAAGAGCGAAATCGGCAACATGACGCCCGAGGACTTCAGCACCTCTAACGAGAGCGTCGGCGTTGTATCCAGCGAGACCGTCGGCCCGAGCATCGCAAGCGACATGACCCGCGAGGCCATTTGGGCAGTGCTCTTCTCGTTGCTCGCAATGGCACTCTACATCCTGTTCCGCTTCCGCAACATCGCCTTCTCTATCGGCGCTCTTGCAGCGGTAGCCTTCACGGCGTTCATCGTCATCGGCTTCTACAACCTGCACGGTCTGCTGCCCTTCTCCATGGAGATTGATCAGACCTTTATCGCTGCTATCCTGACCGTTATCGGTTATCAGGTCAACGATACCGTGGTTGTATTTGACCGCGTGCGTGAGTACCGCAAGCTCTATCCCAAACAGGACCTCTACACCACCTTCAACAAGGCGTTGTGCAGCACCCTGTCGCGTACCTTGATGACCTCTATCACGACACTGCTCGTGCTTCTCGTCATGCTGTTCTTCGGCGGCGAGTCTATCCGCAGCTTCATCTTCGCGATGATCCTCGGTGTTGTCATTGGTACCTGCGCTTCGCTGTTCATCGCTTCGCCCGTGGCATACTGGATTGCACGCCGCAGCGACAAGAAGGAAGCCCAATTGGCCGAGGCCGCAGCCAGGAAGTAAATCCTGACCAACCAACATCAAACCGCCGGCCCGCAAAATGGTCGGCCGGCGGTTTTAGATTGCTCCTGTAGTTCAACGGATAGAATGGAGGTTTCCTAAACCTTAGATTTGGGTTCGATTCCCAGCGGGAGTACAACGGAGGGTAATTGCCCTCCGTTTTTTTGTACCCTAAAGTACACATTTTCAACGTTTCTAATATGCCACCGCTAAAATTGACAATTACCTAAAATTGCATTTTTTTGGTATTTTTTTTAATGATGCGGTAGTTTTTTTCGGGAAAAAGCATTACCTTTGCAACGGAGTACAAGAAAAGGCGACTTTTGGAGAATAGATATAATAATTTTACCCTAGACGCTTCATGAAAGTTCACTCAAATTAATAACCAATAAAAAAAATTATGTTAGTTAAAAATTTACTTAGTATTAAACAAGCTGCAGTATGCTTGGTGATTTGCTTGATGTGCTCATTTACAGCTCATTCGGCATTTATTGTTGACGGAAACAATGTTCAAATGGAATATGGAACATGGGATCATTACCGGTATAATGACCCGATTCAATGCGTGACTGTCCACATCGGTGTTGTTGCTCATGGGTGGTCCTTGGAGGATGATTTAAGCAATTTGTCTCTCGTGCGCGTAATCAATGGCGTTGAAACCGTCATGGATGCCAATTATCTCAACGAGGACGATAACGAAATAACCGACTTGACTGTCAGCATTAGTGGCAACACTTCGCACATTGACTTTAACGATGCATTTCTCACCGAAGACCTTGATGCATTATTCAACGGAGACGTAACCGTCCAGTACATGATTAGAGTTGAGAAGAACGGCAATATGCATCAGGCTGTCGTAACTGTTAATTTCAGCGATGAACCGACATCGGTCAAGGAGATTTATATCGATGAGGACGGATTGTACTATGATTTGCAAGGTCATTCAAGCATGACGCCGTTTAGCGGAATCAACATTCACAACGGTAAGAAAATCATGTATTGATTATAGTTTGAGGTTCACAACAGTTGAGCCAAGGCGTAACAAAAAAGCGATTGCCGACATTCAATGTCGGCAATCGCTTTTTCTGTTGCCGTCTGTGCTGGAAGCATTGGTTTGTGGCCAGATTGGGCAAAATATTGCAAGCAAATAACATAATTCATAAAAATAATGTACCTTTGCTATAATCAATACATGCTGTTATGAAAAGAAATGAATCATTTTTCGCATTACTCGTGTTTGCCGTTATGATGACAGCTGTGGGCGGCATGAATGCCCAGGCACAGACTCGGGAGGCGCCCGACTGGAGAAAACTTCATTATCTGTCTGCCGAGGAGATGCAGACCCCAGTGTGGAACATCAACCTTACGGAGACACCCGCGCCGACCGAAGCGCCCCGCTTTGTGGCGGAGTTTGAGCCCATGCAGGGCGTGGCGATTGCCTATCCGCTGGGCATACCGCTGAGCCTGGTTAAATCGTTGGCCGAGAATTGCCAAGTGTATTGCATCGTCCAGCAGTACCAGCAGTCATCGGCGCAGTCGCGTTTCAAAAGCGCGGGGGTGAACATGGACCGGGTCACCTTTGTGAACGCTAAAACAGATTCCTACTGGGTGCGCGACTATGGTCCCTGGTATATCTTTGCGGGCAAGAATCCTGCCATTGTTGACAATGTGTATAATCGTCCGCGGCAGAACGACGATGCGATACCCTCGGCATTTGCCTCGTTCTGGAATATCCCCCTCTACAGCATGAACCTGAAACACACTGGAGGCAACATGATGGAGGACGGACGCGGGCACGCTGTGAGCGACAATTTGGTGGTTCAAGAGAATAATAATGACGAGGCCGCTGTGCGCAAGAAGATGCTCGACTACCTGGGAATCGACAACTATCACATCACCATCGACCCGCAAAACGACTACATTGCCCATGTTGACTGCTGGGGAAAATACCTGGCTCCTGATAAAATCCTGATAGCGAAACTGCCCAAGACCGACAGCAGATATGAGAAATATGAGTCGGTGGCCAACTATTTTGCAACCACCAACTGCTGCTGGGGCTATCCCTACAAGGTGTACCGTGTCGAGGAACCTGGCGGCAGCACCGTTGCTCCTTACACCAACAGCCTTATCCTCAACAAGCACGTTTATGTGCCGATGGGCAGCAACAGCACTTACAACGAACTCGCGCTCGAGGTTTACAGGGAGGCCATGCCCGGATACGAGGTGACGGGCGTGTACAATACAACCAGCGGCATCCAGTGGCTCAACACCGACGCCCTGCATTGCCGCACGCGGGGCGTGATGGACTTTGACATGCTGTATGTCGACCACAGGAACGTGTTGCACGGCACTCAGCAGTGCAAAGATTCCATCGCTGTCACGAGCAAGTTCATCGCCTATAGCGGAGAGCCCTTGAAGGAGGACTCGCTACTGGTTTACTACAGCATTGACAATGGTCCTTACCAGGCTGCGCACATGAGCGCCACCGGCGTTGCCGATGAATATGTGGGCTACATCAAGGGCTATCACCAGGCGTCGCAGGTTGACTACTATATCTTCGGTGCCGATGAGTCAGGACACCGTTATCAGCAGCCGGTGTTCGGTGAACAGGAACCCCACCACTTCACAGTCAATATTTCAGTCATCCTGGGCGATGTGAACGATGACGGCATCGTTGATGTCAGTGACATGGCAGCCCTGATAGATCATCTGCTCGCGGGCATCGACATCAACACCGGCAATGCCGACGTGAACCAGGACGGCAACATCGACGTCAGTGACTTGTCGGCCCTTATCGACATGTTGCTCGGTGCAAATTAACCGGCCATGATGAGTCAAAATCACTGATGACCCCGCTGTGGGGAGTGGGCAGATGCCAACTCCTAACTCCAATTATCTCACGGCCACTTTCCATGCCATGCGGCTGGTGGCGGTGCGCAGCATGTAGATGCCGCGCGGCAGGCCAATGAACATGTCGTCGGCCAGGGTGTCGATGTGCATGACGTGGCGGCCTGCGATATCATAGATGTCGGCGCTGCCCACGTTCTCGCTGCACTTGACGAGGATGCCGCCCTGGGCGGCAAGCACTTGCAGGGGCTTGCTGGCATCGAGGCCCGTGAGCCCCGAGGCGTCGAGCGTGATGACGTTGGACGGCTCGCTCAGGTAGCCCAGGCGGCTCGACTGCACGCTGTAGGTGTGGATTTCGCCCGGCCGGCGGTCAGTGAAGCGGTAACTCGTGGCATCGGCGCCGTCGGTGGTGAAGGTCTCGGTGCGCACCTCGGTGCCGCTGGCGTCATAGATGGAGCGCGTGATGACGTAGCAGTCCACCTGCTCGTCGGCAGCGCGCCAGTTGGCCACATAGGTGCTGTCCGTGATGCCCGTGGCGGGCAGGGCCGTGAGTGCCGTCAGCAAGGGCACCTCGGCACAGCGGGCGCGCAGTTCCACGCCGATGCTGCCCGTGAGGCCGCCGTCCGACAGCAGCAGGCGCGCTGTGTGCTCGCCCGTGCGGGTGGGGGTGTAGGTAATCTTCAAGGGGTAGCCCGTGGCGCTGTTGGCCTGTGAGCGCTCGATGCTGCTCACGGGGATGCTGAACATCTCGCTGTCGTCGCGATAGACCTGCACCGACAGCGGGTTGATGAGGCCGCGGCCCTTGACGTAGAGGGTGTAGTCCAGCGACTTGCCAATGGCCACCTCGCCAAAGTCCAGCACCGTGCCCTGCACCGGGGTGATGAGTTCGGGGTCGCCGTCATAGGTGGTGGTGTCCATGCCCGCCTCACTCAGGTAAAAAATTTGGTTTTGCTTCGTGCCCCAGATGTACTCAAACAGCTCGGGCAGGTCGATGAAGGGGTTGCGGTTGTTCTGGAACTTTTGCACCGCGTCGTTGCGGGCGTTCTCCTTGTCGCTCACCGCGTCGTTGCGCGCCCAGCGGCACAGCAGGTCGATGGCCCAGTTGTTCAGGGTCTTCCACGAGTTGTTGGTGAGCATGTAGGTGTAGCGCCACTTGTAGTGCTGGTAGCAGCACGCCATGTAGAAGTAGGTGCGAGCAAAGTCACCCTTGTAGCGGTCGTCGGGCTCAAATACCGTGCTGGCGGTGCCGCCCTGTCCGCTCTTGGGCGAACCCACCTTGGTCACGCCGTTGTCAAACGACGTCTTGGACACCTCGCCCAGCGGCCAGTTGCTCTTGGCCATGTTGGCGTCGCCGTCGGCGGGATAGAGGTGCATGATGTCCGAGTAGCTGGGATACAGGTCGGTGTTCTCATTGTCGCCGCTCACCGCCCACCAGCTCTTGGGCAGCGAGTGCTCCTTGTGCATGCCGCTGTGGTTGCGAAAGGTGTAGTAATTGTCGCTGTACATGTCCCACACGCGGCTCTCGTCGTCGAGGCGGCAGTCGGTCTCGGGAAAGTAGTACCACAGGCTGCCGTAGCTCAGCACCGTGTGCTGGATAGTGAGGTCGTGCACGGCGTCCTTGAGCGCCTGTCCGCTCTTGCCGTCCAGCGAGTTGTAGTAGCCGTCGGGAATCGACGCGCCGCAGCACAGCGCCGCAGCGGCAACGGCCGCCACAGCCAGCATCCTGAGTAAACGATTGTGCATCATGTCGATGAGATTTATTGTCCTAATGTTTGTGGGGGCAAAGGTACTAAAAAACTCAACACCAACGCCCCCAGCGCCGCCTATTTTATTGTGCCTCGCAAATTGGTGCGCGGGCAAAACGGGGCCATTTTTTTTTGCCCTGTGGCGCAAAATGTGTACCTTTGCGGCACAAGACCGTATAATATCATTTTCTAACAAGATAACAATCAGCATTATGCCTAAGATTTCAGAACGCAGCAACCAGATGCCTGCATCTCCCATCCGCAAGCTGGCGCCCTTTGCAGCGGCAGCCAAGGCACGCGGCATCAAAGTGTATCACCTCAATATCGGCCAGCCCGACCTGCCCACGCCGCAGGAAGGCCTCGATGCCCTCAAGCGCATCGACCGCAAGGTGCTGGAATACTCCCCCTCGCAGGGCTATCCCGGCTACCTCGACAAACTGGTGGGCTACTACAAGCGCTATAACATCGACCTCACGACCGACAACATCATCGTGACCTGCGGCGGCAGCGAGGCCGTGCAGATGGCCTTTATGGTATGCCTCAACCCCGGTGACGAGATCATCATCCCCGAGCCCGCCTATGCCAACTACATGGGCTTTGCCTGCGAGACCGGCGCCGTGGTGCGCACCATCACCACCCGCATCGAGGACGGCTTTGCGCTGCCCCCCGTCGAGGAGTTTGAAAAGGTCATCAACGAGCGCACCCGCGCCATCATGATCTGCAACCCCAACAACCCCACTGGCACCCTCTACAGCAACGAGGAACTCACCAAACTGCGCGACCTGGTCAAGAAGCACGACCTGTTCCTGTTTGCCGACGAGGTGTACCGCGAGTTCATCTACAGCGACGAGCCCTACACCAGCGCCATGCACCTCGAGGGCATCGAGAACAACGTCATCATGATTGACAGCGTGAGCAAGCGCTACAGCGAGTGCGGCATCCGCATCGGCGCCTTCATCACCCGCAACATGGAAGTGCGCAACGCCGCCATGAAGCTCGCCCAGGCCCGCCTGAGCCCGCCCCTCATCGGCCAGGTCGTTGCCGAGGCGTCGCTCGACGCTCCCATGAGTTACCACAAGGCCGTCTATGACGAGTACATCGCCCGCCGCAACTGCCTGGTGGAGGGACTCAACAAGATTCCTGGCGTCTATAGTCCCATGCCCATGGGTGCCTTCTATACCGTGGCCAAGTTGCCCGTCACCGATATCGACGACTTTTGCCGCTGGTGCCTCGAGGAGTTCAACTACGAGGGTGAGACCGTGATGATGGCCCCCGCCAGCGGTTTCTACGCCACCCCCGGTCTGGGCAAGGACCAGGTGCGCATGGCCTATGTGCTCAAGATTGACGACCTCAAGCGCGCCCTCATCGTGCTCGAAAAGGCCCTCGAAGCCTACAACGCCAAGTAAGGACGACCGCACATTAATTTATTAGCAAAAAAATACCGCCAGCCGCCAGGTGAAAGTCCTGGCGGCTGGCGCTTGTATAAGGGGCTTGCCAAGCGCCCGCCCGCGATAGCGCCTCCAGCGCTTTCTGCCTCATGGGACGGGACCCGCCTGCCCCTGGTTACAGCCCTCTGATGCCCCATAAATCACGATGAAACCGCCCATTCTTGTACTTTTGAGGGACCTTTTCCCCCATAAGAACACCTGCAAACCAGATATTTCCCATTTTCCCCCATTTTGTCCCTAATTTTGCGGCAAACTTAATTTTTCATTATTAACTAAATTGTTTTCATTATGAAGAAATTTACAAAAATCGCAGCCGCTACCTTTTTGATGGTGGCAGGCCTGCCTGGTGCCGCACAGAACAACGACGCGCCACAAAGTGTAACAATCACCTGCAACTTGATTACTGAATCTGAGATGATTGTGACGAGTGAAATAACCCTTGCATCAAAAACAACAAACTTGGCTACGAATGCCCTCAATCCTTGGCAAGGAAATTCTTTCACGGGGGTTACACCGGGAATATATGATATACTCCTATCAGCCACAGACCAACAAAATAAACATTACTTTGTTTTGAAAAGCAACATTAATGTTCAAAACGATACTACAATTGACTTTGATGTAAACGAAACGAACCTATTCGATACCAAAGCCTATAATCCAGAAGGAGAGTTGCTGAAAACCGACTATTGGGACTTTGTTGATGGAGCATATGTCTGCGTTGAAGAGGGCAACATCAAGTCTTGCATAAGGAGGGGCGTTCTATTGCGAAAAGCAGATGGGCTAATGATAACTAACATTAGCGCCACAAACACAAACGTTTCTTATTATTTTAATGATTTTGGAAGTGATTTCATTTTTATTGAAAGCGATTTGTATTATAACGATGAAGCCGATAGTGAGTTTTATCTTACAAAATACTATAAAGACGGGAATGGCACATCTTGTTTGGAAAATAACGTAAATGATTATGTTTGCACCGAAGATGAATTTGTTCCTTCAATTGTAGGAAGGCAGTTTGACAAGAATAGTGGTATCTCTTTTGACTTGGTTTATGATGGAAAAATTGTTACTACGGATAATGTGAACTTGAGTCGTGGTAATTGGGCTAAGATTTGGTCTTGTGTTCCTTTTGAAGATGAAAATCATTTTAATGTGTTGTTCAAACAAGCATTTGGCGAAACAGTAAAAGTAATTGATGAGTACCGAGACGAAAATGATGTCATTGTTTATTCTGACACGCTTTATCAATCGCAAATAAACTATGGACCTTCTATCGCTGTAAAAGATGGTGTAAAACAATTCATCAGCAATAACTATATTGTAAACACCTCTAACGATTTTTTGAATGACAATAATAACTATTATTCAAAGTCTGTATATCCTGGTTCTCCCATGTTTTCTTATGTTGAAGATGAGAGGTGCAATACTTTTGGCGATAACGTGCCCATCAATCTCTTTATTGAAACTGGTATGGTCAACTTTATGAATCCCAGTGAAATATTGCCTGTTTTTAATTGCAATTACATTGGTCGATGTGGGGAATATCGTAAAGTTGATTTACAGCCTATGGAAATGTCAATGACAGTAAATGGTGAACCGATTAACACTACCTATGCAGGATTAAGCGATTACTTTGCACCTTGGAATTTCGGTCGCGTTAAAGGTGTTACGGAATTCACTTTTGATAATCAGAACATTGAAGTTGACGGCATGCCAGGACGTAACCTGACAAGAGTGTATTTAGATGAGTCAAAAGATGATCATTGTGCGCCCACTCTCACTATGCTCCAGATGCGTGACGGCAATGGCACTGTAACTGACCGTTTTGAGACTGCACAGGACGGCAAGGTAACCTTCTCTTGCGGTGACTTTAATTGCCAAATGGAAGAGATTCCTGTAATGGTCAACGGTTTTGAGAATAGGTTCCAAAAATTCTATTTCGAGTGTGAACGCCCCATTGTAGAAGTGAACGTAGCACCCTACGGACTAGATAATTGGCAGCCTGTAAGCATCACAGAAGACGATAACTCATACATGCCTATCGGCTTCGGCCATGTGTTTAACGCTGACATCACCGCGCTCAATACCGAGGGTTGGTATGACCTCAAGTTCAAATTGACCGACGCTACTGGCAACTGGCAAGAGCAGACTATCTCGCCCGCATTCCGCATCGGCATCGGCAACCCCACCGGCATTGACGTGGTGAAGAACAGTGATGCTACCGAGGTAGCCCGCTACACCATCGAGGGCCGTGCCATCAGCACACCCCAGGCTGGCGTGAACATCGTGAAGATGAGCGACGGCACCGTCAAGAAAGTGCTCGTGAAGTAATAACAATTGCCGCTCTGCGGCGAAGGTAGGCTGCATTTCAGCATAAAAAACAAGCAAGCTCGTTTTATTCTGCATTCAATTTGCACTACCTTTCCTTCATAAATTATTATGGTGCCAGCCCACACACAACGGGCTGGCACTTTTCTTTAAACCCTGCTGGGCCAAAGCGAATTACGAATTTAACGAGTTATTAATCAATAGACAGTTGTTTTTGTTGTTCATCGTTGTTTATGTTGTTTGAAAAAATGTGTACCTTTGTGGTAAACAACAATCATCAATGAAAATGAACATCAAGCGATACGTTATCATACTTGTGGCGGCAATCAGTGCTCTGACAGGCTTTGCCCGCGCAACCGACGACAAGACATTTAATCGGTTTTATAATCTCTCGCCCAAGGAGTTCAATGACCAACTGAATTACTATATTCAGCAAAACCTAATCGATAGCGCCATGCTATGCGCCAATATCCAAGCCAGTAAGTATGGCAAGGGAAGTCTCACGACACAGGAACTAGAGGCCTGTTGCGGGGCTTTCAGGTGTATGGGCCTGCAGAATCTATTTTGTTTTTACAACTATCAACTCGCCGCCGAAAACCTACTAAAAGCCGAACAACTTGCCGACAAATATCAATTCAAATTACGGGCCCAGATTGCAAATGATAAAGCCATACTGGCCGCCATGCAAAACGACCTGGAAAATAACTTTGCATATAACCAGGATGTGATTGATAGTTTCATCAAAGCATGCTACCTATCGATAGAGACGTTAAAACAACATAATTCGGAAATCGACAGGATTACATTGGAAACCACTATACCAAACCTGTTGTACCTTGCCCTCAAGTTTGACAAAGCCACCGAGGTGACCGAAGTCGTCAAGGCATACCGTGAGGCGCAAAAACGAGTTGGCACCAGTTGCAATGTCGCCGAGGTGGTGTGCAATGCAATTGACTATTACAATGCCGGCGATTACGACAAGGCATTTGAAATGCTGCAGATACCAGTAAACCGTCCAAAAACCTTCAGTGAGCAAAATTTTAATCAGGCTCAAGCCATGCTCAAAATGGCCCAATATGCCGTACTGCTCAAAAGCGGCAAACGGGACGAGGCCTTGAAGCTGCTGATGCAACACGAGCAGTGGTTGGGGGATAACGAGATGCCCTTTGAGCAGTTAGAGGCGTTGTGGCTTATCAAGCAACATTATGAGACAGACGGCAACAAGGCAATGGCCGACAAATACGCCCTGCAATATTACATCACAAAAGACGAGTTTATCAACAAAAGCCGTGCTGGCAAGATCGACCAGGCAAAACTCAATCTGGAACTGGAGCAGACGCGGGAGCGCATCAGTGAGATGAGTTACCGCCAGCGCATGCAGGGCATCGTGCTGTGGAGCGCCATCATCATCGCGCTGCTGGCGCTGGCGCTGCTGGGCGTGCTGTGGGTGAACTACCGCAAGACGCGCCGCACCAACCGCCTGCTGTATGAAAAGAACGTCGCCCTGCTCGCCGCCAACCAGGAACTGCGACCCGTAGCCGCGGTAACTCCCGTCCCCGACGAGCAAGAGGAGAGCGAAGAGAAACCCGCCAACGATGAACCCACCCAGTCCGACCGCGACCTGATGGAGCGAATCACAGAGGTAATGGAGTCGTCCCAAGAAATATTCAGCGAGGACTTTTCGCGCCAGCGGCTGGCCGAACTGGTTGACAGCCACGTCAAATATGTGTCCCGCGCCATCAACAGTTGCAAGTGCAGCACGTTTTACATGCTGCTGAACGAGTACCGCATCAAGGAGGCGTGCCGCCGCCTGATGGACCGCGAGCATTACGGCAGTTACAGCATTGAGGGCATCGCCCACAGCGTGGGCTTCAAGTCCAGGAGCAACTTCACCACCACCTTTAAGGACATTGTGGGCCTGACGCCATCGGCGTTCCAGAAACTCACCCGCGACGGAACAAACAATATGCCATAGGGTGACGTCACTGCTTGCCGTTGTACTTGGTCACCCACTTGGTGGAGGGGATGAGGCGGAGCAGGAAGTTGTAGCAGGCGGCGACGGCGATGCTGGCCACGGTGTAGTAGATGAGCACCTGGGTGATGGCGCCCGGGTCGGTAATCTCGTTGGCGCGCAGGTAGTTGTCGGCCAGGATGCGCAGGGCAGGGTGCACCACAAACATCGCACTTGAGATGATGCCCACCCACACCATGGGCTTGATGAGCCATGGTCCCAGCGCGCGCACCAGTCCCATGAGCGCCAGGGTGTAGGGTAAGCCGGCCCACAGCCATTTCTCGTACTCAAACTGCATGTTGAAGAAGTAGTACACCCCCACGGCCATGAGTCCTGCCCACCACGCGTGGGAGATGATGATGGACCACCAGTGCCTGAATTTGGGAATCTTGAGATAGCGGGCGCACAGCAGTCCCAGCGAGAAGGGTATGCCCGCCACGGGGAAGTTGTAGCGCACGGTGATGAGCGGGCAGTCGGCGCCCTCGTGGGCCATATTGACCTGCGGGTACCAGCACGCCACCAAAAAAATAATCGGCAGCACCCATCCGCGCCACTGGCAGTGCTCGCCGGGCTTGACCCACAGGATGAAACTGTAGATGATGTAGAGCTGCACCATCAGTCCCAGGAACCAGTAGGGGCCAGGAAAGATGTTCATCGTGGGGTTAGGCATCACATTGTTGTACATGAACACCTGGGCGCATATCCACTTCCATGAGGTCATCACCGCGGGGTCAAAACCACGCGCCCCCCAAGTGTGGGCGATGTACCAGGTAACGGCAAGGGGGATGAGCATGAGCCTGAACAGCTTGATGTAGTGCTCGCCCACAAACTGGAACCGGTTGACCCCGGTGCCGTTGCCCTGCTCATACTTGAGCACCAGCCCGTAGCCGCTCAGGAACAGGAAGGTCTGCACGCCATACTGACCCAGGAACGACATCAGCACGATGAACCAGTTGCCGTCGGGCTGGTGCAGATACTGCCGCAGCAGGTCGGCGCACGCCTGCCAGTAGCCAAACTCGTTGGTGCCCTGGCGCAGCGCCGTCCAGTGGCACAGGTTGTGAATTACAATCGACAGGATGGCCAGGCCCTTCATCGCCTGGCACTCGTCGCGCGTGAGCAGATTGGTGAATTTTATCTTTTCCATTGACACATTGGGCTCAAATCTGCCCGCAAAGGTACTGCAAATTTTCAAAACAGTGAGGAATTTGGAGTTAGGAGTGAGGGGTTGGGAGTGAGGAGTTGGCGGAACAAATATCATGACTTTGGTTAAATATTCACATTTTTTTGCTTGTGGTGTGGGCAAAAATGCGTACATTTGCAGATTGAGAAAATTGTAAACATTATAACCTTTAAAATAACCCTTAAACTATTTCTTTTATGGCAAAAATCAATGGAGCCGTAACAGTGAATACGGAACGATGCAAGGGCTGCCGACTGTGCGTTGTAGCATGCCCCCAAGATGTGCTGAACCTCAAACAGAAAGAGGTCAATGACCGCGGATACCATTTCGCTTACATGGAGCAGCCCGAGAAGTGCATCGGGTGCTCGAGTTGTGCCGCCGTTTGCCCCGATGCCTGCATCGAGGTGTATCGCGTGGTGGAGAAGTAACTAATAACGTGAATAACCTTTTAACCACTATCGAACAATATGAACGATAAAGTAACATTGATGAAGGGTAACGAAGCGCTCGCCATGGCGATGATTCGCTACGGCGCCGACGGATATTTCGGATACCCCATCACTCCGCAGAGTGAAGTGCTTGAGAAACTCGAGGCCGAGATGCCTTGGGAGACTACTGGTATGGTTGTGGTACAAGCCGAGAGCGAGGTCGCTTCCATCAACATGGTTTACGGCGGCGCCATGACCGGCAAGGCCGTGTGCACATCCACCTCCAGCCCGGGCTTCAGCCTGATGCAGGAGGGCATGTCCTACCTTGCCGCCAGCGAAGTTCCCGCACTGGTAATCAACGTGCAGCGCGGCGGTCCCGGTCTGGGCACCATCCACGCTTCGCAGGCCGACTACTTCCAGGCTTGCAAGGGCGGCGGCCACGGTGACTACCACTGCATCGTGCTCGCCCCTGGCAGCGTGCAGGAGATGGCCGACATGGTGGCCCTGGGCTTTGACCTGGCCTTTAAGTATCGCTGCGTGTCGATGATTCTCGCCGACGGCACCATCGGCCAGCTCATGGAGAAGGTCGTGCTGCCCGAGCAGCGTCCGCGCCGCACCGACGACGAGATCCGCGAGCAGTGCCCGTGGGCCGTCAACGGCCGCAAGGGCATGCGTCCCAGCAATGTCGTTACCAGCCTCGAGCTCGACGACGACAAGATGGAGGAGAACAACCACCGCTTCCAGGCCGTGTACCGCGAAATCGAGAAGAACGAGACGCGTTGCGAGATCGTTGACATCGAGGACTGCGACTACCTGATTACCGCTTTTGGCACCACCGCCCGCATCGCCATGAAGACGATGGAGCTTGCCCGCGAAGAGGGCATCAAGGTGGGCCTGTTCCGCCCCCTCACCCTGTGGCCCTTCCCCGTGAACCAGCTGCGCGAGGCCACCAAGAACGTCAAGGGCATCCTGTGCGTTGAGCTCAACGCCGGCCAGATGGTCGAGGATGTGAAACTTGCCGTCGAGTGTAAGATGCCGGTTGAGCACTACGGCCGCTTTGGCGGCAACGTGCCTACCCCCGACGAGCTGCTTAACGTACTCAAAGAGAAACTCATCAAATAACACAGAACGCAATGGAACTGAACGATATCATTAAACCTGAGAATAAAGTTTATTCTGCACCGACGCTGCTGAACAATGTTCACATGCACTATTGCCCTGGTTGCAGCCATGGCGTTGTACACAAACTCGTTGCCCAGGTCATCGAGGAGATGGGCGTGGCCGAAAAGACCGTGGGCGTGTCGCCCGTGGGCTGCGCCGTGTTCGCCTACAACTACATCGACGTTGACTGGGAAGAGGCTCCCCACGGCCGCGCCACCGCGCTGGCTACCGCTGTTAAGCGCCTGTGGCCCGAGAACCTCGTGTTTACCTACCAGGGCGACGGCGACTTCTCGGCTATCGGCACCTGTGAGTCGATTCACGCCTGCAACCGCGGCGAGAACATCGCTATCATCTTCATCAACAATGCCATCTACGGCATGACCGGCGGACAGATGGCTCCCACCACACTGCTGGGCCAGAAGACCGTGACCTGCCCCTACGGCCGCCGTCCGGACCTCAACGGTTATCCCCTGGCCATCACCCCGCTGCTGGCACAACTCGACGGCACCTGCTATGTGACCCGCCAGAGCGTCCACACCGTGGCCAACGTGCGCAAGGCCAAAGCCGCAATCCGCAAGGCCTTTGAGAACAGCATCAACTGCAAGGGCACCTCGGTGGTCGAGATCGTGAGCGCCTGCAACACTGGCTGGAAGCTCACCCCCGAGAAGGCCAACCAGTGGATGGAAGAGAATATGTTCCCCAAGTACCCCCTCGGAGACTTGAAGGACTTGAAAGATGGTATTCAACGCTAAAATTTAGAACAAGACACTATGAAACATGAAATAGTAATCGCCGGCTTCGGCGGACAGGGCGTATTGTCGATGGGTAAGATTCTTGCCTACTCTGGCCTGATGGAAGACCAGGAGGTCAGCTGGCTGCCCTCCTACGGACCTGAACAGCGCGGCGGCACCGCCAACGTCACCGTAATTCTGAGCGACGAGCGCATCAGCTCGCCCATCCTCAACGCCTATGACATCGTTGTCGTGCTCAACCAGCAGAGCCTCGACAAGTTTGAGAGCAAGGTAAAGCCCGGCGGCATCCTGATGTATGACACCTACGGCATCCACAACAAGCCCACCCGCACCGACATCAAGATTTATCCTATCGATGCTACCGACAAGTCCATTGAGCTCAAGAACTCCAAGACTTTCAACATGATTGTCCTGGGCGCTATGCTCAAGGCTCGTCCCATGGTCACCATCGAGAGCGTGCTCAAGGGCCTCAAGAAGACCCTGCCCGAGCGCCACTGGCACCTCATCCCCCTCAACGAGGAGGCCCTGAAGGAGGGCATGTCGCTCATCAAGGAGTAATCCCGACACTTTTCATACAAGCAACGGCGGTTCCCCATGCCGGGAACCGCCGTTGTTTAGTGAGCGGCGGACAGGTGGCGGGACTTGCCCAGGAGATGAACTCCTTCTATGCCAGCATGGCTTCGGGTGCTGAAAAAAAACGGTGAAGAAGGCGGCGAAGTAGCCGACATCGAGGAACTACCCCAGTTCGGGATAAGATTACTCCCAAATAGAAAGTTGCTTTGAGTGTTCG
>R27__coassemble_520_pt1 | contig 24070 bp, 25 predicted proteins | sample R27__metabat2_low_PE_027 | metagenome-assembled genome bin R27
AAAATAACTCATTGATTTTCAAATATTTAAATTAATTATTAACTAAGTATTGTAATGTAGTAACCTGGATATTATCTGGTGCGACAAATGTAATTTGTTATTTTTTAATAGTTAGCGGTTATGGTCTATATTTGGCTTACAATAAGGAGCGTCTTACGTGGAATTACTTATTCAAACGTGCGGCTCGCTTATACATCGCTCTATGGACTGTGTTTGCGATATTTGTATTCTGTCTTGGAAACATCTTATACCCTGGGCGATTCTCAATGTCAATGAGTGCTGTGATTGCAAATTTGACAGGGTATAAGTGGGATTATTGTCATTTCTTGTGGTTTTTGTTACCATATATACTAATGACATTATGCTCGCGATGGGTGTTTTGGTTAATTGACCATGCAGGTCAAGCGGTTATGCTTTTTTGTACAGGCACATTGTATCTTGCATCTTCTTGGATAATTAGTCGCTATTATGACTCATGGTTGTACTGTCATTATCCCGTCTATCATATACTTCTCGTGGCAAATATGTTCTTCGGATTGACGATTGGCGCCGTGATGGCTCGGATGTTTTTGAAAGGGAAGAGCCTAACCTGGCGCAAACTTCAAGGCAGAAACAGCTTGGTTGTCATAATATTTCTCCTGTCGTTTGTTTTGCGAGGACAAATACATTTTGAGCCCATAAACCCGTTCTTTTGCACTTTTGTTGTTTGGCTGGTTTTGCATTTGGAATTTCCGCAAGGCATTAAAAATGTATTTGTTGAATTGGGCAATAAATCAATGTTAATGTGGTTCCTTCATGGCTTTTTGGGAGTTGTCCTTTTTTCGGAGTATTTCGCAATAATAAAAAATCCCGTATTGTCTTGGTGCGTATGGTTTGCTGTCACTTATATTGTGGCTGGTATTTTACACCCCTTGGTTGATATCATGGCAATTAAGATAAAATTGCGATAATTAGAAAATAACAATGTTATGCGAATTCTTCATGTAATCACTTCGCTTCAGACGGGCGGTGCCGAGCGCCTGATGGTGGACTTGCTGCCCCTGCTGCGCAATGGCGAAAAGAACCAGGTGGAACTGTTGCTGTTTGACGGCAGCAATGTCCCGTTCCTGGATGAATTGAGGACCCGCAGGGTTAAGGTTCATCATCTCACCACCTCGAGCAATGTGTACAGCCCCCTCAACATCTTCAGGATGGTGCGCTACATCGGGCGTTATGACATCATCCACACCCACAACACGGCATGCCAGTTGTTTGTGCCCATGGCCAAGCTGCTGTCGTTCACGACCAAGCGGCTGGTGACCACCGAGCACAATGCGACCAACCGCCGCCGCTCGAAGTGGTGGCTCAAGCCGGTTGACCGATGGATGTATAACCGCTATGCCGCCATCGTGTGCGTTGCCGACCAGACGCGTGAAAACCTTGAGGCCTACATTGGCAAGCGGGAGAACATGTACACCATCCTCAATGGCGTGGATGTGGATAGATTCATCCAGCCCGTCAAGGAAATCGCTGGCAAGCAGGGGTTTGTTATCACCATGGTGTCGGCTTTTCGCGCCCAAAAGGACCACGCAACCTTGCTCAAGGCCATGAAGCGTCTGCCCGAAAACTATCGCCTGCAACTTGTGGGCGGCGGCGAATACCAGTCGCAGATTCAAGGGTTGTGCCGCGACATGGGCCTGAACGGCAGGGTGGACTTCATGGGCGTGCGTAGCGATGTGCCCGAAATCCTTGCCGCGAGCGATGTCGTGGTACTCTCGTCGCACTGGGAGGGCCTGTCGCTGTCGAGCATCGAGGGCATGGCGTCGGGACGGCCGTTTGTCGCCAGTGATGTCGATGGCCTGCGTGAGATGGTGGGCGGCGCCGGTGAGCTGTTCCCGCACAAGGATGACGCCGCGCTGGCCGAGAAAATCCAGTGGCTGTGCGAGCACCCCGATGAGTACCGCCAAGTGGCGCAGCGTTGCCAGGACAAGGCCCGGCAGTATGACATCAGCGTCACAGCGCGCAAATATATGGATGTGTACAATTCGTTAATCAAGTAACCCTCGATGAAAAGAAAGAAAATCATCCGTTCCTCGACGGTGCCTGGTTCGCTGGACACCTTTTGCAAAGGGATGCTGAGCGAACTCAAGCAGGAATATGAGGTGGTGGCATTGTCGTCGCCGGGCGAGGCGCTGCAGCGTGTCGCCGAGCGCGAGGGCGTGCGCGCCATTGCCGTGCCCATGGAGCGGCACATTTCGCCCATCAAGGACCTGAAGTCGCTGTGGCGCATGTGGCGCGTGCTGCGCCGCGAGCGTCCCGACATGGTCCACTCCATGACGCCCAAGGCGGGGCTCATGACCATGATGGGGGCGTGGCTGGCGCGAGTGCCGGTGCGCGTGCACACGTTCACGGGGCTGGTGTGGCCCACCTCTACGGGCCTCAAGCGCCGCATCCTGATGGCGACCGACTGGCTGACCTGCGCTTGCGCCACGCATGTCATCCCCGAGGGCGAGGGCGTGAAAAACGACCTGCTCGGTCACCGCATCACCCGCAAGCCCATCAAGGTGCTGGGCCACGGCAACGTGATGGGCATCAACCTGGAACATTATAACCCCGCGGATTTCCCGCAGGTGCCGCACGATGGCTTCACTTTCGTGTTTGTGGGCCGCATCGTGCGCGACAAGGGCATCAACGAACTGGTTGCGGCATTCGACCGGCTGCACCGTGAGCATCCTGCGACGCGCCTGGTGCTGGTGGGCCGCCGTGAGGACAACCTCGACCCCGTGTCGCCGGCGACGCTTCAGCGCATTGAGGCGGGCGACGGCATCGAGGCGGTGGGACCGCAAAGCGATGTGCGCCCGTTCTACGCCAACGCCGACGCCCTGGTGTTCCCGAGTTACCGCGAGGGCTTTCCCAATGTGGTCATCGAGGCCGGCGCGATGGGGCTGCCGAGCATTGTGACCGACATCAACGGCTCGCGCGAAATCATCATCGACGGCAAGAACGGCGTCATCATCCCGCCGCGTGACGAGGAGTCGCTCTACCAGGCGATGAAACGCTTTGTCGAGCGCCCCGACGACGCGGCAGCAATGGCCACACAGGCCAGGCCGTTGATTGCCTCAAGGTTTGAGCAGCGCTATGTGCGCCAGTGCCTGTATGACTTTTATCACGAAATTTTGAAAAACTGATGAATACATTTTACCGCAAATACATCAAGCGCATGTTGGGCTTCCTGATAGCGCTCGTGGCACTGCTGTGCCTGTCGCCGCTGTTGCTGGTGGTGACCGTGTGGCTGCACTTTGCCAACAAGGGCGCAGGAGCGTTTTTCCTTCAAGAGCGCCCCGGCTATCATGGCAAAATCTTCAAGATTGTCAAATTCAAGACGATGAACGACGAACGCGATGCCGAGGGCAACCTACTGCCCGATGGTGTGCGTTTAACCCCAGCTGGCAAGTTTGTACGCTCTACGAGCATCGACGAGTTGCCACAGTTGATAAATGTGCTCAAAGGGCAGATGGCGCTAATTGGTCCCCGTCCTTTGAAAATTGACTATTTAGATTTATATACCCCCGAACAGGCCCGGCGTCATGATGTTTTGCCGGGAATTACTGGATGGGCACAAATACATGGTCGCAATGGAATATCTTGGGCAAGGAAATTTGAACTTGACGTATGGTATGTTGACCATTGCTCTTTTAAGGTTGACCTGCAAGTGTTGTTCTTGACAATTAAGAAAGTACTATGTCGTGAAGATATCAATCAAGAAGGTAGCGACACTTGCCCGAACTTTAATGGGCATAATTGAAAATTTTCTTGTGATATGGACCGCAAGAACTTTATGATGCTTGACCAAGTCACAATTGATGGCTTGTCAATGCGTGTCGTTCGAGACGATGTTTTCCCGTTCATAGGCGGCGGTGGCAAGGCACGCAAGGCGGTGTATTATGAACAATACATCAAGCAGCATGGCTGCAATGCGGTTGTGACATGCGGCGGTATTCAGAGCAACCATAATCGCGCTATTGCTTTAATGGCGGCAAGAAATGGTTGGAAGTGCCACCTGTGTATTCAGGGCACCGAGGAACGATTTTTTCAAGAAAAAGGCAATGCAATGCTCAACAGGTTGAGTGGCGCAAGCGTTGAAATAATTCGTCCTGAGGACACAGCCATAGCCATGGATGATGCGATGCTTCGTTTTGAGAAACAGGGCTATAAACCTTATTATGTGCATGGTGGGGGCCATGACTTGCCTGGAGGAGTCGCTTTTGTTGACGCAGTGGCATTACTAAAAAAAGAATGTGATGCAATTGGATATAAACCCGACATGATTTTTCATGCATCGGGAACGGGTTCAACCCAGGCTGGCATAGTTGTCGGGCTTGACAGGGTGGGGTGGAACGATGTGCGCGTCATGGGCATTTCGGTGGCACGGCAACAAGAAAGAGGCCGCCAAGTGATTGTGGACTTTGCCAATATGATGGCACGGTACTATGGGATGCCACAAAGGTATGATGACATCGTTGAATTTTGCTCCGACTACCTGTGTGGAGGATATGAACAATTCTCACCTGAGATGCAAAAGTTTCTGACCAATGCTATGAAGTGCACAGGGTTGGTTTTTGACACGACATACTCGGGCAAGGCATTCTATGGTATGATGGACACGGTGCAAAAAAGGCAGTTACAAGACAAGAAACTGTTGTTTTGGCATACGGGTGGAATCATGAACATAATGCGATAAATTATTAACCAATAGAGGTAATATGAATATCTTGTTTACTTGTGCGGGACGTCGCACTTATTTATTAAAGTATTTCAAGGAGCAACTTGCTGGAGCTGGTAAAATCATTGCCGCCGACATGCAGTTGACGGCGCCGGCGTTGTCGGTAGCCGATGTGAAAGTGACGGTTCCATCGGTGTATGATGAAAACTATGTATATGCGCTGTTGGAGGCGTGCTCGGTTCATCATGTCGATGTACTCATTTCTCTCAATGATTTGGAACTGCCGATTTTGGCAGAAAACAAGAAGGCATTTGAAGGCATTGGCGTGAATGTAGTGGTCTCTTCACCCGACGTCATTGACATCTGCTTTGATAAGTTGAAGACAAGCCGCTACATCGAGTCGATGGGTCTGAACTCGCCAAAGACTTATTCCAATCTTGAGGAAGCTATTGCTGCGTTGGATAGCGGGGAATTGCATTTCCCGCTGGTCATCAAGCCGCGCTGGGGCTCGGCTTCAATCGGAATCGAGTTCGTTGACAACATTGAAGACTTGCGCATTATTCATGCATTGATAAAGCGCAAGACATTGCGCGGCATCTTGGGTGAGGTATCCCAGCAGGTGGATGACTATATCCTCATTCAAGAGAAAATAACGGGCAAGGAATATGGCCTTGACATTATTAATGATCTTGACGGCAATCATGTGAGTGTATCTGTGAAGCAGAAGCTGGCAATGCGTGCTGGAGAGACGGATAAAGCAACCACGGTGGATAATCCGGGACTCTACAACATTGGAGAAACGATTGGCCGCAATCTCGGTCATGTCGGCAATTTGGACTGCGATGTTCTGGAGATGGGCGGTAAATACTATGTGCTGGAACTGAATCCCCGCTTTGGCGGTGGTTTCCCCTTCTCTTATGAGGCAGGTGTCAACTTGCCAAAGGCCATTATCAATTGGGCTCAAGGCAAGGATTTTGACAAAAGACAACTTGTTCCGGCCTATGGAGTTACTTTTGCCAAGTGTGATTATCTTGTTGACATGACCAAAAATCTCATGACTCCCAAGGTTGCCAATGATAAGGCAGAACTTCAAAGGATTGCCATCTATGGCGCGGGTGGTCTGGGCCGTGAGGTGGCGGGGGGTATCCGTCGCATCAACAATGCCGGCAAGGGCGACTGGAAGCTGGTGGGCTTCTATGACGACAACAAGGAGTCGGGCTGCCGGGTGTCGCACTATGGCACGGTGCTGGGCGGCATGGACGAGCTGAATGCCGTGCAGGAGCCGCTGGCGCTGGCGATTGCCGTGGGAGACCCCAAGGTGCGCAAGCAGATACGCGACAGCATCACCAATCCCAATATCACTTTCCCCAACTTGATTTCCCCGACGTTTAAGGTCCTCGACCCCGAGACCTTCTCGATAGGGCAGGGCAATATCATCCAGGACAACTGCAGCGTGACCTGCGACGTTGCCATTGGCGACTTCAATGTGTTCAACGGCTCTAACGCGATGGGGCATGACGTCAAGGTGGGCAACTACAACGTGATGATGCCGGGCGTGAGGCTGTCGGGCATGGTGGCCACGGGCGACTGCAACCTGATGGGCGTGGGCAGCGTGGTGCTGCAAAACGTCAAGGTGGGCGACAATGTGACCCTGGGCGCCGGCAGTGTGCTGATGACCAGGCCCAAGGACAATGCTACCTATGTGGGCGTGCCCGCCAAGAAGTTTGACTTTGAATAACAATCTCCCAATGGAAGAAACAAGATACAACCCCTTCACGCTGGCCGGCAAGACGGTGCTGGTTACCGGAGCCTCGTCGGGCATCGGCCGCGAGACCGCCGTGGCCTGCTCGCGCATGGGCGCGCGCCTGGTGATTACCGCCCGCAACCAGGAGCGGCTGCAGGCCACGCTCGACATGCTCCAGCCCTGTGACGAGGGGCACGTGCAGCTGCTGGCCGAGATGACCAGTGCCGACGATGTGGAGCGCGCGGTTGCCGCGATGCCGCCGCTGGACGGCACGGTGCTGTGCGCTGGCAACTCAACGACGCTGCCGTTGCAGTTTGGCTCCCGCGAGAAGTTTGACGAGATGTTTGACGTCAACTTCTTTGCCCCGGTGGAACTGCTGCGCCTGCTCTACAAGAAGAAAAAGCTCCAAAAGGGGTCCTCCGTCGTGCTGATTGCGTCGGTGGGCGGCACCCACACGTTCATGCCCGGCAACGGCGTGTATGGCGCGTCCAAGGCTGCCCTGAACGCGGTGATGCGCTATGCCGCCCGCGAGTTCGCCGCCCGCAAGGTGCGCGTCAACAGCATCTGCCCCGGCATGGTCGATACGCCGCTCATCCACCGCGGCACCATCACCGAGGAGCAGTTGGCCGAGGACGCGAAGCGCTATCCGTTGGGCCGCTACGGAAAACCGGAGGACATCGCCAACGGCGCCATCTACCTCTTGAGCGAAGCCTCGAGCTGGCTCACAGGCCATGACTTGGTCATCGACGGCGGTTTTTCGATTTAAAGTTTTTTTGTGAAAAAAATTTGCTAAGTAGCACAAATGGCATTATTTTTGCATGCTCATTTCCTGGACAGATGTTATCCAATGTAATGTGCTGACAAGAGTTAAAGTATGAATCTTCAAGAATTTATAAATAATTTTGCCGAGCAGTTTGATGAGACCGAGGTAACTGAATTTGTGGCTGAAACCCGTTTCAAGAACCTTGATGAGTGGTCATCGCTGACGGCGTTGTCCATCATTGCCATGATTGATGATGAATATGATGTCATCATCAAGGGGCACGACATACTCACTGCCGAGACGATTGAGGACTTGTACCGCATCGTCGAGAGCAGGATTTGACGCTATATCGTTTCTTGTAAAGGAAACACCCCAGATGGAAGAACAAATCAAGCAAATCATCGCCCGTGTCCTGCATGTGGACGCTGGCATTGTTGTCGATGCGCTCTCGTCGGGCGACATTCCCGAGTGGAACTCGATGGGCAATCTTGCCATCCTCAGCACGATAGAGCAGGAACTGGCGGTGGAATTTCCGCTTGAGGACCTGCTGGACCTCACGTCGGTGCGGTCCATTATCGACGAGGTTGAAAAACTCAAGAATGTTTGAACCGCGCCACAGCCCTGTGCTGTGTGAAATATTTGGCCATGCTGCCGCCGCGCCCGACAAGGTCGCCCTTGTGGGCGGCGCGCGCCGCGTGACCTATGCCCGCTTGGCGTCAGGCATCACCGAGGCCGCGTGCCTGCTTCAGGAAATGGGCCTCAAGCGCGGCGACCGCATCGTGCTGATGGCGCACAAGGAGGTGGAGTTTGTCTATCTCTATTTTGCTGCCCATCTGCTGGGGGTGGTCAATGTGGTTGTTGACCCCGTGGCGCCAGCCGACAGGCTCCGCTATATCGAAGATACCGTCGAGGCCGGGGCCGTGTTCGACTCCAGCGCGCTGCGCCGTCTGGACTTGGCCCGTTTTGACGGCTTCAGCCCCGAATTGCCCCGTGTCGCTGCCGACGATGTGGCCGACGTGATGTTCACCACGGGTACCACGGGCAGGCCCAAGGGCGTGTGCCTGACGCATGCCAACGTCGCTGGCTCGGCTGCCAACATAAACGGCTTCATCGGCACCAGTGCCGACGATGTCGAGGCCCTGGGCCTGCCGTTGAGCCATTCCTTTGGGTTGGGGCGCCTGCGCTGCGTGCTCATGGCGGGCGGCACGATGGTGCTGATGGGCAGTTTCGCCAACCTCAAGGCCTTCTTCACGGCCATAGAGGAAGAACATGTAACGGGTTTTGGCATGGTGCCCGCCGTGTGGCAGTACATCAAGCGCCTGAGCGGTCGCCGCATCGCCAAGTATTCCGCCCAGCTGCGGTATATCGAGGTGGGCAGCGCCGCGTTGCCCCTTGAGGACAAGCGGCTGCTCATGGAACTATTCCCCACGACGCGCCTGTGTGTGCACTACGGCCTGACCGAGGCGTCGCGCGCCTTGTTTGCCGAACTGCACGCCAGTGCCGATGACCTGGAAACAATAGGCCGCCCCGCATCGCCCCTTGTCGAGGCCTGTGTGCTCGACGAGCAGGGCCACGAGGTGACTGACGGCATAGACGGCGAACTGTGCGTGCGCGGCAACATGGTGTGCCGCTCCTATTTTCTGCCTGGCGACAACGAGGGCGTGTTCTGTGGCGGCTGGTTCCGCACCGGCGATTGGGGCCATCGCGCCGCCAACGGCAAATTCTACCTCACGGGGCGCAAAAAGGAAATGATTAACGTGGGCGGCGAGAAAGTCAGCCCCGCTGCCATCGAGTGCGCCATCAAGTCGCTGGGCGTCACCGACTGCGCCTGTGTCGCCATTGCCGACCCCGCCGGCATGCTGGGCGAGGTGCCCAAGGCCTTTGTGGTGCAGGGCGGCTCACCACTGTCGCTCGACGACATCAAGGCACGCCTGGCCGGACTGCTCCCGCCGCACGAGATACCCGTGCAATGGGAATGGATTGACGCCATCCCACGCTCCGCGTCGGGCAAAATACAGCGGCTCAAACTCAAGCAATAAACCATCACTGAAATATGCCACAACTGACAATTAACAACGTGCGCATCGCGGGCATGAGCGCCTGTGTGCCCGCCACCGTTGAAGAAAATCTCACGCTCCCCATCTACAAGGACCAGAGCGAGGCCCTCAAGGTCATCGCCTCGACAGGCATTGAGCGCCACCACAAGGTGGAGCCCGGCACCACGGCGTCTGACCTGAGCGTCAAGGCTGTCGAGGGCTTGCTTGCCCAGATGGGGTGGGAGGCTGCCGACGTGGACTGCTTTGCCTACGTCTGCACCTCGCGTGACTATATCGCCCCCCAAACGGCGTGCATCCTGCAGCACCGTCTGGGCCTGCGCAACGACTGCTGCGTCTTTGACTTGCCGTTTGGCTGCGCGGGCTGGGTGTATGGCATGAGCATCGTCTCGTCGATGATGTCCCACGGCACCTTCAAGCGCGCCATCCTTGTCGCCGCCGAGACCAACACCTTGAACCGCAGCCCGCGCGACACCGCCGTGCGTCCGCTCTTTGGCGACGCCGCCACGGCCACGGCGCTGGTGTTTGACCCCGAGTGGACGCATCCCATGAACTTCATGTACGGCGTTGACGGCAGCGGCTATGAGGCCGTGTGGGCGCCTTACGGCGGCATGCGCCACCCCGTGTGCCCCGAGGCCCTGGAGGAAAAGGAAGTGGCTCCCGGCGTCTATCGCCGCGGCGTGGACATGGTGGTTAACGGCATGGACGTGTTTAGCTTTGCCATCAAGCAGCCGCCGCGCTCGCTCAAGGCGCTGATTGAAACCTTCAGCATCGACGTCGAGACGGTGGACCTGCTGCTGCTGCACCAGGCCAACAAATTCATCGACGAGAAGATACGCAAGGCGGTCAAGATACCCCCCGTGAAAACGCCCTATTGCCTCGAGGAATACGGCAATGTCACCAGCGCCTCGATTCCGCTGACGATGGTGTCGCGCTGCGGCGAGCAACTCGCTGGCGGCGATACCCATTGTCTGGCATGCGGTTTTGGCGTGGGGCTGGCATGGGCAAGCATGGAATTCCACACCCATGGCGTCAAGAGCACCGGTGTAATCACCTATTAACCAAACCGAAGCGATATGTCACAGTATATCAACACCAACAAGGAGTATTACTGGGGCGACTGGTATTTCAAGTCCCATGTGATGCCCGCCGAGTTTGACTACAAGGCGCACAAGAGGGAACTGTCGCCCTACTACGAGGAGCGCGGTTTCAAGGTGTCGATGATGTTTGCCGACTATTTCTCGCGGCTCAACGGCATCCACAGCGACCGTTACCTGTCGATGGACCTCTACTACTTCTTCGTCATCCCGGCGCTCAACCGCCACGATTTCAAGGACGCATACCTGGACAAGAATATCTACAGCACATTGTTCCCCAACGTGCGCCAGCCGCTTGCCGTGGTCAAGAACATGAACGGCTGCTATTACCGCGATGACGAGGAAATCTCCCGCACCCAGGCCATTGCGGCCGTCAAGGCGGCAGGCGGCGAACTCATGATCAAGCCCACTGTCGAGACTTGCAACGGCGAGGGCGTGGAACCTATAACTGACTTGGGTGACGGCGCCTTGTCGGCCTTGTTCGACCACTATGGCATCAACTTCATTGTCCAGGAAAAGGTGCGCCAGCACCCCGACATCCAGCGCGTGAACCCCACGTCGCTCAACTCGATGCGGCTCTATACTTTCCGCCACACCGACGGCACCTATGAGTTCCTGTATCCCTATGCCCACCTGCGCTTCGGCGGCAAGGGGGCGACCAAGGACAACGTCTCGCAGGGCGGCGGCACTTGCCTGATTGACAGCGACGGCCGCGTGAACGACCGCGTCTATCGCTTCAAGACCATGCAGGTGTCATCGCTCAAGCAGGAAACGGGTATCGACAGTCTGGTCATCCCCAACTATGCCAAGGTGGCCCAGACGCTGTTGCAGATGCACAGGCGCTTGCCCTATTTTGACTTTGTGGGCTGGGATGTCACCGTCTTGCCCGACGGCGAGCCGCTGCTCATCGAGTTCAACCTCGTGCCCAGCGTCGAGGGCCCGCAGATGATGGCAGGCCCCATGTTCGGCGATTTCCTCGATGAGGTCATCGACCGCGCCCGCCAGGTGGAATGCTCGCGTGACCAGGCCTACCGCAAGGTGTTTGCCAAGGGTTCCACGTTCTACCTGCACATGCAGTAACAACCGACTATAACAACTAAAGCCGTGACCGTCACATCGATAGTGAACACCGTGTTCAAGTCCTGCAGCCATGTCATCACGCAGGACGGGCTCACCTGGGTGGTCGATTGCGGCGACGTGGACCAGATTCTGCCGCTCGTTGAGGGCCGCCTGTGCGGCGTGCTGCTCACTCACGGTCATTTCGACCACGTCTATGGCCTGAACAGCCTCATCACGCTCTATCCCCATGTGCTGGTATATACCTGCCGGGCGGGACTCGACGAACTGGTGAGCGATAAACTGAATTTTTCCCGCTATGCGGGCCTGCCGTTTGTGCTGGATTGTCCCGGCAATGTGTGTCTCGTCGATGACGGCGCCAGCGTCCCGCTGTTCGACGGAGTAGAGGCGCAGGCCGTGTTCACCCCGGGGCATTGCCCCAGCTGCATCACCTGGGTCGTGGGCGACGCGCTGTTCACGGGCGACAGTTACATCCCCGGCATCAAGACGGTGGCCAACATACCGCATTCCGACAAGGCCCTGTCGCTCGAGAGCGAGGCGGTCATCCGCCGCCTGGCCGAGGGCAGGACAATCTATGCCGGACATCCGTCCAAAACCGAAAACTAAACTACAACATGATATAATGGCTAACAACAAGATTTTACTTTGTCTGGCTCACATGAGCGGACAGGAAATGAAGTACATACAAGAGGCATTTGACACCAACTGGGTAGTGCCTCTCGGTCCCAATGTCAACGCCTTTGAGGAGGATTTGGAGCGCCTGTGCGGCGAGGGCAAGCATGTCGTCGCCTTGAGCGCGGGCACTGCCGCCATCCATCTGGCCCTCGTCGCCCTGGGCGTCACCCGTGGCGATGAGGTCATCTGCCAGTCGATGACATTCTCGGCCAGCGCCAACCCCATCGCCTATCAGGGCGCGACGCCCGTGTTTGTGGACAGCGAGCGCGAGACCTGGAACATGGACCCCGAACTGCTGGAGCAGGCCATCAAGGACCGCATTGCCAAGACCGGCCGCAAGCCCAAGGCCATCATCCCCGTCTATCTCTACGGCATGCCCGCCAAGATTGACGCCATCATGGAGATTGCCCGGCGCTACGAGATTCCCGTTGTCGAGGACTCGGCCGAAGCCTTCGGCTCGCGCTACGACGGCCGCCTGTGTGGCACCTTTGGCCAGTACGGCATCATGAGCTTCAACGGCAACAAGATGATTACCACCAGCGGTGGCGGCGCCCTCATCTGCCCCGACGAGGCGGCCAAGAAGAAGATTATGTTCTATGCCACCCAGTCCCGCGAGCCCATGCCTTACTACCTGCACAAGGAGATTGGCTACAACTACCGCATGAGCAACATCTGCGCAGGCATCGGCCGCGGCCAGATGACGGTGCTCGACGAGCACCTGGCGCATCACCGCCACCTGTGTGACCGGTATGTGGAATTGCTGGGCGGCATCGACGGCATCGCCGTGCACACGGCCACCGACCCCCGTGCCGAGAGCAACTACTGGCTCAACACCGTCATCATCGACCCGGCGAAGTTCGGCGCCGACTATGACACCGTGCGCCTGCACCTCGAGCTGTGCAACATCGAGTCGCGCCCGCTGTGGAAACCCATGCACACCCAGCCCGTGTTCTCGGGCGCGCCGGCCTATGTCAACGGCGTGAGCGAGGAGTTGTTCGCCACGGGCCTGTGCCTGCCCAGCGGCCCCTGCGTGAGCGACGAGGACGCCGAGCGCGTGGCCCGCGAAATCATCGCTTGCCGAAGATTCTAATCATCCAAAAAATAGTATTGTATTATGAACATTGCAATTTATGGCGCAGGAGGATTTGGCAAGGAAGTGGCTTGCCTGATTGCCCGCATTGCGCAGCAGGGCGGCGACTGGAACCTGATAGGTTTCTATGACGACTCCAAGCCCGTGGGCACCGAGGTGTCGCGTTACGGCAAGGTGCTGGGCGGCATGGACCAGCTGCTCAAGGTTGATGAGCCGCTGGCTGTGGCCATAGCCATCAACGACAACAAGGCGGTGTGCCGCATCCGTGAAAGCATCACCAATCCCAACATTTCGTTCCCCAACCTCATCGACCCGTCGCTCTTCTTCGTTGACCGCCTGACCTTGACGATGGGCGAGGGCAACATCATCCAGAATGGCTGCATGATGTCGTGTGACGTGACGCTGGGCAACTTCAATATCATCAATGACCATGTCGTGGTGGGCCATGACAACCGCATTGGCGACTTCAACGGCATCATGCCTGGCTGCCACCTGTCGGGCGGCGTCACCATCGGCAATAACAATATGCTGGGCGTGGCCAGCGTGGTCGTGCAGGGCATCACCATTGGCAACGGCATCACTCTGGGTGCCAATAGCGTGCTCATGACCAAGCCCCGCGACGGCTACACCTATCTGGGCGTGCCCGCCAAGAAGTTTGACTTTTGAATCATTGAAACATCCCGCAGTACAGCAGTGCGCACCAGGGCTTATATAATAAATATTAAAAAATCCTTGTGCATAAAAAATATCTGACTGCCTTCTGCGTTATTAAGTAGTAATGACTTTAGAGAAATTCATAGAAAATTTCGTGGAACTGTTTGACGAGACAGATCCCGATACTATACAAGCCAACACTCGGTTCAAGGAACTTGAGGAATGGTCATCCCTTCTCGCACTGTCGGTTATTGCGATGGTTGACGAGGAATACGATGTCGAATTTCGCGGCGATGACATCCGCAACAGCAACACGGTCGAGGACCTGTACCATGTCGTGCTGGAACGCGCCGAGTGATGACTGCTGATTGATACACAAGCCGCCACAGCCTTGCGCTGATGGCGTCTTTGCCGTAGTATTGCGGCATTCGGACTTGAAAAACGCACATCTTTCTTATATATCGTTTTTTATAACCGCCTGACATTATGGCAACAATTACCTATCATGGCGTGGGCATCAAGGCGTTGAGCGCCTGTGTGCCCAGCAATGTGGTCTATAACAAGGACTTGGGCTATCTCATCCCCGAGGACGAGATTGACAAGGTGATCAACAACATTGGCATTGAGCAGCGCCGCATCGCCGACGACGGTGTGCTGGCGAGCGACTTGTGCTATAAGGCTGCCGCCCGGCTGCTCGAGGAGGGCGGCATCGCGCCCGAGAGCATTGATGTGCTGCTGTTCATGAGCCAGACGCCCGACTACCGCATCCCCGCCACATCCTGCATCCTGCAGCACCGCCTGGGGCTGACCAGGGACACGTTGTGCTTTGACATCTCGCTGGGCTGCTCGGGCTATTTGTTTGCCTTGAGCACGGCGTTTGCCTATGCCTCGATGGAGGGCGTGAACCGCGTGCTCCTGCTCGACGGCGAGACCTTTTCCAAGATTGTCAACCGCCGCGACAAGGTGGACTGGCCCCTCTATGGCGACGCCGGCACTGCGACGCTGGTCGAGAAGGGCGACTATGGCGACGCCACGTTCATGCTCTATACCGACGGCAGCGGCGAGGACGCCATCAAGGTCAGGGACGGCATGCGCCATCCCGTCACCGCCCACTCCCTCATCGAGCGCGAGCAGGCCGACGGCAACATCCGCAACGGCATGGAGGTGTTCATGGACGGCATGGACGTCTTTAACTTTGCCATCAGCAAGGTGCCCAAGAGCGTGAAGAGCCTGCTCAAAGAGACGGGCAAGACGATTGACGATATCGACTACCTGATATTCCATCAGGCCAACCGCTTCATGATGGATTTCATGGTCAAGAAACTCAAGATACAGTCCGAGCGCGTGCCCTACAGCATCGGCAAGTATGGCAACACGAGCAGCGCTTCGGTGCCGCTCAACATCGCCAGCGAACTGAGCGGCAAACTCGTCGGCGACCACACCGTGGCATTGAGCGGTTTTGGCGCGGGCCTGAGTTGGGGCGCGGCACTGATGCAGATGCGCGACTGCAACGTTTTACCCGTGATGGAGTATTGATGGACCCGCAAATGCTTACATTCCACCACATTGGCATCGCCTGCCGCGACATTGAGCGCACGGCGAAGTTTTACACCGCTATGGGTTATACCGCCTCGTCGGTGGCCTCTGATGCGCTTCAGCATGTCAACATCTGCTTCCTGGATAAAGACGGCGCGCCGCGTGTCGAACTGCTCGCACCGCTTGATGACCAGAGCCCCGTGCTGCGCACGCTCGACACAGTGGGCGTCACGCCCTACCACATGTGCTATGAGGTCGATGACATCGAGACAGCCATTGCCCAACTGCGTGCTGACCACCGCCTGATGCTGGTGAGCGGCCCCGTGCCTGCATGCGCCATGGCCGGCAAGCGGGTCGCGTTTTTGTTCCAGAAGCATACAGGATTAATCGAATTGGTTGAAAAGTGATGAGCGAGATGCTGCTCTCTTACATTGTACCGGTCTATAACACAGCGCCCTGTGTGACGGCGTGCCTGCAGTCCATCGTTGACCAAGGGCTGAGTGCCGATGAATATGAGGTGCTTGTTGTGGACGATGGCTCGACCGACGGCAGCAAGGCTGTTGTCGAGGCGTTTGCCCGTGAGCATCCCCAGGTGCGCCTCCTGTGCCAGGCCAATGCCGGCGTGAGCGCCGCCCGCAATCGGGCGCTTGACCATGCCCGCGGCCGCTATGTCCAGTTTGTGGACAGCGACGACTGCCTCGTGCCCGCCGTGGTGGCGCCCTTGCTTGAGCAAGCCGTCAGCGAGTCGCTCGATGTGCTGCAGTTCGACTACCGCAGCATTGACCCCGACGGCAATGCGCTGGACGAGGGACCGCTCGATTCCTATCCTCCCGCCGATGTGGCGAGCGGGGTCGCGTTTTTGCATGACCATTGCCTGACGCCCTATGTGTGGCGTTTCCTGATTCGCCGCGACTACCTGGGCGAGCGCCGTTTCGACACCTCGCTCATCGTGTGCGAGGATGGTGCGCTCATTGCCGATTTCCTGCTCAACGCCCGTCGCGTGGCCTATCGCAACACGCTGGTCTATCACTATGTCAAGCGTCCCGGCAGCGCGATGAACAACCACGACCCTGAATACATGCGCCGCCGCATCTTCAGCCAGATTGACTCCGCCGTGTCGATCGACGGCACCGTCAAGCGCTTTGAGGCCATGGCGGGCGAGGAGGCGCCGATTAGCGTGCCGGGCCTGCGCAATGTATATCTGTATTTTTCGATGACGCGGGCGCTCACCTGCGGCTGTGTGCCCGAGACGGTGGAGCGCATCCGTGTCGCGGGGCTTTATCCATTCCCGTGCGTGGGCCCCGAGGCCAACTATGTGGGCCGCAAGTGGAAGGTGATTCACCGCCTGATGATGCACCCCAAGCGCTGGGCGGCATTGAGCAAACTGTACACAACCATAAAACGATAAACGATGGCTGCTTTTGTCTTTCGCAACCACACGGTCGAGGCATTTTGGGGCGACGACGGCGTTGCCTATTCGGGCTATGGCGACATCAGCCTGGTGCCTCGCGATGCGGACCGTTACATCTGGTTCTACCAGGTGCCTGTCAATGTCGACTCGGCAACGCTGGCTCGTGAAATTGATTCCTACCGCAACCAGCTGGACCTCGTGCTCGAAGCCGCCGATGACCGCAAGCCGTTCATTGTCTTCTCGCTGGTGAACCTGTTCCCGGTGCGCCTCACGGGTGATGATTGGGCTGTGGCCGAGGCGATTGCCGCGTTCAACAGCCACATCGCAGCCCTGGCCCAGGCGCGCCCCAATGTCAAGTGGGTGGATTTCTCGGAGTTCACTTCATGCTACGACATGGCTACGCTGGTCAACTGGAAGTTTTACCTCATGTCGCAGGCGTTGCCCAGCCCCAAACTGGCGCGGGATTTCAAACTGTGGTGGCAGCGCATCGAGGGTGAACTGGCGCTCAAGCGCAAGAAGTGCCTGGTCCTGGACCTAGACAACACCCTGTGGGGCGGCGTGCTGGGCGAGGACGGCATCGACGGCATTGCACTGGGCGGCGACTATCCCGGCAAGGCGTTTGCCTGGTGGCAGCAGGCGTTGCTGCAGCTGCAGCAACGGGGCGTCATCCTGGCCGTGTGCAGCAAGAACAATGAGGCCGATGTGACGGAGGCGTGGGACAAGAATCCCTTTATGGTGCTCAAGCGTGAGCACTTCAGCGCTGTGCGCATCAACTGGAACGACAAGGCCGCTAACATGCGTGAACTGGCGCAGGAACTCAACATCGGGCTCGACAGCATGGTGTTCATCGATGACAACCCTGCCGAGCGACAACTCATCAGCACGATGCTGCCCGAGGTGGAAGTACCCGAGTTCCCCGAGAAGCCATATCTCCTCATGCCATTTTTTAAGCAGTTGGTTGATAGATATTTCCGCGTCTATGCGGTGACCGACGAGGACCGCGCCAAGACCGAGCAATACCGCGCCAACGCCCTGCGCAACGAGCAGCGCACGCGGTTTGAGGATTACGAGGATTACCTGCGCAGCCTGTCCATGGAACTGGACATTATCCCAGCCAATGGGCACAACCTGGCGCGCATCGCCCAGATGACGCAGAAGACCAACCAGTTCAATCTCACCACCATGCGCTACAGCGAGGACGACTTGCGATTCCAGTTGTCCAACCACTGGCGCATCTATTGCCTGAGCGTCAAGGACTGCTTTGGCGACAACGGCATCACGGGCGCTATCACGGTGATACCGCAGGGCGGACAGTTGGCCGAAATCTCCTCGCTGCTCATGAGTTGCCGCATCTTGGGCCGCGGCATCGAGACCGCTTTTGTCAACGCGGTCATCAACAGGCTTTACAGCGAGGGCGTGAGCAAGGTAACGGCACGGTATTTGCCCACTGCCAAGAATGGTCAGACGGCCGATTTTTGGGACCGCGTGGGCATGCGGACAACCTCGGTGGCCAGCGGCGGCGAAAAGAATTATGTGCTCAAGCTGTACCAGCCCCTTGACATCAAGGAGTATTACAAGATCAATTGGCAGCAATAGTGCAGTGCATTTAGTATAATCGGAATAATTGGAAGACAGTCATGGAAGAAAAGATAATAGAACTCATGCGCGAGGTGTTCGGCATTGACGATGTGCCCGCCGGCTTGTCGCAAAAGAACTGCGACCGCTGGGACTCGCTGCGCCATCTGACGCTGGCGTCCGAAATCGAGGACGCCTTTGACATTGAACTCGAACCCGAGGAAATTGCCGTGATGACGGACTTTGCCAAGGTCGTCGAGATGGTCAAGTCCAAACTTTAACAGGCAAAGAAGAGGCAACGGGCTGCGGATTTTTCTGTATCTACCAGAGAAATCCGCGGTTTTTTGATTTTTACGGCAAAGATGGAACGGCAGCGCATTGCATACATTGACTTCATGAAGTGCCTGTGCATCATGCTCATTGTGATGTATCACATTGACCATGAATTCTTCAATTATCTGCTTCCTGGATTGAACGATGCCCTGCAGGCTTTCCGCTTGCCGATGTACTATTTTATCTCGGGCATCTTTTTCAAACTCTACGGCGGCTTTGCCGATTTCACGCGGCGCAAGGTGAACAACATCATCGTGCCGTTTGTGTTTTTCGTGGTGCTCGCTTTTGGGGCGCATGGCGTGGAATGGGCGCTGCGCATTGCCGTGGGCGCCGAGGCCATTGACCTGCGGCCGGCGATGCTCGTCGAACCGTTCTACCTTCGCTACTGGCCAGTGACCACGCCGTTGTGGTTCCTGCTCAGTCTGTTTTGGGTGAATGCCATCTTCTATGCCTTGCAGCGATGGGTGCGCAGCGTGGCGTTAGGAGTGAGGAGTGAGGCGTTAGGAGTGCTGGCGGCAACCGTAGGCATTGCTGCTGGCGGCTGTGTGCTGGCGGTCAACAAGATAGAACTGCCGCTGATGCTCGACACCTCGCTGGTGGCGTTGCCTTATTTCGTGCTGGGGTGGGGGATGAAGCGCTTGGGCGCGCTCGAGGCCTCGCGGCGGGATCGCTGGGGCTGGCTGGTGCTGTGCGCCGTGGCCGTGCCCATCTATTGCATGAGCGAGTTCATGAACCTGCACTTCCAGGTGCTGCCCGCCATTTGGAAACTCTACCTGTTGCCGTTTGTGGCGATATTGGCTCTGTTTTGGGCATGCAAGCCTCTGCCGCGCATCCCCGTGATGTGCCATTTTGGCCGTTATTCGCTCATCATCCTGGGCACCCATCCCTTGCTGTTCCTCCCCATTCGCTCGCTGCTCATCCTGCGCGGCGGCATGGAACCAGGAGTGGCGCTCACGCTGGCAGTGTTCGCATTGACCATGCTGCTCGAGTGGCCCGTCATCTGGCTGCTCAAGACCTGTGCTCCGCGCTTTACTGCCCAAAAACCGTTCTTGAAAGAAAATTGGAAAATTTGACATGAAGAATATCTTTCGTTTACCCTTCGGCAAGTCGCCCTCGGGCAAATCCCGATTGCGCACGATTGTGACCGCGCTGTGCACAATTTTTGCCGTTCTCGCGGCGTTTGCCTTGCTGTTCTCGGCCTATGGCGGCCGCGTGGCCCCGCTGGTGTGGAAACTGCCCGCCATGGCGACGCTGGTCCTGCCTGTGGTAGCTGTGGCGGCGCTTGTCTTACTGGCCGTGCTGGCGGGGTTCAAGCAGTGGCCTGCGGCGCTCGTCCTTGTGGGGGCCTTCTGCCTGTCGTGGCCCACGCTGCGCCTCATCGCCCCGTGCAACATTGTCAGCGTCGAGGCCGACACCTGCAAGACGCATCTCAAGGTCTTGACGATGAATGTCACCCAGTTTAACTGGGCCGACAACGACACCTGCCCCAGTGCCAACATGCGCTACATCCTCGACCAGGACGCCGACATTGTGGTGATTCAGGAGGGCCTGGTGTATTTCTCCTATGAGCACTTGGCGACCGTCAAGCCCATGCTCGAGGAACTGTATGAGAAATATCCCTATCGCAAGAAGCACTTCTTTGATGTGGGCATACTTTCCAAATATCCGTTTACCGAGGTGCCTTCGCCCATGCCCAACGACTCGCTTAATTACTACATCAAGGCCTGGGATGTCGATGCCCCCGGCGGAAACCTGCGCGTGGTGGGCATGCACTTGAGTTCGTTGAGCCTCACCGACAACGACCGCGACATTATCGACAAGATGAACACGCACAGCGACCGCAAGGGCCGCATCCGCTCGGTGAAGAATAAACTGGGCGCCGCCTTTGTGGCCCATGCCCAAGAGGCTGCGGCAATGCGCGAGTTCATCGACAACACCGCCGGCGACTTGCTCATCATGGGCGACATGAATGACACGCCGGGCTCGTTTACCTACCGCACCATCTGCGGCGACGACGTTAGGGACGCATGGGCCGATGTGGGTTTCGGTCCCATGCACACCTATCACGACCACCACCTGTATGTCAAGATTGACCACATCCTCTACCGCGGCGGCCTCAAGCCGCTGGCGTGCCGCAGCGACAGGGCCGGCGAGAGCGACCACTATCCCATGGTCGCCACCTTTGAGCGATAGCACACTAAAACCGCCTTGCGCCCGTTCATTATATAAAGAACTATCATACCCGACTACATGACTCATCTCACAAGATATACCCTGTGGATGGCCGGCGCGGTGATGGCGCTGGCTGCCCTGTGTTCCTCGTGCATCGAGGACGGTTTCACCACCTCGCCGAGCGATGTGCTGGCATTTAACCGCGACACCGTGGCGTTTGACACGGTCATCACGCTGCAAGGCACCGCCACCAAGCAGATGGTGGTCTATAACCACAGCCCCAAGCAAATCAACATCTCGTCCATCAAGGTGGCGGGACTGACCGACAAGGGCCATTTTCACCTGAATGTGGACGGCGTGCGCGGCGATGAGTTCCAGAATGTGGAAATTCGCGGCAATGACTCTATTTTCATCTTCATCGAGGCCAAACTTGACGAGATGGAACGCAACGAGCCCACCTTGCTCGAGGACCGCCTGGAGTTTGTGACCAACGGCGTGGAGCAGAGCGTGCTGCTCACGGCATGGGGCCAGGATGTGGTGCGCATCAACGGCGACACCATTGCGCGCAGCACCCGTTTCACTGCCGACAAGCCCTATCTGATTTACGACACCTTGTTCGTTGACCAGCGCGCCACGCTTACCATCGACGCAGGCGCCACGCTACTCTTCCACGACAAGGGCGCCCTGCGCTGTGCGGGCCGCATGCTCGCCAATGGCACCGCCGAGGCGCCTGTGACCTTCAGGGGCGACCGTCTGGACCGCGTGGTGGGCACCACCAGTTTTGACATCATGTCGGGCCAGTGGGGCGGCGTTATCTTCACCCCGCCCACCATGGGCAATGTGCTCAAGCACGTGGTCATGAAGGGCAGCAGCATCGGCATGCACTGTAGCGCCGATGATACCACCCGCTGTGCCCTCAAACTCGTGAACTGCGTGCTCACCAATTCGGCTTCCACTGTGCTGGCGACGGCTACCTGCTATGTCGAGGCCATCGGCACCGAGTTCAGCGACGCCGCCGAGGAGGTGGCCTACTTTGCCGGCGGCAAGGTGATGATGAGCCAGTGCACCTTTGCCAACTACTACCTGTTCAAGGCACCCGAGTTCCCGATAGTCAATGTCTATAATGTGCAGTACACCAACGGCTCGACAGGCAAAATCAAGGCCCGCTTCGACAACTGCATCCTCTACGGCCTCTCCCCCGACATCAACGAGGGCAACCTCGACGAGTTTGACGTGTATATGCGCTACTGCCTGTTCAGGAGCGCGGGCGAGGACGACAGTCATTTCATCAACTGCGTGTGGGACGCCGACCCGTGCTACCTCACCGTGCGCGACGACCACATCTTCGACTACCGCTTGGGCAACGAGAGCGCCGCCATCGGCAAGGGCAACCCTGCCTTGTGCCCCGCCGAAGCGCGATATGACCGCTACGGCAACGACCGCCTGGCCCGCGGTGCCATCGACCTGGGTGCCTATGTGTGGGTCCCTGCTGCTGAACAATAACCGCCCAAAATATTCAGATTATGAAAAGATTTATTCTTTTGTCGATGCTTGTGATAGCGTTGACTTGTAATGTTTTAGCCCAATCTGTGCAGACGGCGCAGGCGCCTAAGCATGAGTTTCGCGGCGCGTGGATGCACATCATCGGCCAGGGACAGTATGCCAAGATGACGCCTGCCGAGACGCGTGAGTACCTCGTCAGGCAGCTTGACTTGCTGCAGCGTGCCAACTGCAATGCCATCATCTGGCAAATCCGCCCGCAGGCCGATGCGGCCTATCCCAGCAGCCTCGAGCCGTGGACCCGCTGGCTCACCGGCAAACCCGGCATGGCGCCCAGCCCGGCGTGGGACCCCCTGCAGTTCATGATTGACCAGTGCCACCAGCGTGGCATGGAACTGCACGCTTGGATCAACCCCTATCGCGTGACCAGCGGCCCCGATGACCAGCCTGCCAAGGGCCATGTCTATTACAAGCATCCCGAGTGGTTCCTCAAGTATGCCGACGGCAAGTTGTATTTCGACCCGGGGCTGCCCGAGTGTCGCGACTTCATCGACAAGGTGGTGCGTGACATTATTGGCCGCTACGATGTGGACGCCATCCACATGGACGACTATTTCTATCCCTATCCCAAGGAGGGCGCCGAGTTTCCTGACACCGCCTCCTATGCCCGCTATGGCAACGGCCAGGACATCCACGACTGGCGCCGCCACAATGTGGACCTGCTCATCGAGCAACTGCATGGCAGCATCATGGAGGTGAAGCCCTGGGTGCGCCTGGGCATCAGCCCCTTTGGCATCTGGCGCAACAAGGCCAACGACCCCGACGGCAGCGACACGCGCGGCCTGCAGTGCTACGACGCCCTGTATGCCGACTGTCCCAAGTGGACTGCCGAGGGCTGGGTGGACTACATGGTGCCCCAACTCTATTGGGAACTGGAGCACAAGGCGGCCAGCGACCTCACCCTCATGCACTGGTGGAACGACCATGCCAACGGCCGCCACATGTACTACGGCCAGGCTGTGCGCAATGTGATGACTCACAAAGACATTGCTAAAGAGGCCGGCGATACCCTCAACCCCACGCAGCTCGACCACAAGATGCGCATCCAGCGCTCGCTGCCCGATGTGCACGGCGTGACCTGGTGGTCCGGATATGATGTCGCCAAGAACTTTAACGGCGTGCTCGACTCGCTGGCCAACAACCAGACGAGCCATCCCGCCCTCATTCCCGCCTACACTTGGCTCGACAGCACCGCTCCCGAGGCGGTGACCAACCTCAAGGTCAATATGGTGGACGGCAAGAAATGCTTGACCTGGATGCCGCACCAGTGCGACGACCCCATGCAGCAGGCTGTGCGCTATGCCGTTTACCGCATCCCCAAGGGCGCAAAGCGTGACAATGCGCTTGACGCGGGCGCCAACATCGTGGCCATCACGGGCGGCACTCAATATGCGCTGCCCGACGACGGCAAGTGGCAATATGCCGTCACCGCGCTCGACCGCTGCTGGAACGAGAGCACTCCCGTGTGGAAGTAGGCATTTATGCCCATAGCATACGCCAGTTCGGGATAAGAAATTATCGAAAATAGTGGTCTAAAAAATTGTAAAATAGCGAGATATTTTGTAATTTTGCAGCTGACAATCAAAAATCTAACAAAATATTACTCGCTATGATTACAGACGACAAA
>R27__coassemble_521_pt1 | contig 24012 bp, 20 predicted proteins | sample R27__metabat2_low_PE_027 | metagenome-assembled genome bin R27
AGAGATTTAAATATGTAACGTTTAATTTAACGTCCAACTTTTGGGGGTCACTTCAACCGAGGCGTTTTTTGTTGTGTGTAGTGTGCCACAAGTGTAACACACTATTCACACACTATTTTTGTTGTCTTATACCCTCTACCTTTGTCGATGACTTCACAAAGGGGCGAGAGTGTGAGCCGCCCCAGTGTGGAGTTACAAGGGCAAAGAGTGTGCAGCCTCACACCTGTTACAGGAAAGCCCCGACCCTTTACGCTTAAGACAAGATGAGCCAAGAGGATTTAAACCAAATTACCGATTTGGTAACGGCAAGGACATTATTTGCTACCAAAGAGGTATTAACCAGCGAGGAAACCGCCCGATATTTGGGGATTTCAAAAAGTTACCTATACAAATTGACGATGAGGCGAGAGATACCACATTACAAGCCTATGGGCAAGATGTGTTATTTCAACCGCCGAGAGCTTGAAGCGTGGTTGCAGTCCAACCGGGTTGCAAGCGATGCCGAGTTAACAGCTAAAGCAGCCGCCTATTGTGGCGAGAAAGGGGGGGCAGCGTGATGTTACTAACCGATTATTACCGCTTTGAGAAAGTAGCGACCAAAGCTAAAATGAGGCTTGATTGTACCGCCAGCACCGAGAGTTACCCGATATTTGAGCAAAGCCGAGCCACCAAGCCGAGAAAAGCAAGCGAGCGTTTTGACGCTACCGCCGTTGGTGATTTGATTGTGTATTTTGGCGATGTGCCTAATAACTTTGGGGGCGATGTACACAGGAAAGCCGACAAGAGCCTAACAATGAAAAGCAACAATTTAAGCAGTATATTTGTGCCAGATCCAGCCGTTAACCTCGCCTATGGCGATGTTAGGGGTACAAGTGACGCTATATTGTTGGTCTTTGAGGGCTTTGATGTGGTGAACGGCAAACCCCAGCAGGGGGCAGTTTTGGAGATTTTTATAGCAAGGGGCAAGAGTCGTGACCGGGTGCCGCTGTATAATCTTTTAAGTGACGGAGAGCTTAACGATGAAATGAGCCTGTTAAGAGCGAGAGCCACCCAGCACCGCCCAGGCAACCCCAGCACCGCCCAGCCCGACCAAAACCCAAGCGAGTAACTAACAGGTGGGGGCGATAGTATCAAACCTACCAAAAATGTAAACTGACTCTATATTAAGCTGTCACAAATTACCGATTTGGTAATAATTGCTATGTTTGACACAGTTAATTTTAAGTTGACCGCCGCCGAGGTTGAGGGGGTGAGTTTCATTGATGAAACGCCGTGTTACCTCGCCGAGGTTGGCACACACCAATATAACAGCGGTGAAATTGTCATAACGGGCAAACTTGACGGTTTGAGAGTGACGCTAAACCGCTGGCAGGTGAAAGTTAAAGACGGATCACTTTGCAAATGGTATTTAGGTGATAACTTTAAATCAATGGGGCGTGGCGATGTGCAAAGGGCGGTTGAGCGGTTGAGCGATGAGTTACACCTACCAATGGACCTCGCCACCGTTACAAGGCTTGACGTGGCTTGCAATTTCATTACTCAACACCCCGCCGAGGTTTATATAAATCATTTGGGCGTTCTGGCTTATGCAAAGCGATTGTTACAGCCCAGCGGTTTATATTACCAACGCCGAGACGAGGGGCTTTGTTTCTATGATAAGAACCGAGAGCAAAGGGCGAGAGGCAAGCCAATACCCGACCTTTACCAAGGTAGAAACGTGTTGAGGTATGAGCAACGCTATACCCACAGGCTGGCGAGTGTTTTAGGCGTGCCAGCCGTCACGGGGGCAACCCTGTATGATGAGCGTTTTTATATCGCCGTGCTTGATCGCTGGCATTACACTTACAACGCTATTAGGAAAATTAACGATATACAATTAAATTTCCAGGCAATGAAAAGCAAGCAACAGTTATACCGCTTTGGCGTGTTGTCTTTGATAGAGCGTGCCGGGGGTGAGGTGGAGTTTATAGCCCAAATCGCCGAGGCACAAAAGAGAGGTGATTTGACGGCAAAACAGGCACACGATTTGAGGCAAGCGGTTAAAGCAGCGTGCCAAGAACGGGAGGGGCTAACAGTCAAGAGCGAGGCGATAGATGAACTTAACAAAAAGGTTGCCGAGGCGGTAAGGTTTTACCGATGAGCCAACCACGGCCAGCAACCTACCAAAAATGTAAACTGACTCTATATTAAGCTGTCACAAATTACCGATTTGGTAATTTTAGAGTTTAGAAAACAACAAAGATATACAAGACATGAAAGGTAAAACCAATAACCCAAATGGGAGACCTAAAGGGGTGCCCAATAAGGTCACAAAGGCGGTTAGAGAATGGATAACCGATTTCATAAACGATAACCGGGCACAGATAGAAAAGGATATCAAAAAACTAACCCCTTATGAGAGGATAAGGGTAATAGAGCGGTTTTTGCCCTATATTATACCCAAGCAACAGGCAATCAGTGCAAGGGTTGATTTTAGCAAACTATCAGAGCAGCAATTAGACGATATAATTAGAGAACTGTTAAAAGGTGATGAGTTATGATTGTGCCGTTAGATCGAGACGTTAAAGCCGTGCTATTAAAGTGGTTTAGGCAGGGTTTTATTGATACATTGGATTTACCACAAGCCTATGAGGGTGGAAACTTGTTTCTTGAAATGCTGAAAACATTACCCCTCGATGATGACCCAACCGACCCACGGCACAAGGAACAAAGTAAAGGTATTTGAGTTTCAAACACTTTGGTTGTAATTTGGTTTTGGTTAGGTTTTATTTTGGTTTTGCTTGCTGGCGGTTGAGGGAAAAACGCTACCTTTGCAATACCTAAACTTGTAAGCGACCGCCCAGGCGGTTGATAAATGACATTTTGCCCTTTGTATGGTGGTGGTAGCGGAAACGCCCACACGGTTACTTACAAGGCCGAGGACACCTAAACAGGGGGCATTTTTGTTTTCTTAAACTTGTAAGAAATGAGCAAAAGCAAATTAAAGTTTGTGGCCAGCCCGGAGTTTTTGGCGTTTGCCGATTGTGTTAAAGCGTTGAGGCGGTTAAGGGCGTGTTTGGGCGAGCTGTCAATGTTCTATGCTGGCGATGATGCAGACGGCTACAAAGAACCGTTAAAAGCGATTGAGATTTATTTGAGTGACTTTGACGATGTTTTTGAAGATGTGGAGGCAATAGGGTGAGCCACCGCCGTTAAATCGCCCCTGCAAGCCCAATAACGGGCAATTGTAGGGGTGATTTGTTTTTGTGCCTCAACCCTCGCCGAGGTGATGAGCCGCCAGCCCTCACCGCTGGCACAAGCCACCGCCCCCAATGAGCCGCCCCAGCGACAGCCACAAATGAGCCAATTTTGAGGGCAAAAATGTGCTATTGTGTTGCTTTTTGCTTATTGGTTGCTTATTGAAAAATAAAAATAGGCTGAAAATCAAGCGATTAACAGCCTATTTTTGTACCCAGAGCCGGGGTCGAACCGGCACGGGTGTTACCCCATTGGTGTTTGAGACCAACGCGTCTACCGATTCCGCCATCTGGGCGATTGAGCGGCGCAAAGGTAATCCATTTTTTTGAAACAAGGGCAAGAAAATTGTGTTTTTTTGAGATGTGGGCGGTTTTTTGTAATTTTGTGGGCCGTAAAAATATTTTATTGGCCGCCAATGCGGTGTTTTCCTCAATATTTGTGATGAATGAGTCTGGACAGATAGAGAATCCGTTTGCAAGGACGGAATTGATGCTTGGCGCCGAGGCCATGGCGCGGCTGGCAAATAGCCGTGTGGCCGTTTTCGGCATCGGTGGCGTGGGCGGCTATGTGGTTGAGGCGCTGGCTCGTACGGGCGTGGGCGCGCTGACGCTGATTGATGACGACACCATCAGCGTGTCGAACATCAACCGCCAGATTTTTGCGTTGCACAGCACCATCGGGCGCCATAAGGCTGATGTTGCCGCCGAGCGTGTGCGTGACATCAATCCCAAGTGCCAGGTAACGGTGCACAAGATGTTCTATTTGCCCGAAAATGCCGATGAAATCGACCTTTCGCAGTTTGACTATGTGGTTGACAGCTTGGACACCATCACGGCCAAGATGGAGATTGCGCGGCGCTGCCTCAGGCTGGGCGTGCCGCACATCTGTTCGATGGGCGCTGCCTACAAGATGGACCCGATGGCCTTTCGCGTGGCGGACTTTGATGCCACTCGCATCGACCCGCTGGCGCGCATGCTGCGCAAGCTGCTGCACCGCGAGGGTATCCACCACTTCAAGTGCGTGTATAGCGAGGAGGAGCCGCGGCTCAACCCCGACGTGCCGGTGTATGTGGACGGCAAGAAGCAGCCCGGCAGCAATGCGTTTGTCCCCGCCGCCGCGGGCTTGCTGATTGCGCGCGAGGTGATAGTGGACCTCACTGCAAATATTTCAAATACAGATGATTGATTGGTTGGTTGGCTATAGCACCATCGGCTTTGTGTCGGGAAGATGGGTGCTGAGTATGCGCAGGCCCTTGGGGTACATGTTGTTGGCCCTGTTGCCCAAATTGTTGGCAAACCCCAGCACGGCGCCCTTGTGCGTCACGAGCACATGGCCGCGGGGGGCGTCGCGCAGCGTCACGGCCTCGCCTCGCAGGTATCGCAGGGCGGTCGGATAATCGGCCTCACAGAGTGGGAATGCCCCGTGGGCAAGCGCCGCGGACAGTGCTAACGCATGATGAGGCACTGTCTTGCGGCCCATGACTGTCGCCAGTTCGACACCGGCGTGCAGCACATTGAGCGCGGCCCGCAATGCGGCTGCCTCCTGCGCCATGTCTCGCGGAACGGCAATGAGCGTGTCGCCTTGCAGGTCAATGCAATAATCCGAGGGGCTGTTCATCCATTTTTTAGCGGTTTCATCGGCATTTTTGGGTGGTTTTACCTTGCTTCGCGCATCTTGCCGGCGGCTGTCGCCGCATTTGCGCAGCGCCGCCATGAACAGGCCCTCGCCATCAACACGGTGGGGCATAAAACGGTAACACGGATAATCACTGCCAATGGCGGGGTGGATATTCCAGGTGTCCTCAACGGGAACCTCGACCGGCGATGCGCCCAACTCATTGACGATGAACTCGACTATTTCCTCATTTTCCTGGCGGTTGTAGGTGCACGTGCTGTAGAAGAGCAAGCCGCCTGGGCGCAGGGCGTCCCACACATCAGTTAAAATCTCGCGCTGGCGCAGGGCACATTGCTCAACGAGGGTGGGGGACCATTGTGCCACGGCCTCGTTGTCCTTGCGCATCATGCCCTCGCCGCTGCACGGCACATCGGCGGCGATGACATCAAAGAAATGGGTGAACTTGCCGATGTGGGTGGGCGCATTGCTCGTCACCACGCAGCGCGGATTGCCCCAGCGGGTAACATTGTCGGCAAGCACGCGTGCGCGCGCCGGAACAATTTCGTTGGCCACCACTGTTGACCCCGCAGGCAGCGCCTGCATGGCCGCCGTTGTTTTGCCGCCGGGAGCCGCGCACAGGTCCAGATAACGCACGGGTTCTTGCACCAGATGGCGGACAACATGGGCGATGAACATTGATGAAGCATCCTGCACATAGTAGCGGCCCGCGTGCCAGTCGGTGTCAAAGGTGAATGCCGGCCGCCCCGCGGTATAGAATCCTGCCGGGCACCACGGCACTTGCCGCGCTCCTTGCGGCACGCTCATACCGCGCAGGCCGTTGACGCGCACCGCCACACTGGGTTCGGTGCCGCAAATGGCGTCGGCCAGCGCCTCCCATTCGTCGGGCATCAGCCCGCGCAACTGCTTGATAAACTCGCCAGGTATTTTCATCGCTGCAAAATTAGTGAAAAGTTGCCAGTGTAATTGCACCAAGTTGTATTTTTCGCCCCGCAGGGTCCCGAAAAGAAAATTTTGGGCTAAAACTAATTCTAAAAAAACTCAAAAAAAACAGCCTCAGAGTTTGCTCCATTGACTGATTTTTTGTAATTTTGTACGTTTTTAGACCACTCCTTTTTGGGGGTGTAGAAAATAGCAAAAAACTTCACTTTTTATGGCAGAAGACAACAACTATATCGAAGAGCAAGAAGAGAAGAATTATTCAGCGTCTAACATCCAGGTCCTTGAAGGCCTTGAGGCGGTGCGCAAGCGTCCCGCCATGTACATTGGCGACACCCATGTCAAGGGTCTGCACCATTTGGTCAGCGAGGTGGTGGACAACTCCATTGACGAGGCCTTGGCGGGCTACTGCAATCGCATCGAGGTGTTCATTGGCGAGGACAACAGCATTACTGTCAAGGACAACGGCCGCGGCATCCCCGTTGACGAGCACGAGAAACTGCACAAGTCGGCGCTCGAGGTTGTCATGACCGTGCTGCACGCCGGCGGCAAGTTTGACAAAGGTTCCTATAAGGTGTCTGGCGGTCTGCACGGCGTGGGCGTGAGCTGTGTGAACGCGCTGAGCGACTACCTGCGCGCCGAGGTGCGCCGCGGCGGCAAGGTATATATGCAGGAATACAGCATGGGCAAGCCCACCAGCGAGGTCGCTGTCATTGGCGACTGCCGCGAGGAGGACCACGGCACCACCGTCAAGTTCCACCCCGATGCCGGAATCTTCTCAACCGTTGTCTATGAGTTTGGCATCCTGTCCAACCGCCTGCGCGACTTGGCTTACCTCAATGCTGGCGTGTCGCTGAGTCTCACCGACCTGCGCTCGCGTGACGAGGACGGCAATCCACGCAGCGAGACCTACTACAGCGAGACTGGTCTCGACGAATTTGTGCGCTATATCGACACCAACAAGGAACCGCTCCTCAAGGACGTCATCCACATCAAGAGCAAGAAGGGCGACATTCCTGTTGAGGTCGCCATGACATATAACACCTCGTTCAACGAGAACATCTATTCGTTTGTCAACAACATCAACACCATTGAGGGCGGCACCCACCTCACCGGCTTCCGCCGCGGCCTGGGCTCCACGCTCAAGAAGTATGCCGAGGACAACAAGATGCTCGAGAAGGCTAAAGTTGAAATCAAGCCTGAAGACTTCCGTGAAGGTCTCACCGCCATCATCTCGGTCAAGGTGCTTGAACCGCAGTTCGAGGGACAGACCAAGACCAAATTAGGCAACACCGAGGTTATCGGCGCCGTTGAGACCTCGGTCCGCGATGCCCTCAACATCTACCTCGAGGAGCATCCCAACCAGGCCAAGACCGTTGTTGAGAAGGTGATCCTGGCCGCACAGGCCCGCCATGCCGCACAGAATGCCCGCATGAAGGTGCAGCGCAAGTCGCCGCTCGCCGGTGGAGGACTGCCCGGCAAACTGGCCGACTGCTCGTCGAAGGACCCCGCCGAGAGCGAACTCTTCCTCGTCGAGGGCGATTCGGCAGGCGGCAGCGCCAAGCAGGGCCGCGACCGCAAGTTCCAGGCTATCTTGCCGCTGCGAGGCAAAATTCTCAACGTCGAGAAAGCCATGGACCACAAGGTGTTTGAAAGCGAGTCGGTGGTCACCATCTTCCGCGCCCTGGGCGTCACCATTGGCACCGAGGACGACCCCAAGGAGGCCAACCTGAGCAAATTGCGTTACCACCGCATCATCATCATGACCGATGCCGACGTCGATGGCGCGCACATCGACACCCTGCTCATGACCTTCTTCTTCCGTCGCATGAGGCCCATCATCGAGAATGGCTACCTCTACATCGCCACGCCTCCTCTCTACCGCGCCCACGCCAAGAAGGGCGGCCACGAGGAGTATTGCTGGACCGAGACGCAGCTGCGCCAGTTCATCGACACCTATGCCAACGGCAAGGAGGATGGCGTGACCATCCAGCGATTCAAAGGTCTGGGCGAGATGAACAGCGAGCAACTGTGGTCCACCACCATGGACCCCGAGCACCGTTTGCTCAAGCGCGTCAACATCAGCGATGCCGCTGAGGCCGACCGCATCTTCTCCATGCTCATGGGTGAGGATGTTGAACCGCGCCGCAAGTTCATCGAGGAGAACGCTACTTACGCCACCATCGACACCTAACGAAGTGACCCTTATTGCGCGGGCAGTAATGTTCGCGACGATATATATTTTACAACCACAGCGGGGACGGTACCAGGGTATCGCCCCCGCGTTTTTTTGGGGGGGCATGATTTTAGGCACGAGATTTGCAGTATTGTGCAATAGAAGAAACCAATTTAACCATATTGTCTTATGTCACTGTTAAGAGTATTATTAGCAATCATCTTTCCGCCGCTGGCTGTGTTGGACAGGGGATGTGGCTCTTTGCTCATTGTCTTCCTTCTCACTTGTTGCGGATGGATTCCGGGTATCATTGGCGCCCTTGTGATTTTGAACAAGGCAGACTGACAGATTACCCGCATTCAGCCAAATGAGGTGGCTGCGTCATCGCGACGCGGCCACCTGTTGTAAACCTTAAAACATCTCTTTACTCCGGACCGTACCTATTAACCGGCCCGTTTTACTGTGAATTATAGCGAATCCGCACCAAACGGCACGGAACAGCTCAAGCTGTTTTTCAAGATGCTTCATCAGTTTACAAAGATAATATAATTTCCTCATTGTTGATATTTTTTTGCAAGAAAATCTTAAATATAAGCATAAAACGAATAAAAATTGCAACAAAATACAATATATTTCTATTGATTTAATGATTGTCGTCAGGCTCAACAAGGACAAAAATTCCGATTTTCACATTAATTATTATAAAAAGAATATAATTGTGTGTGAAAATGGAGTAAATTTGCAGGTTGTACCGCCATGGCGCACCACTTGTGCAACCGCTTGCGTACAAATCATACGAATAAAATTAAACAAAAAATATTACAACCAAAAATCATGAGAAAATTAGCATTATCACTATTGTTTGCGGCAGTAGCCTGCCTGCAGGCGTTTGCAATCCCCGCCTATCCCGGAGTGTCATTCGTTCATCAGCCCGACGGCAGCACGCTGGCTTTGCGCCTGGTGGGTGACGAGTTCTTCCACTACAACACCACCAGCGACGGCTACACGGTGTTGCTTGACAAGGCAGGCTGCTATGTGTATGCCCTCAGGAATGGTGACGGCCAACTGGAACCCTCCAATGTCGTTGCGCACGATGTAACCCAGCGCAGCGTGGCCGAACTGGCACTGCTGGCTGCTATGCCCAAGAACCTGACCGACAGGGAGGCCGTGAGCAATGGCAAGTCGCTGCGCGCCAAGCACAATGTGGCCATGTCCAACTTTGACCCCGACAAGTTTCGCGGTCTGGTCATCCTCATTAACTTCAAGGACAAGAAGTTTGCCGCTGGCGACACCTGCAAGTCCCTTTTTAGCCACATGTTCGGCAACGAGAACTACACGGGCTACGTTGACCCGCTGACGGGCAACCAGGTCCATGTGCCCGGCAGTGTGCGCGACTACTTCCGCGACCAGTCGACGGGCGTTTTCAACCCGCCGTTTGACGTCGCTGGCCCCTACGAGTGCAACTACAACGCTGTGCAGTGCCAGAGCAAGAGTTACTCCATCTTCAGCGCAGCGCTGCAGTGGCTCAACAGTTCGGTTGACTTCAGCCAGTATGACAGCAATGGCGACGGCAAGGTTGACATGGTGTTCTTCTTGGTTGCTGGCTATGCGTCAAGTTTCACGGGCAACAACAGCGGCTATCTGTGGCCTCATCAGTCCTACATCAGCGGCACCTATGACGGCGTGAGACTTGATCGCTATGCCTGCTCTACCGAGCTCTACGGCTATGAGGACAGCCCCTCGACGGTGACCTTGAACGGCATTGGCACCATCTGCCACGAGTTCAGCCATGTGCTGGGCCTGCCCGACTTCTACGACACCGATTACGAGAGCAGCGGCGGCGAGAGCCACAACCCCGGCGACTGGGACCTGATGGCCGGTGGTGGCTACCACAACTACTGCCGTTGCCCGGCAGGCTACACCCTGTTTGAGCGCTACGCCATGGGCTGGGCTAAGCCCAAGACCATCACTGCCGACGGCTCTTACAGCATCGAGGCCGTGAACACCAGTAACTTTGGCTACATTCTGCGCAGCCCCAACGCCAAGGAGTTCTTCACCATCGAGAACAGGCAGCGCACGGGCTGGGACTCCTATATTCCTGGCCACGGCATGATCGTGACACGCGTCGATTCCACTAACAATTATGTGTGGACCAACAACACCATCAACTGCAACCCCAACCACCAGTACTTTGAACTGCTGCGCGCCGGCAACACCACGTCGGGCGACCTGGCCAGCGACCCGTTCCCCGGCACTACTGGCAACTCAATGATCACCAACTCCACGCTGCCCAGCCTGCGCACATGGGACGGCAAGGACAACCGCTTTGTGCTGAGCAGCATCAACGAGAAGAACGGAGTCATCTCGTTCAATGCCGTTGAGGAGAGCAACATCCAGTTCCTGTTCGAGGACTTTGAGGAAATGCCTGCCACCACCAGCACCAGCGCCAAGGATGTCGAGGGCAATTTCGCCACCTGGTCGTTCAACAAGTCAGGTGTGCGCGCTCCCGGCGAGGGCAAGGCCAACGACGAGCACAGCGTGATGATGAAACTGCCCAGCCAGTTCTACAGCACCAGCCCCGTATATTACAACTTCTATCTGGCCAGCCTCACGGTGTTCAACAGCGGTGCCTACACCGCCAAGTACTCGCTTGAGTACTCGCTCGACAATGGCGCCACCTGGACCAAGGTCAATGCTGCCAACGGCAACGATGGCGCCGAGATTGCCAGCCAGACCATCGGCACCTGCTACTGGCCGCTGAGTCTCAAGAGAAACCAGCCCGCTGTATTCCGCGTAGCACAGGTGGGCGGCAACAAGAATGCCTCAACCTATGTCGATGACCTGTGCCTGTACTACACGGGCGAGGAAGGCGGTCCCGACGAGGGATTGACGGGTGACGTGAACGGCGACGGCGAGGTGAACATTGCCGACGTCAACGCCGTCATCGATGTTATTCTGTCGGCACAAGCCAATGCTGCCGCCGATGTGAACGGTGATGGCGAGGTGAACATCGCCGACGTCAACGCCGTTATCGACATTATTCTGAGCAAATAATTTCAATCCTAACCCATAATGCTTTGCCGGTGCAAGCCGGCAAAGCATATTCATGACCATTCCAAAAATCAATGAAGAAAAATCTGTTGCTTCTTGCGGCAATGGCTCTGCTCGCTGTAGCGGCGCATGCCATTCCTGCCGATCCCAAGCCTGTCACTGTGACTCAGCCCGACGGCTCCAGCCTCACTCTCGTGCTTCACGGCGACGAGTTTTTCCACTTTACAACGACCCTCGATGGCTACACCGTGATGAAGGACAGCCGCGGCTGCTACACCTATGCGCGCCTTGAGGGCGGACGCCTGGCGCCCAGCGCGGCCGTTGCCCATGACGCGGGCAACCGCACCGCGGCCGACTTTGCCATGCTGGCAGTCATCCCCAAGGGCTTGACCGATGCCGCTATGGCCACCGCTGGCAGCCAGCGCCTGAACAACCGCCGTGCTGCCCAGCGCCGCGTGGGCGCTGATGGCCACTTTGACTACGGCAACTTTCGCGGCCTCATCATCCTCATCAACTATACCGACAAGAAGTTCTCGATGACCGATGCCGGCGCTTTCTACGACGACATGGTCAACACCCACGACTTCACGGGCTACACCCTCAACGGCCGCCGTGTGGGCATGACGGGCAGCGTGCGAGACTACTACTATGACAACAGCAACCACATCTTTGACCCCTCGTTTGATGTAGTGGGCCCCGTGGATGTGCCTTACTCCTGCAAGTATCCCAACAGCACCGACAACGCCGAGCCCATCTTCAACGCGGCACTCGCCCAGTTGGACGAAGAAATTGACTTCAGCGACTATGACACCGACGGCGACGGCGAGGTGGACATGGTGTTCTTCCTGGTGGCAGGATTCTCGGCCAACTACAGCGGCAACAATGAAGCCTATCTGTGGCCCCACATGTACTACCTGTATGGCACTCCCAGGCATGACGGCGTGAGCTTTGGCCTCTATGCCTGCTCCACCGAGATTGCCGGCTGGGAGAACTATTATTCCGATGTGAACGGCATTGGCACCATCTGCCACGAGTTCAGCCATGTGCTGGGCCTGCCCGACCTCTACGACACCGATTACAGCGGCAGCGGCGGCGAGAGCAACAACCCCGGTGACTGGGACATCATGGCCGGCGGCAGCGGTAGCAACTTTGGCCGCAATCCTGTGGGATACAGCCTCTATGAGCGTTATGCCCTGGGATTCTCAACGCCTAAACTGATTGACGGTGAAGGTTCCTACTCGATGTCGGCCATCGACACCAGCAACGAGGGCTACCGCCTGAACACCCCCGTCAAAGACCAGTTCTTCCTGCTCGAGAACCGCCAGGCCGGCAAGTGGGACAAGAATCTGCCCGGACACGGAATGCTCGTGGCCCGCGTGGACAGCACCAACGAGATGGTGTGGTGGCAAAATACCATTAATTGCAACCCCGCGCACATGTACTACGACCTGCTGCGCGCCGGCAACGGCACGGGCGCCAACGCCAACGACCCCTTCCCCGGCACCGACAATGTGACGTCGCTCACCAACTTCACCAAGCCCAGTCTGATGACTTGGGACAAGCAGTTCAACGAATATGCCATCTTTAATATCAAGGAGGGCCGCGGTGGCGTCATCTCGTTTGATATCACCCCTGAGACATCGATTTTGAACCAAGTCGAGGACTTTGAGGCCATGCCCGTCACGGGCAACACCAGCGCCAAGGGCGTGAGGGGCGTGTATAGCAAGTGGGACTTCACCAAGTGTGCCGTTGCCGAATATGAAGGCGGCCAGGCCGTGGCCATGAAGTCACCCAGCCAGATTGTCACTTCCAAGCCCCTCAACATCATCCCCTACATTGCGACCTTCAAGGTGACCAATCCCACCACCAAGGCCGCCAATATCAGGTTCTACTACTCGGTGGATACCGCCAAGACCTGGACCGAAGTGCCCGAATCTCTGGTATCGGTTCAGCCTGGCGAGTCGGCAACGGGCACGGCCAGCCTGCCCGTTGACAAGCCCGTGATGCTGCGATTTGCCCAGACCGCCGGCCACAACAAGCAGAACTGCTATCTCGATGACATCAAACTGCTTTACCAAAACACTTGGGGTCCCGACCTGATGCCCGGCGATGTCAATGCCGACAACGAAGTCAACATCGCCGATGTGAATGCCGTCATTGATCTCATCCTGAACGATGCAAGCGACCTTGAGACTGCCGATGTCAACGGTGACGGAGAGGTCAACATCGCCGATGTCAACGCCATCATTGACATGATTTTGGGCGCAATGTAATTGAGCCCTTAACATACCTTCAACCAATCTGCCATTCGCTCTAATAGGGGCGGATGGCACTTGTTTTTGAACCGATAAAAGTGGTTTTTACAAGCCACGTTACACCAACAAAATAAGCCGGATTCAAAAGTTATTAACAACCCCGTTTTTTTTGCCTTAAAAATTTGGCGGGTCCAGAAAAGGGCAGTATCTTTGCATCAAAGTTGGAAATATTTTAAATACTATTCATCCTAAACTTACACCGCGTTGTGAAACGGGGTGTATGTTTTTTTATCCCTATTGCTTTTGATGCCATACGTTTAGGTCTGAATATCAATAATTTGATAAATACACTGTATCTCACTTGCTCAACTTTTTGGAAAACTTTTGTCCATCGCTGGCAGACAAAAATTTCCAACTTGGCAAGTTTGTGAAGTGTATGGAATTTTCTTTTCAGGAAGTCTTTTTGGCGAAATAGGTTTTCATCAGCGCCTTGACGCGCGGCGCAAGCATGATGATGGTTGCCATTGTGCACAGGGCCATCAGGGCAAAGGCAAAGTCCATGATGCTCACCATCGTCTTCAAGGGAATGACGGCTGCCACGACAATCATGGCCAGGTAATAGTAATTATACCACTTGACATTGCGGGCGCCAAAGAGATAGTTGGTGCACTTTTGGCCATAATAACTGTAGGAGAACATCGTCGAGAAAGCAAAGAAGAATACAATCACCATCAACAGCAAGTGGCCGATGCCGGGCAGCAGCTGGCCCCAGGCACCAAGGGCGACATACAAGCCCTTGGGGTCGGTCAGACCCACATAGTTGCCGGCAATGATGATGGGGATTGAGGTTAAGGTGCACACCAGGCCCGAGTCGATGGCGGGGCCCAGCATGGCAATAAGGCCCTCGCGGATGGGGTCGGTGTTCTTGCTGGCGCCGTGCATCATCGAGGCGGTGCCCACGCCGGCCTCGTTGACAAAGGCGGCACGGCGGGCTCCCGTCAGCGCCACATAGGCAAAGGCTCCGAATCCTGCCCGCATGTCAAAAGCGCTCTCAAAAATCTGTCCGAAAACGCCCGGAATCTCCTTGAAATTCATGGCCATGATGACCAGCACCAAAATCAGGTAAAGCACCACCATAGCAGGAACAATGCGCGATGCAAACAGCGCGATGCGCTTGATGCCGCCCAGGATGACGCCTCCCACAATCAGCACCATCACGATGCCCATGACAAAGCGCAGCGTCACCGTGTTTTCAATGCCCATTGGCGTGGTGAACACGGTAGTGACCGACTCCACCAGCTGGTTGGCCTGCATGAAGCACAGCGTGCCCACCAGGCCGAATATCGAGAACGCCACCGCCAGCGGTTTCCACTTCTCGCCCAGACCCTTGGTGATGATGTACATGGGGCCGCCTTGCACCTCACCGGCCGTGTCGCGCCCCTTATACATGATTGATAATGAGCCTTCAAAGAACTTGGTGCTCATGCCCACCAGGGCGCTCACCCACATCCAGAACACCGTGCCCGGGCCGCCTATCGACAACGCGATTGCCACACCGGCGATGTTGCCCATGCCCACAGTGGCGGCTATAGCGCTCAGCAGCGCCTGCACCGAACTGATTTGTCCCGACTCTTTGCCCTTGTCGGACGCTTGCTTGTCGCGCAACGCGCGCACAGCCCAAGGCAGACGGCGGATGGAAACCGCGCCTGAATAGATGAACAGGAACAAGCCCCCGCCAATGAGGAGGAAAAACTCGGGATAACCGCAAACGGCATCGCTTGCTGCAATAATCCAATCGCTGAGTTGGGTGAGTATATTTGACATTTTATTATTTTATTGTTATTGACCCCCAAAGATAGTAAAAAGTTTCTTGCCACGTTGTTCTGGGCGGCAATTTTTGTCCAGTGTCATGCTGTAAAAGCCCGAAAAACGGACAATCAACGGGCTGTAATGCCATCATTGGTGAATGTTCCACGAGTAACGGCAATTTGACTCAATTTTCAATATTTTACCGATTTTAACGGACTTTTTCAAGGTTAATTGGGCAAAATTTTGTTCCTTTGTACCCGTGAAACAATTTGTTAAAATTCATCTATGGGAAAGGTAATAGCCATCGCCAACCAAAAGGGCGGCGTGGGCAAGACAACGACCGCCATCAACCTGTCGGCAGCGCTGGCAGTCGGCGGTCAGCGTGTGCTGCTTATCGACGCCGACCCCCAGGCCAACGCCACGTCGGGCCTGGGCATCGAGCCTAAAAATATGTCTTCAACAGTCTATGAGTGTCTCGTTGACGACTACCCCTTGCGCAGCGCTGCCGTGGCGACCTGTGTCGAGAACCTGCAACTGGTGGGCTCGCGCATCGACCTGGTGGGCGCCGAATTGGAACTGGTTGAAAAACAGGGCCGCGAGCGCGTTATGCGCCGTGCCATCGAGGATATCAATGCCGACTACGACTATATCATCATCGACTGCAGCCCCTCGTTGGGATTGATTACCGTGAACGCGCTCACCGCCGCCGACAGCGTCATCATCCCCGTTCAGGCCGAGTACTTTGCGCTCGAGGGCATCAGCAAACTGCTCAACACCATCCGCATCATCAAGAACAAGCTCAATGCCGGCCTGCGCATCGAGGGTTTCCTGCTCACGATGTACGATGCGCGCCTGAGGCTTGCTAACCAGATATACGAGGAACTGAAGAACCACTTTGGCGACATGGTGTTCAACACCGTCATTCCCCGCAACATCCGCATCAGCGAGTCGCCCAGCCACGGTCTGCCCGTGATTGTGTATGATTCCGAGTGTCGCGGCGCCACGAGCCACATCCAGCTCGCCCAGGAAATCGTTGCCCGCGACAAGAAGGCGTGACAAGATAATGAAGTCATAATATATTTACGATATTAATACACATAGTTATAATATGAAACGCAATGCACTGGGCAGGGGCCTTGATTCCCTCATCTCGATGGACGACATCCAGACCGAAGGCTCATCGGCCATTAACGAGATACCCATTGACCAGATTACGCCCAACCCCGACCAGCCCCGACAGGTGTTTGACGAGAATGCCCTCGAAGAACTGGCGACAAGCATCCGCGAGCTGGGCATCATCCAGCCGCTGACGCTGCGCAGCACGGGCGACAACTCTTATCAAATCATCTCGGGTGAGCGCCGCTATCGTGCCGCCACGTTGGCGGGATTGAAAACGGTGCCCGCCTACATCCGCACCGCCAACGACAGCGAAGTCACCGAGATGGCCCTCATCGAGAACATCCAGCGCGAGGATCTCAACGCCATTGAGGTTGCCCTCACGTTCAGGAAACTTATCGACCAGTATAACTTGACGCAAGAGCGCCTGAGCGAGCGCATCGGCAAGAAACGCGCCACCATCGCCAACTTCCTGCGCCTGCTCAAACTGCCCGCCGAGGTGCAGCTGGGACTGCACGACCACACGCTGGACATGGGCCATGCCCGTGCCCTGCTCTCGCTTGATGACCCCAAACTGCAACTCAAGCTCTACAACGAGACCATAAAAAAGGGGCTTTCGGTCCGACAGGTTGAGCAGCGCGCCAAGCAGATGCAAGAGGCTGCCGACAACGAGGCCGGCAACAACATTGCAGGCAGGTCAGCAAGTTCCAAGGACCATCAAATCCTGCAGAAACACCTGTCCAAGTCTTTTGGTGTGCCCGTCAAGTTCACCTGCGACAATATGGGCAAGGGTAAAATCACCTTCCCCTTTGCCAATGAGGAGGAACTGGAGAAAATCATCCGCATCTTTGACAACCTCAAGAATTCCTGATACACGATAGTGGCAACATCGACGACATATCGCAACAGATGGCGGGTCCTGCTGGCAACCTTCATGCTGTGCCTGCTGTGGCATGGCGGTGAGGCCATGGCACAGACGGCTCCGGCCGACACCACGGCCGCAACGGCAACACCGCAGCGGCATGTGCGCCGCGCGGTTGTCGCCCGCGACAGTGTCACAGGCGATGATTACCATCCCGTGCGCGTGGTCACCTCGGCCGGCGATACTGTGATGTTTGCCAACATTGACTCCATTAGCGGCATCGAAGGCGTTGAAGTGCTCATGGACAGCACCGCCTCGCCCGCCCTGGGCAAGGTGCGCGTGTTCAACCCCGACCCGCAGCGGGCCCTGTGGCTGTCGGCGTTGTGCCCCGGCTTGGGACAAATCTACAACCGACGCTACTGGAAACTGCCCATCGTCGTGGGCGCCTTTGTGGGACTCTCTTACGGCACCTCGTGGAACAACCGCATGTACAAGGACTACTCTAAGGCCTACCGCGATGTCATGGACGATGACCCCGGCACGCGCAGTTACATGGACTTTTTCCCGCCCACGGTCAAGGAGAGCGACCTTGACGCCGCATGGCTGGAAAAGACGATGAAGGGCAAGCGCGACTACTACCGCCGCTACCGCGACATCTGCGTCATTGCCATGGTGGGCGTCTATTTCATTAACATCGTGGATGCCTATGTGGACGCATCGCTGGCCCACTTTGACATTTCGCCCGACCTGACGCTCGACCTGACGCCTGCCGCCATCGACAACAGCATCGCGGGGTCGAGACTGCCGGCTGTGGGCATGGCTTGCGCCATCAGTTTTTGACACATTTTAGATTATCAACCAATACAATATCAACATGACAACACAACGACTCATCACATTGCTTCTTACGGCGGCGCTCACGGCGTTGGCACTCACGGCGGCACCGCGCGAGAAGAGCAACATACTGTCGCTCAAGAATTCGATAACCGACGATAACATCATCTTTCCCTCAAGTCTGGACACCGATGTCAACCAGTTGATGACCAACTGGTATCTCCAGAACTATACCGTGCTGGATGCCGATGTTGAGAACAAGTCGGCCGGCGAGGTGAGCGAGGAGACCTACATCAAGCGACTTGCCGCTATTCCCTCGGTTATCGAGATGCCCTACAACCAGGTGGTGCGCAAGCACATCGAGCGTTACGTGTACCGCAGCCGCACCCTGGTCGAGCAAATGCTGGGCATGAGCCTGTATTACATGCCCATCTTTGAGCAGGCATTGGAAAAAGAGGGCCTGCCGCTCGAGCTCAAGTACCTGCCCATTGTGGAGAGCGCCATGGACCCCAATGCCGTGTCGCCTGTGGGCGCTGCCGGACTGTGGCAGTTCATGATAGGCACTGCCAAGGGCCTGGGCATGGAAGTCAATTCGCTCGTCGACGAGCGACGCGACCCGTACCGCTCCAGTGAGATGGCGGCCAAATACCTTAAAGACCTCTACCGTATTTATAACGACTGGTCGCTTGCCATCGCCGCCTACAACTGTGGTCCCGGCAATGTCAACAAGGCCCTGCATCGCGCTGGAGACAAGGGCGACTTTTGGGACATCTATGAGTATCTGCCCAAAGAGACCCGCGGCTATGTGCCCGCCTTCATTGCCGCCAACTATGCAATGACCTACTACAAGCAGCACAACATCAGCCCGGCGCTGGCCGCCAAGCCGCTCATCACCGACACCGTCAGCGTGGCGCGCCGCATTCATTTCAGGCAGATTTCCGAAGTGCTGAATATTCCCGTTGAGGAAATCCGCACCCTCAATCCCCAGTACCGCAAAGATGTCATTCCGGGCGATGTCCACCCCTACATGCTCATTCTGCCCTCGCAGCAAGTTTACAGTTACAAAATGAGCGAGGACAGCATCGACAACTACTGCGATGACATGTTTGCCCATCGGCCTGTGGTAGAACCGGGCGGCGAGAGCCCTACTGTCGAGCAGTACCTTAGCGGCACCGATGCCGACGGCAAGGTCCGCACCACGACGCACAAGGTGCAGCGCGGCGAGACGGCCTCGTCGATTGCGGCGCAGTATGGGATGACAGTCGATGAACTGATGTCGCTCAACAACATGAGCAGCAGCACTGTGCGCCGCGGCACCAAGCTCACTGTGCGCGCCCCGCGGCATGATGGTGGCGGCACCGACAGCGGCATTATCGAGACACTGTCCGACCAAGGAACGGCCACTGCCCAAACGGCGCAGTCTGCCGGAGATATGGCCATGCAGAATGTCGAGCAGGCACAAATCGATGAGGTAAAGCACATCGAACAGGAGGCCGCCGCCAAGGCGCCCTACAAGGGCTCTTACACGGCCAACGACTCCAAGAGCACCTCAAAGCAAACCGCCTCGGCCAAGAAGGACGAGCAGGCCGCGCGCCAAAGCGCCGCCAAGTCCAATACCTCTAACGCTCATTCCCGCAATGCCCAGTATGCCGCGGGCAGTGGCAAGGACAAGAATGGCGACAAGAACAATGCGCGCAAGGAGAGCACCAGCAATCGCTCACGCAGCAAGGACGGCAAGACGGCAAATGCCGGAAAAGCCAAAGGTAATAAGTCCAAGGCCGAATCTAAACCCACCGAGGTTACCATCCAAAAGGGTGAATCCCTCGAGCAGATTGCCCGCCACAATGGAGTGACTGTCGATGAGCTTAAACAGGCCAACGGCATCAGTGACCCCAACAAAATCACCGCCGGAGAGAAAATCAAGATTCCTGCAAAGCAAAAGAGCAAATCCTCTGGCAAAAGCAACGCCGGATCGGGCAGTTCTAAGAGCGGCAATTCGGGCAAGAAGAAATGACTTTCCGTTGACAGCAAACAAGCGGCGCAGACCACAATTTCATGGCCTGCGCCGCTGTTTTTTGCCGCTATCGGGATATTATCCCACTTGCGCGCCGGGCTTGACGGGGCCTGTGGGGCCGATGACCACGAGGCGGCCGCCGGCGTCTTCGGCACTCAGTATCATGCCCTGGCTCTCAATGCCCTTGAACGAGCGGGGAGGGAAGTTGGCGATGAAGCACACTTGCTTGCCCACCAGTTCCTCGGGCTCATACCACTTGGCGATGCCGCTCACGATAGTGCGTCCTCCCATGCCGTCGTCGATGCTGAACTTGAGCAGTTTGTCGGCCTTCTTCACCTTCTCGCAGTTGAGCACGGTGCCCACGCGGATGTCGAGTTTGGCAAAGTCGTCGATGGTGCATGCGGGACCAACGGCCTTGGGCTTAAAGTTGTTGATGATGTTCTCCTGCTTGATTCGTTCCAGACGGGCAATCTGTCCGTCAATCACGCTGTCGTCAATCTTCTCGAACAACAGCACGGGCTGCTTCAACTCGCGTCCTGCGGGCAGGATGTCAATGTCGCCCAAGCGGTTCCACTCCACCTTGTCCATGCCCAGCATGTCGCGCAGCTTGGCTGCGCTGAAGGGCAGGAACGGCTCGAAGGCGATGGCCAGGTTGGCCGAAATCTGCAGCGCCAGGTTCATGATGGTCTGCACGCGCGCCATGTCGGTTTTGGCGAGTTTCCAGGGCTCGGTGTCGGCCAGGTACTTGTTGCCGATGCGGGCCAGGTTCATGGCCTCCTTCAATGCCTCGCGGAAGTGGAAGTGCTCGATGTTGTCGCCCAGCTTGGCCTTGGTGCCCTTGAACTCGTCGATGGCCTGGCGGTCGATGTCCTGCAACTCTCCCGCCTCGGGAACGCTGCCGCCAAAGTACTTGTGCGTCAGCACCAGGGCGCGGTTGACAAAGTTGCCCAGAATAGCCACCAGTTCATTGTTGTTGCGGGCCTGGAAATCCTTCCAGGTGAAGTCGTTGTCCTTGGTCTCGGGGGCATTGGCGGTGAGGACATAGCGCAGCACGTCCTGCTTGCCGGGGAATTCCTCGAGGTATTCGTTGAGCCACACGGCCCAGTTGCGGCTGGTCGAGATTTTGTCGCCCTCGAGGTTCAGGAACTCGTTGGCGGGCACATTCTCGGGCAGCTGGTAGTCGCCGTCGGCCATCATCATGGCGGGGAAAATCAGGCAGTGGAACACGATGTTGTCCTTGCCGATGAAGTGGATGATGCGGGTGTCCTTCTTTTTCCAGTAGTCTTCCCAGGTGTCGGGCAGCAGCTCCTTAGTGTTGCTGATGTAGCCGATGGGGGCGTCAAACCACACATACAGCACCTTGCCCTCGGCGCCCTCGATGGGCACGGGGATGCCCCAGTTGAGGTCGCGCGTGACGGCGCGCGGCTGCAGGTGGTCGTCAAGCCACGACTTGCACTGGCCATACACGTTGGGCTTCCACTCCTTGTGCTCCTCGAGTATCCACTGGCGCAGCGCGGGTTCCCACTTGTCAAGGGGCATGTACCAGTGCTTGGTCTCCTTGAGCACGGGGGTGTTGCCGGTGATGGCGCTCTTGGGGTTGATGAGGTCGGTGGCGTTGAGGCTCGAGCCGCAGGCTTCGCACTGGTCGCCATAGGCATGCTCGTTGCCACACTTGGGGCAGGTGCCCGTCACATAGCGGTCGGCCAGCCACTGGTCGGCTTGTTCGTCATAGAGCTGGGTGCTGGTCTTTTCGATGAATTCGCCCTTGTCATACAGTTTCTTGAAGAATGCGCTTGCCGTCTCGCGGTGCATGGCGCTGGTCGTGCGGCTGTACACATCAAACGAGATGCCCAGGCCGGCCATCGATTCCTTGATGATGCCGTGATAGCGGTCCACGATGTCCTGCGGGGTCACGCCCTCCTTTTGGGCCTTGATGGTGATGGGCACGCCGTGCTCGTCACTGCCGCCCACAAACACCACGTCCTCGCCCTGCAGGCGCAGGTAGCGCACGTAGATGTCGGCGGGCACATACACGCCTGCCAAGTGACCGATGTGCACCGGACCGTTGGCATAGGGCAACGCTGTGGTTACCAACGTCCGCGCAAATTTCTTCTCTTCTGCCATAATAGTCGTATTCTTATAATTGGTTTTTGCGTTGATTTGAATTTGCAAAGTTACAAAAAAGTTTCCACTTTGGGCTTACATATAAAAAAAACAAAGGCGCCGACTGGATTTCCAGCGGCGCTTTTGTTCTAAACACCCTCAATGGGTAAGTCGTGAATTTACTTCACGAGCACCTTCTTGCCGTTGTGGATGTAGATGCCGGGAGCCGCGGGTGCCTCGCAGGGCATACCCATCAGGTTGTAGTACAGGCCGTCGGCCTTGCCCTGAGCGGCAACTTCCTCAATGTTGGAGCCTCCTTGGTGAGCGGGCATGTAGATGACCTCGCCCAGGTAGTCAAAGTCGGCCTTGTGCACGATCACGGTCTCGATCTGTTCAGCGGTCTGCTCGGCTACATACCAGGTGTTGCCCTGGGCATATACAGTGCCGGTGCCGTTGTTGTACAGGTCATAGAACACGCCGCCGTTGCCGTTGTTTACAAACACATTGTTGCCGGGGTTATAGTCCTCGGCCTCGGGGTCCTCGACCTTGCCCAGGTTAACGTTGGGAGCGCCGATGACGGTGATGCCCCACAGGCCGCCTTCGAGGTGGTTGCCCTCCATATATACGTTGCCCTTGTTCATGGGGTCGTACAGGCTCACGCAGCTGCCGCCGTTGTTGGGGTCGGTCTCGTAGCAGTTGTCAACAAAGCGGTTGCCCTTCATGACGATGTTCATGGGACCGGTCATGCCAAAGCCGTAGCGGTTCTCGGTCACATAGTTGTCCTCGACATAGAGGGTGCCGGTGAAGTCCAGACCCATCATGTTGCTCACGCCGATGCCGCCCACCATGGTGTACTGGCCGCCAATGATGGTGTTGCCCGTGATGTACATGTCGTAGGGACCGTAGCACGTGAGGTTGAGCTGGGGCTTGTTGCGGTTGTCGGTGGTGTTGTGCCAGAAGTAGTTGTTGCGGATGATGATGCCCACGGGGTTGAGGGCACCGCAGCCAATGGCGTTGTACTGGTTCTCGATGAAACGGCAGTTCTCAATCACATTGCCCTCGTTGGATGCGGCAAAGGCGATGGCGCCGCTGCTTGACGACTTGCCGTTGTGCAGCGTGAAGGTGCAGTTGTCGGCAATCAGGCAGTCATCGGTGCAGCCATAGTTGATGCCCACATACTCAAAGCGCACGTTCCTGAGCGTGCAGCCGCTGGCGCCAAAGAAGCGGAAGCCCTTGGGCTGATCCTCAAAGTCACGAGTGATGAGCGCGGTGTCGGCGGGGGTGAAGTCGGCATAGCCGTCGATGCTGATGATGGTGTTTTCGGTCATCTTAATTACGTCGTTGTTCATCAGGCGCAGGGTGTCGCCAGCAGCGATGGTGAAGTCTTGCAGCACCACATAGGAGCCGTCGGGGTCTTGCAGCACCACTTCGGGGTTCAACTGGTTCAGGCTGGCAAAGGTGTAAACAGTGCCGTCGCCGTCGGTAACGAACTCTTGGGCCGTTGCGCCAAACGCAATTGCCGCAATCAGCAGGAGTGAGTAGATTTTCTTCATATTGTAAAATTATTAATGTGAATAAAAATTGAACAGGTTGCAAAATTACTAATATTCAGTTATTATACCAACCAAAGGGTATTGAATTAAGCATAAAATCACATAATTTTAACATCTTGGCCTTCTTAAAAAATGTAATAATGTGCCGATTTGGAGTTAAAACGGACATTTTTAATATTTCCTTAATTCCGCAGCACTTTAGTTTAACTATTTTTATAAGTTCCTGAGCAACAAAAAGTTGCCCAGGATTTTGCCATGTCAGATTTTTCACTTACCTTAGTGCTGCAAATCAAGACAAGCAAAAATCATCAATGACATGGCAAAGGTACAACAAAAATCTGAGAAAATCACCGCTTTTGGCGGAATATTTTTCGTTTTGCCTAAAATCCGCAGATATTTTTTCGAGTGTCTGATTTAGCCCTTGCTTGTGA
>R27__coassemble_524_pt1 | contig 23885 bp, 20 predicted proteins | sample R27__metabat2_low_PE_027 | metagenome-assembled genome bin R27
CCGGGGCTTTTCGATTAATATTTCACTCGTCCCGATTTTAACGGGACACTAATGATAACGCAAAATCACAACAACAGGGCCCCGGCATGCGGAGCCCTGTTGTTGAAATATGTTTCCTCTTGAGAATTAGCCGAGGCGCTTCTCGAGGTTGGTGCGGATGGCCGACAGCTAGTTAGAAATCATCTTCTTCAAGTCCCGTGATACCATTATTTACAGCGTCATTGAGCTGATCAAACATGGTTACAATCCAGCAATGTGCCAGCGTTAACGCTTTCGCGCCAGTACCTTTCTCTTTTTTGGTGTAAGGGAAGCAATCACTTGGGATGTATTCAACAACTTGAGGTGCTTTAGGTCTAGCCCCTAAGAGAGCAGCTCCTAATGCAGTGGTTTTAGTAACCTCGTAGGATTGAATTGTAGCGATAACGCGTGCTTTCTCGTCTTTTATGTCCACACGGATGATTACCCAAGCAGCTGCATCACTTTGATTGAAAAATCCCGAATTTGTTCCAAGAGCATCTACATATCCTTTGCCAATGACACAACCGGATTCTTTGTCATTAAGTTGAATGACGGACTTACCACTTTGAAAAGAATGAACAAACCAGTTGTTTACTTCAACGTAGATTTGGTCTTTCGTCTTACCGGGGATTTCATAAACGACAGAATGTGAGACTGCATCATGCTTGTCCAGAGGGTAGAAGTTTGCAAGGGAAAGGGCGGTCTTCTCATAATCGATCTTTTCCTTTTTTGCGTTCTTGTAGATTAGTAGATCTTCGCAGGATGCTTTAAAATCTTCATAGGTTGTGATTTGGGCATTACTGATAAACGAGAATGTAAAAGTCACAAAAATAAGAGTTAAAAATTTATGTTTCATTTAATTCGTCAGGCTATGCAGTTCTCATAGGCTATTAGTTAAAACACAAAAAGCGTGAACTGAATCGCCACACTTTGTTAGAAGGTCGTAGGAAACCCGAAGATAAAGATGTAGGATATAGCAGCCCACGCTATGGCGTGAGAACCGCTTGCTTCCTTGCATCTTCAGAAAATTTCCTACGTTTTCTAACGCAAGTTAAAGCGAAACGCTTCTTTATAAAATGTTCGGTTAGCTAACCGACTGCAAATATACAAAAAAGTTTTAATGATGAGTGCTGCAAATGTTGATTTTTAACATCGAAATGGATTTTTTCAAATTTTGTGTATAATCAAGAGGACTGAGACATTACCATGTCTCAGTCCTCTCGGTTAGCGGTTTCCCTTTGCGGGAAGCGTCGGGTGGAGTTAGTCGAGGCGCTTCTCGAGGTTGGTGCGGATGGCCTTGATGAAGTCGGCGCTGTTGACAGCCTTAGCCTCAACGCCTTCCATCAGGTTCACGAGGTCCTTGGTCACGATGCCAGCGTTCAGGGTGTCGAAGCAAGCAGCCTCGAGCTGGTCGCCAAAGGTCATGAGCTCCTGGATGCCGTCCTTCTCGCCGCGCTTGCGCAGGGCGCCGCTCCATGCAAAGATGGTAGCCATGGGGTTGGTGGAGGTCTCCTCGCCGTTCAGATACTTGTAGTAGTGGCGGGTAACGGTGCCGTGAGCGGCCTCGTACTCGTAGTTGCCGTCGGGGCTAACCAGCACGCTGGTCATCATTGCCAGCGAGCCAAAGGCGGTGCTGACCATGTCGCTCATGACGTCACCGTCATAGTTCTTGCAAGCCCAGATGTAACCGCCCTTGCTGCGGATCACGCGTGCAACGGCATCGTCGATGAGGGTGTAGAAGTATTCCAGGCCCAGCTCTTCAAACTTGGCCTTGTATTCCTGCTCATAAACCTCCTCAAAGATGATGCGGAACTGAGCGTCATACTGCTTGCTGATGGTGTCCTTGGTCGAGAACCACAGGTCCTGCTTGGTGTCGATGGCATACTTGAAGCAGCTGTGTGCAAACGAGCGGATGGACTTGTCGAGGTTGTGCATGCCCTGGAGCACGCCGGCGCCCTTGAACTCGTGGATAACTACCTCCTGGTGCTCGCCGCTCTCGCCGTCAAAGACGAGTTTGGCAACGCCGGGTTCGTTAGCGCGCAGCTCAACGCTCTTGTAAACGTCGCCATAGGCGTGACGAGCGATGGTGATGGGCTTCTCCCAGTTCTTGACAACGGGCTTGATGCTCGAGATGGTGATGGGAGCGCGGAACACGGTGCCGTCGAGAATCGAGCGGATGGTGCCGTTGGGGCTCTTCCACATCTTGTGCAGCTTGTACTCGTCCATGCGCTTGAGGTTGGGGGTGATGGTAGCGCACTTCACGCCAACGCCATATTTCTTGCAAGCCTCGGCAGCGTCGATGGTGATTTGGTCACCGGTCTCGTCGCGCTTTACCAGGCCCAGGTCGTAATACTCACTCTTGAGGTCCACAAACGGGAGGATAAGTTCGTCCTTGATCATCTTCCACAGGATGCGGGTCATCTCGTCGCCGTCCATCTCCACCAGGGGAGTGGTCATTTTGATTTTCTCCATGATTTGTTGTTTAAATCAGTTGATATTGGTTAATTAAAAGTTTGTTTGGATTATTCTTTGGACAGTATTGCTGCCGCCCCCCCTGCGGGTAGGGGCCCGCAGGGCGCACGGCGTGGCAATTACTTCTTTTGGGCAGCATAGAAGTTCATCAGGCAGCCCTCGGCCAGAATCTGACGCTCGTCGGCGGTCAGGTTCTGGAAGTAGAGGTGCAGGTCGTGAACACCGTCGCTGGCAATAACCTTGGCATCGATTTCCTCCTTGCCGCCGAGGATGGCCTCGCGGATGCCGGGAACGAATACCATGTCACCGGGGTTGTAGTTGAACTCAACATCGGGAGCGATGGTGAAGGGAACGATACCCCAGTTGATGCAGTTGCTGCGATAGCGCTTGGTGGCATACTCGTAGCAGATGTTAGCGTCGCCGCCCAGCACCTTCTGGCACGATGCGGCCTGCTCGCGGGCCGAGCCGTCACCGGGCTTGTTGGCGAATACGCACGAACCAAACGAGGTGTCGTCGGCGCTGGCACCCACCTTGGCCAGGGCGTCGATGATGTGCTGCGGGCACTTGCCGTCGCGGCGCTCGTGGTCCTGCTCCTGGATGCGCTTGCTCAGGCCAACGTACTCAGGCACGCGGCGCGAGAGGGCAAACTCGGAGAGCTTCAACGGGTTGGAACGGTAGCTCGAGGTCTCGCCCGAGGGAATCAACTCGTCGGTGGTGGTCACGGGATCGTGGATAACGGCTGCCAGCTCGAGCAGCATGTTGTCCTGCATCTGATACATCTTGGGCCAGTCCTTGATGTTGGGACCGTAGCGCAGGGCGATGTCGGTGTCTTCCTTGCCAAAGCCGTAGTAAACGCGGCGCTCATAGATGCTGGCGTCGTACTGGTAAGGCTTGTGGTCGTCGGTGTAGTCAACATCGGTAGCAGCGGTGATAACGCCGCCGTTGGCTGCGGTGGCAGCGATGGAGCGGGCGTCCATCAGGGCAACCAGCGAAATCTGGCCCTGACCGGGCTTCGAGCCTTCGCGGTTGGGGAAGTTGCGGGTGGTGTGGCGGATGCTCAGGCCATTGTTGCTGGGCACGTCACCGGCGCCGAAGCAAGGACCGCAGAAGGCGGGCTTGATGATGGTGCCAGCCTCGAGCAGTTCCTCAACGATGCGCTCGCGCACGGTAGCCATGTAAACGGGTACCGACTGCGGATAGGCGCTCATGGTGAAGTAGTCGTTGCCGATGGTCTTGCCGCGCATGATGGCAGCGGCAGCGCTCAGGTTGTCATAGGTGCCGCCCGAGCAGCCTGCGATGATACCCTGGTCGGCGCAAACCTTGCCGTTGACCACCTTGTCAACGAGGTTGCACTCAACCTTGTCGCCAAAGCGCTTCTTAGTGTCTTCCTCGACCTTGCGCAGAATCTCAACGGGGTTGGCCTGCAGCTCGTGGATGGTGAAGGCGTTGCTGGGGTGGTAGGGCAGGGCAATCATCGACTCCTGCTTGGAGAGGTCGATGCGAATCATGCTGTCGTAGTAAGCTACCTCACCGGGCTCGAGCACGCGGAAGTCCTCGGGACGCTTGTGCAGCTCGTAGTGGTGCTTCACCTCGTCATCGGTGACCCAAATCGAACTCAAGCAAGTGGTCTCGGTGGTCATGATGTCGATGCCGTTGCGGAAGTCGATGGGCAGGTTCTTCACGCCGGGGCCTGCAAACTCGAGCACCTTGTTCTTTACAAAGCCGCTCTCAAAGGTGGCCTTGACGAGCGAGATAGCAACATCGTGGGGGCCTACACCCTTGCGGGGTGCGCCTTCCAGCCACACGAGGACAACCTCGGGAGTGTTGATGTCCCAAGTGTTGCGCAGCAGCTGCTTAACGAGCTCGCCGCCGCCTTCGCCAACGCCCATATTGCCCAGCGAGCCATAACGGGTGTGGCTGTCGCTGCCCAGAATCATGTTGCCGCACTTCACCATTGCCTCGCGGGCAAACTGGTGGATAACGGCCTGGTTAGCGGGAACATAGATGCCGCCATACTTCTTGGCTGCCGAGAGACCGAACACGTGGTCATCCTCGTTGATGGTGCCGCCCACGGCGCACAGCGAGTTGTGGCAGTTGGTCATGGCGTAGGGCAGGGGGAACTTCTCCAGGCCGCTGGCGCGTGCCGTTTGGATAATGCCCACGTAGGTGATGTCGTGCGACATCATCGCGTCAAAGCGGATGCGCATCTTCTTGCCCTTGCTGCCATCCACGTCGTGTGAGCGCAGGATGCCGTAGGTGATAGTGTTCTCACGAGCCTCGTCGGCGCTGGGCATGCCGGCAGCGTCGGTGCGAATCTCGGTACCATTCAGTAAGTAAACTCCTTGATTGATTAATTCTACCATGATAAAATTTTGATTGTTAACTGTAATGTTATTAGAGTTATTTAATTCAGTATTGTACAAATGAATATGGTGAGCGCGACCATGTCGGCCGCCCCGCCGGGCGAGATGTTGAGCGCGGTGTAGTCGCGGTTCATCTGTTCCAGCCCCTGCAGGCTGAAGGCGTTGAGCAACGCCCGCGCCTCCTGCTTGACGCGCTGTGCCGTGTCATAGCCCGCGCGGTGGATGACGTTGGTGTCGTCCAGCCCGCTCATGACCAGCAGCAGCAGGCGGTGGCAGGCGGTGTCCTTGTCGCTGTCGCGCCACATGCGGTAGGCGGGCAGCCATTCGCCGAACAGCTGTTCATAGCCGCCCTTGGACAGGTCAAGCGCTCCGGCCACATGGTGGGCGCTCACGGCGTCGTTGCCGTGGGTGCCTGCCGTGGGCGTGAAGCGGACGGCGGTCTGCATGATGGCGTGGCGCAGGCGGTCCTGCTCCACCTTGCCGTCGATGGCCATGAGCATTGCAGCCGCATGCACCGTCAGACCCAGGGCAAACAGGGCGCCGCGGTGGGTGTTCACTCCTGCCGTGGCTTGCAGCATGTCGCGCTCGGCATCGATGCCGATTTGGCGGATGGTCTCGGCGTCGGTGTTGCCGCATTGCGCCAGCTTGACGAAATGGGGCAACAGGGCGTCGATGCTTGCAAGCATCAGCGGCACGTTCATGTCGCTGTGGGCGCCGTTGTCGTTGCGGTCCACCAGCCCGGGCTTGGGCGTGGTGTAGAGTTCGGTGCGCAGGGCGTCGGCAGCCATGTGGGCGATGACGGCGGGAATCGTGGTGCCTGGCACCAGTGCGGCGGCGCGGCTCAGCGAGCCGTCCTGCATCGCCTGGCGGACGCGCGAGGCGCTCACGGCCTGGCCGTCACCCTCGAGCGCGAGGCGCTCAATGGTGTTGACGGCAATGCCCTGTTCCGGCAACTGCTGCAGCATGAGCTGGTTGTAGCGTGCCGTCAGCTGGTCAACAGGCTCGCTGCCCACGCAGCGCGTGGTCACGCCCAGCGCGGGCGCGATGTGGCGCGCAAACAGGTCCAAGTCCAGCGTGATGTGGGTGTCGGTGGCGTCGGTCACCTGCTTGAGGAAGTAGGTGGGAAAGGTCACCTCGCTCACGGCATAGTCGCTGCCTTCAACCACCACCACGTTGCCCAGCCCCCGGCAGCCCGCCTCGATCATGGCCAGCCGCTCGGCATAGCTGAACTCCCCGCGGTCCTCGCGCACGGCGATGACATAGAGGGTCGATGCCTGCCTTGCGGCCTGCTCAACGAGGTAGCGGTGCCCCAGGGTAAACGGGTTGGCGTTCATCACGATGGCGGCAGCCCCGTCGGGCCTGTCGCCGCGCGTGCGGCGCAGGTAGTCGCAGTAGGCCCCGATGCCGCGCACGCCGTTTTCCATCAAGATGGCGCGGGGTGCGGCGGCGATGACCGAGAATCCCATACTCTCAAAAACTTTGCGGTTCTCGGGCTTGGTGTAGACCTTGACTGTGGTAACGCCCTGTTGGGTGGCCATCGCGATGAGGTGGCTGATGAGGCGGTTGGTCAAGCCGGTCTCGCGGGCGGCGGCGCCAACGGCGATGCACTTGATAACATCGTGTTTCAGTCCGCCGCCGGCGATGATGTTGCCATCCTCGTCGGTCACGGCGGCATAGTAGTCCACGTCTTCGAGCCGCAGGCCGTTCCCGGCAAGGAATTGCTCCACGCGGGTCCTGTTGGACCGCATCGAGAGCGGCATGTCGCAGATGTCGAAGTTGTTATCGTACATACTCGTCAATCATCTCTTGGATGTGTGCCATCAGCTCCTGCTGCGAGTGGCTGTGGTTGCGCATGCACCAGCGGGCTTCGTGGTCGCACAGCAGGCAGCGGCGGGGCGCTCTCCCCACTGTCTCGCGGCTGATGGGAGTGCCGTCGGGACCGATGACATCAATGTCGAACAGCCGCCCGAGCGGGTGGCTGTCTTCGATGTCACATGTCACGCGTTTGGCCTCCAGTGCCGGCAATCCGCTGATGAGGTAGGCCTCATAGCCGGTGGGCAGGTCACGCGCAGTCACTGCCTGGACGTTGTCGCCCATGCGATTGAGCAGCGCAGTGATGGCCGCTTGAGCTGTCACCACCGAACAGAGATTACGCTTGACGCTGCCAGGCATCACCACGGTGAGGCACACGAGTGTGCCGTCGGGGTGGCTGCTGAGCAGTTCCTGCTGCAGGCGTTGACGGTCGTCACGACTGTGCAGAAGAGCTTCAAGCGTAATCTCCATCGCTGATGTTGATAAAATAAGTAGGTCCGATGGGGGTTAGCCCACGATGTTCTTGATTACGTCCTGTACCGAGCCGTCGCGGTTCATCACGATGCCCACAACCTTGTCGCCAAAGGGCAGGGGAGCGGGATCGCCGATGATGCTGCGGGCCTTGGCTGCCAGGTCGCGGATGTCCACGATGTTGAGGCCGGCGGCTACCAGGCGCTCCTTGATTTCGGGACGGCCGGGGTTAACGGCAATACCGTACTCGGTAACGACAACGTCAACGTTGCTGCCCGGGGTGATGTGCGTGGTCACCTCGTCAACGACGCAAGGGATGCGGCCGCGCAGCAGCGGGCACACGATAACCGACAGGGCGCTGTCCTCGGCAGTGTCGGGATGACCGCCGATGGCACCGCGGATGATGCCGTCGCTGCCCACGAGCACGTTGACGTTGAAGTTGACGTCAACCTCGAGAGCCGACAGGATGACAACATCCAGGAAGTGGGTTGCGGAGCCGGCCTCCTGAGCCGAAGCATACTCGTTGGCGGTAGCCTCCTTGTGCATCGGGTCGTTCTTGAGCGACTCGGCGGCAACCTTGTCAAACGACTGCACGTCAACCAGACGCTCGATGAGGCCCTCCTCGTGCAGCTTCACCATGTGGCTGGTGATGCCGCCCAGTGCAAAGCTGGCCTTGATGCCACGGTCAATCATGCCCTGGCGCAGGTATTTGGTCACGGCCAGCGAAGCGCCGCCCGAACCGGTCTGCAGCGAGAAACCGTCCTGGAAGTAGCCGCTGTTCTCGACAACCTTGGCAGCCTGCTTGGCGAGGAGGATGTCGCGCGGATTCTTGGTGTCGCGGATGGCACCCGAGGAAATCTTGCTGCTGTCACCCACCGAGTCAACAACGACTACCGACTCAACGTCGGCCTCGCTGATGGAGTTGGGGGTGTTGGGATAGTCAACCAGGTCATCGGTAAGGATGACGGTGTGCTTGGCATACTTGGCGTCGGGCAGGGCATAACCCAGCGAACCGCAGATGCTCTTGGCATTCTCGCTGCGCGAGTATCCGCAGGCGTTGCCCAGGGGGTCACTCGACGATGCGCCCAGGAAGGCGACGTCAATCTTGAGTTCACCGCTCACGATGGCGCTGCCGCGCGAACCGTGCGAGCGGAAGATCACGGGCTTCTCCATCAGGCCGTGCGATACCTCGGTAGCGAGGGCGCCGCGCAGGCCGCTGGTCTGCAACTCGGTGATGACGCCGTTCTTGATGTGCTCGATGAGCGGCTCATGCACGTCGATGAGGCTCGACGATGCCAGGCTCAGGTTCTTGAAACCCATCTCGGCGAGCTTGGCGACAACCATGTTGATGACCTTGTCACCGCCGCGGAAGTGGTGGTGGAACGAGATGGTCATGCCGTCCTTGAGGCCGCTGCGGCGGATGGCTTCCTCGAGGGTGACAACTTTAGTGCTCTGGCGCTGCAGCTCGTGGCGCGGCGTGGTGTCCTTCTTCTTGTTGGAGTCGTTATAGACTTCCTTGCCCATTTCTTTGGCAGCAGCGGCAATCAGGGCTGCTCTATCTTTGATACTGTTCATGCTAAGTCCTCCTTTGTCAAGATGCCCGACGCAATGGCCAGGTCGATGGTACGTTGTGCTCTTAAAACCACGGGGCGGTCAACCATCTTGCCGTTAACGGCAATCACGCCCGAGCCGCGTTTCTCGGCTTCCTTGATGGCGGCGATGATGGTCTTGGCCTTCTCAATTTCCTTCTCCTTGGGGGCGAATACCTCGTTGACAACCTCGATTTGGCGGGGGTTGATGATCGACTTGCCGTCGAAGCCCATTGCCTTAATCATCTCAACCTCGCGGCGGAAGGTGTCCATGTCGTTGAGGTTGCTGAACACGGTGTCCAGGGCATCGATACCGGCAGCACGGGCAGCCGTCACGATGCATTGACGAGCCATTTGCAGCTCCATGCCGAAGAAGGGCGAGTCGCCCGTCGTGCGCTGTGCCTTCAGGTTAGCGCAGTAGTCCTCGGCGCCCAGGGCGATACCCATCATGCGCTTGCTGGCGGTTGCGATAGCATAAGCGTTGAGCGCGCCCAGCGTGCTCTCGATGGCAGCCATGATCTGGGTGCGGCCCACGCAGCCCAGTTCGGTCTCCACCTTGATGATTTCATTCTCGAGTTCTACTACCTCCTCGGCGGTCTCGGTCTTGGGCATGCGGATGACGTGAACGCCAGCCTTTACCACTGCCTCAACGTCCTTCTTGCCGTAAGGGGTGTTCAGCGGGTTGATGCGAACCACCATTTCGGTCGTGCCGTAGTCAATGGTCTTGAGTGCGTTGTGTACAAGCAGACGCGCAGCGTCCTTCTCGGCCATCGAGACAGAGTCCTCGAGGTCAAGCATGATTGAATCGGGAGCGTAGATGTGGGCGTCGGCCATCATACCCGGGTTGTTGCCGGGGACAAACATCATTGTTCTTCTGAGTCGTTGCATAACAATTTTCTCTTTTGATTAGGTTCAGATGGGTTAATTAGTCGGCCCACACGTCCTTGCCGGTGGCGCGAACGGCGGCTGCCGTCACGCGGGCGCGGATGGTGCAGTCCAGGGCTCCCTTGTCCGTGGCTTTTACCTCGGCTTGGTCAATGCCCAGGCCCTGCAGGGTCTCGGTGATAACTTTCTTGATTTGGTCGCCAAACTGATAGGCCACCGTGCTTTCAAGATCAATGTGCAGTCCAGCGTTGTCGTTGGGCGCAATCTGGATGAAAATGTCGCCGGATTCGAGTGTCCCGGCCATTGCCGTTTTGATCTCCATTTTGTTTGTTTTTAAAAAAAAGTTTTGTTTATAAATGAACTAAAAAGGTTGTTTCATTTCGCTCAACATCAGGCCCGAAACATTGCTGCCGCGGACCGGATGCCAATGATGGTGACTTGCAGGAACCGGCGCCGGACGCCGCACGCTGTAGTCACGGGCAAAATTAGGCAATATTTTATTATTGGCAAAATATTTTCAGCACCTTTTTTCGTCACCCGAAAACCATTGTTAAACTACCTAATTTGCAGGCATTTGAAAAGTGCACTTTTTAACAATAATATACCCCAAAAAGGTACTTTTTCTATAGTTTGACTTACAGTTTGTCGTTTTTATACTTTTTTCAGATATTGAAAAAAAAGGATTTTGCCGACCACAAATTATAATTTGGAACAATGGCGCGCGTGATGGCTATTCAGGCTCGGCGGCGATGGCGGTACCGGGGTCGGGCTCGCCGTAGGGGCGCGGCTGCGGTGCGCCGTTGCGCCGCAGCACGATTTCGCTCAGCAGCAGGTCCAGGGTGCGCAGCGTGTCGGCGCGGCGCTTGGGCGTGAGCTGGCATTCCCACACCACCAGCACATGCCATCCTGCCGCCTGCAGCAGCGCCTGGTTGCGGGCGTCGCGGGCGCGGTTGCACTCAATTTTGTCGTGCCAGAACCGGGCGTTGGTGGCGGGGCGGTGCTTGCAGCAGTCGTGCCCGTGCCAGAAACAGCCGTTGACAAACACGACGGTGCGCCACTTGCGCATCACAATGTCGGGGCGACCTGGCAAGCTCTTGACGCACAGCCTGTAACGGAAACCCTGGCGCCACAGCCAACGGCGCACCACCATTTCGGGCTTGGTGTCGCGACTGCGTATGCGGCTCATGCAATGGTGCCGCTGCTCGGGTGTCATCTTGTCTGCCATGATGAGCAAAGGTAGTGCAAATCGAGCGCAAAACAAAACAAGCGGGCTTGTTTTTTTGCCGAGATGCCGCCTACCTTGCCCGCAAAGCGGCAACGGAGTGCAAATAGTGCACACGCGAAACAAATTCTTGTTTTTTGTGTTCATGTGTGACGCGTTTTCGGAAAAAAAGCAGTATCTTTACACAACGAAAAAAAGAAGCATCATGAAATTCAGTGAAATCCTGGGAAATGAACTTGCGATAGCCCAAATCCGCCGTATGATTGACAACGACCGCCTGCCACACGCCTTGCTGCTGCACGGCGAGCCTGGCGTCCCCAAACTGGCGCTGGCGCGTGCCGCCGCACAGTATCTGCATTGCCAGCACCATGACGGCGGCGACTCGTGCGGCGTATGCCCCATGTGCCGCCAGCACCAGTCCTTCAACCAAGTGGACACGCACTTCTCGTTCCCGTTTACCAACCGCAAGGGCGACAGCAACAGCCCCTGCGACAGCGATGACTACATCGACGAGTGGCGCGAGTTCCTCACGGGCAGTCCTGTCGAGGATTACCAGCGCTGGCTCGCACTGCTCAAGAACGATAACGCCCAGCCCCAGATTTTTGTCCGCGAGGCCGACACCATCATGCGCAAGATGACCTTGAGCGCCTATACCGCCAAGTATAAGGTGCTGATCATGTGGCTGCCCGAGAAACTCAAGGAGGAGGCCGCCAACAAGTTGCTCAAACTCATCGAGGAACCCTTTGACGACTGCAAATTCATCCTCGTGAGCGACAACGAGAAGGGCATACTGGGCACCATCTTGTCGCGTTGCCAGCGCATCGAGCTGCGCAAGCCCTCAACCGACTTGATTGCCAGCTACCTGTGCGACCGCTACGGCATGGACCGCCAGGACGCGCTGGCCATCGCCGCTCCCGCCGACGGCAACGTGAACATGGCCGAGCGCATGGTCGAGACCGACAGCGAGTTCCACGACTTCAGGGAACGCTTTGTCGAGCTCATGCGCCTCAGTTACGTCCACGACCTGGTGAAACTGCGCGCCTGGAGCGACCATGCCGCCGACCTCAAGCGTGAGAAGGTGCAGCGTTTCCTCGCCTATGCCGCGCGACAGATTCGCGAAAACTTTATCTACAACCTGCACAATCCCGCCCTCAACTATCTCTCCCGCGACGAAGAAGCATTCTCGACGCGGTTCTCCCCGTTCATCAACGAGCGCAATGTCGAGGGCATGACCGCCGAGGTGGAGCGCGCCAGCCGCGACATCGCCGGCAACGGCAACGGCAAACTCGTGCTGTTTGACATGACCCTCAGGCTGGCAATGCTCATTCGCAAATAACTGATAACACCCCACTCCTAACTCCTAACTGACATGACTCCATTCCTGCAACAGGTGGCACAGCATTATAGAGACGCCAAGGGCCTTGAGGATTACTGTTTTGTGTTCCCCAATCGCCGCAGCGGCCAGTTTTTTATCCACTATCTGCAGCGCGAACTCGTTGACGCCGACATGGCGTCGGGGCTGACCGCACCCCACCTGATGCCGTGCGTGACATCTGTCAACGAACTCGTTGCCCAATTCACCGCCACCACTACTGCCAGCGAAATCGACATGCTGTTTGCCCTCTACAAGGCCTATTGCGCTGCTGTGGGCGACCACGCCCAGGGGTTTGACCGCTTCATCTATTGGGCCCAACTCATCATCGGCGACTTCAACGATATTGACAAGTCGTTGACCGATGCCGGCAAATTATACTGCAATCTCAAAGACCTGCATGATTTGAGCAGCAACTACCTCACCCCCGAGGTCGAGGAGAAAGTGAAAAGGATTTTCGGCGACAACCTGTTCACTGCATTCTTTGACAAGAGCGCCGATGCCGCCATGTGGCAGCACGGCAAGGATAAAGGAACTGCGGAGGCTCAAGCCGACGGACGGGTAAAAGAGGAGTTCATGAGCCTGTGGAATGCGCTGGCCGGCATCTACAAGGGCTATCACGATGCCCTGCGGGACAAGGGGCTTGTGTCGCCCGGCCGCCAACTGCGTCTTGCTGCCGAGCAACCGCCCGTGACGATTCCCTATAAGAAATTGGTGTTTGTGGCCTTTGGCGTGCTGTCGGCTGCCGAGGTCGGTCTCTTTGACCATTTCAAGCGCGAGGGCTTGGCTGACTTCTGGTGGGACGATGCCGGCCTGGCAAACTTGCGCGAAAAAGCCCCGGGCAACCCCGCGGTGCTGCTCATTGATGGCTATTGCAAGCGGTTTGGGGCCAAACAGTTGGACACACGGCAAACGATATGCCCCGACATCAGTGTAGTGGCCGTGCCCTCGAGCGTGGGACAGGCCAAGGTGGTGCGAGGCATGGTAGATATAGCGAATGCCAATATAGAGACGGCCATCGTGCTGCCCGACGAGAGCCTGCTCATTCCGCTGCTCCACTCGTTGGACGGCATCGATGACCTCAATGTGACGCTGGGCTATCCCTTGCGCAGCTCGGGTATCGTGTCGCTGATGCACATCGTGGCGCGCATGCACCAGCAGGCGACCAACGAAAAGGGCGTATGGACTTATTACCGCGAGGATGTGTATGACATCCTGTCCCACCCGGTCATCAAGCGCTATTTCACGCGTGACGCCTTTGAACTCAAAGCGAGCTTGGTGGACAATGGCAATCCCTTCAGGATAACCGCCGACGTTTTCATGGGAAGGGAATTTGAGGATTTGTTCATTCCTGCTGCCGACGCCGACGGGCAGGGCCGACAGCAATACATCGGCCAACTGCTGCGGTTCTGCGACCTGCTCTGCGACAAGATGCAGAGGGCTTGTGGCGCAACCGCCGATGACGACGCCGACACGAGTGATGTGATTTTGCCTTTGCAGCAGGCCTTCCTGGTCATGTACTCCGATGTGCTCAACCAGCTCAAGCATGCCCTCAACGACTGTGGACAAGCGTTGCAACTCAATTCGGTGTTCTATCTCATCGACCGCTTGGCGGCGGCGGCAGTGGTGCCGTTCTCCGGTGAGCCGTTGCGTGGCCTGCAGGTCATGGGACTGCTCGAGACGCGCGGACTGGACTTTGACAACATTGTCATGCTGTCGGCCAACGAGGGCACATTGCCGCGGCATCGCGGCGTCAACTCGTTTATCCCCGACTACATCCGCCGCGCCTGTGGCATGTCCACCGCCGAGCAGCAAGAGGCGGTCATGGCCTACAATTTCTATCGTCTGCTGGGCCGCGCAGGCAGCGTGAAGCTCGTCTTTGACTCAAGCACCCAGGACACTTCGCCGGGTGAGCCTTCGCGCTACATCACCCAGCTCGAGAAGGTCTATGGCATTCCCGTCAAGCACGTCGAGATGACCACCAGGGTCAATGGCTCCGATGCCGTGCCCATCACTGTGCCCAACGACGGCACGGCGCGCCAGCGCTACATGAATGGCGATAAGTGTTTGTCAGCCAGCGCAATCAACAAGTTCATTATGTGCCCGCTGCAGTTTTACATGAGCAATATTCAGGGCCTGAACGATGACAATGAGGTGAGTGACTTCATGGATGCGGACCAGTTTGGCACCATCATCCACGATACGCTCATGGACTGTTACTACAGTGATAAAAAAGAGCGGACTTTCTATCCCGTGGATATTGAGAAATTCCAGAACAATGAGCTTGACGAAAAAGTGATCCGCAACATCAAGCGGACCTACCTTCACCAGTCACAACCCGATGACAGCCCGCTTGTTGGCGAGGCATGGATGCTCATCGACACCATCAAGAGCTACGTGAACTTTGTTCTTGAGCACGACAAGTGCAACGCTCCTTTCACCATACTGGAGTGTGAAGAGAAACATGAACTCCCCTTGACAATAGGCGGCCAGACGTTTAAATTCAAATACTATCCCGACCGCATCGACCGCCTGACCGACGGCACCGTGCGCATTGTGGATTACAAGACCGGCAGCGATGCCACGAAGTTCAACGGCGCCTCGGGCCTTCCTGAACTGTTCGAGCCCACGGCCAAGGACCGCCGCAAGGCCATCTTGCAGCTGATGCTCTATTGCTATGCTTATATCCAAGAGCATTCCGATGTCACGAGGATCCAGCCTGTGATATACAAAATCAAGGCCATGAAAGAGAGCGGTGTCTTCAAGACCACCGGTTCGGGCAGGAGTCAAACCAATGAGGATTATGTGTTTAGCATGGACGACCCCGTGGCACAGGACTTCCTCAAGCAGATGGAGACCGTCATCAGCAGGCTTTACAACGACGGCTACGGCCAGGCGCCACAGGCACTCACCGACAAATATTGCATATATTGCCGCTTTGTGGACTTTTGCCGCCGCACCCCCCACAGCGGGAGTTATTAGCTCACTCCTCACTCCTCACTAAATCACCCCTTGCGTTTGGCGATTTCGGCATTCAGGCGGTCTTCGTCCTCTTGGGTCCACAGGGGGTTCTCCTCGTCTTCCCAGTCAAAGGCGTCGTCAATCTGCGGCTCGCCTGCCGCTGCGGGCATGTCCAGGTCGTCGAACCCAAAGAAGGCGTCGTCGGTAAACTCCTGCAGCTCGCGGCCCTCCTTCTTGGTAGGGCGCCCCAAGCCGCGCTGGCGGTTGACAAAACCGTCGATTTTCACCATCTCGAGCAGGCGCAACTGGCCCTGGCTGGTGACGTTCTTCAGGTAGTTGGGCACCAGCTTGGCACCCACGCGGTTGTTGAGCAGCTCAAGCACCTCAAAGGAGTAGGTGACGGGCGGTTTGCGCACGTCGATGCGGTCGCCCGGCTTGATGCCGTGCGACGGCTTCACGGGCATGCCGCCCATGGTCACGCGCCCCAGCTTGCATGCCGTGGTGGCGATGGTGCGCGTCTTGAACACGCGCGTGGCCCACAGCCATTTGTCGATTCTCACTTCATTCATCGTGGCGTGGCTGTTACTTGTTGTTGAAGTTGTTCATGGCAAACGTGGTGCCCGACAGGCAAAAGGCCTTGATGGCATCGACGGCCACCTGGGCGCGCTCGGGCAGGGCGGCCAGCTCCTCGGGGGTGGGGTAGCCCAGCACATAGTCCACCTGCGCCCCGGGCGGGAAGTCGTTGCCCACCCCAAAGCGCAGCCGCGCCCACTGCTGGCTTTGCAGCAGCTGGGTGATGTTCTTCAGCCCGTTGTGCGTGCCCGGGCTGCCTTTGGGCTTGATGCGGATTTGTCCAAAGGGCAGGGCTATGTCATCGACCACGACCAGCAGGTGGTCGAGGTCAATGCCCTCCTTGATGAGCCAGTAGCGCACCGCCTCACCGCTCAGGTTCATGTAGGTCGAGGGCTTGAGCAGCACCAGCTGCTGGTTCTTAAGGCGCATCTCGGCCACGGCACCATAGCACTGTGTGGAGAAAACAATATTGGATGCCTCGGCGAGTGCATCCAATATTGTGAATCCTATGTTGTGGCGGGTCCCCTGGTATTCGGCACCAATGTTTCCCAAGCCAGCAATGAGATATTTCATATCATAGGGGGGGATTGTGTCAAGCAGCGGCTTGCGCCGTCGCCCGGTATTGCTGATTACTCGGCAGCCTCAGCACCCTCGGCAGCGCCCTCTTCGCCCTCTTCGGTAGCGGCAGCGGCGGCAGCGTTACGGGTAGTGCGCACACCACAGATAACGAGCTCCTTGGCATTGACGAGCTCAAAGTTGTCATACTTGCAGTCGCCCACCTTGATGGTCTTGCCGATTTCCAGCTCGTCCACATTGAGGAGGATGGTCTCGGGGATGTCCTTGTACAGGCCGCGAACCTTCACCTTCTTCATGCTCAGATAGAGCTTGCCACCGGCCTTGACACCGACAGCGTGGCCCTCGAGGTGCACGGGAATCTCAACAACGACGGGCTTGTCCTCGTAAACCTCCAGCAGGTCGATGTGCAGGACAGCGTCGCTCAGGGGATGGAATTGCAGGTCCTTCAAGACAGCCTTGCGGGTCTGGCCCTCAAAGGTCAGGTCGATGACGCACACGTCGGTGCTGTAGATGAGCTTGCGCACGTCAGCAGCGTTGACGGTCAGGTCAGCGGTGATGACAGCCTTGCCGTCACGGCCAACGGGGACAACCTTCTCGCCGGCAAGCAGCTTGCCGTTGTAGTTGCCGTCCTTGTCCAGTTCTACCATCTTGCCACCGTTGAGGACAACGGGGATCTTGTTCTCCTTGCGGAGCGCCTTGGCGGCCTTCTTTCCGAGGTCGGTACGAGCCTCAGCGTTCAGTTGATAAGTCTTCATTGTTTAATTGTTTGTGTTACTCAAAATTAAAGTGATTGGTTGTTGAAAACGCTTCCTTTAATTTCCCATCACACTGGAAACTTAAAATAAGCGGGGTGTATCGTTGCTCAACGGCGGCATTAGTCCACGTTGAGGTTGACACGCTTCAGGTCAATGGCCTTGAGGTCCTTGTCGGCGGCAGCGAGGAACTGTGCAACAGTCTCCTTGTTCTCACCGGCCTCGTAAACCTGCTCCATCAGCACGTTCTCCTGATAGAACTTGTTCAGGCGGCCCTGGGCAATGTTCTGAATCATGGCCTCGGGCATGTTGGCCTCCTTCTGCTTGGCGGTCTCCTCCATGAGCTTAACGGCCTGGTCGCACTGCTCCTGGGTCATGTAACCCTTGCGAACGGCCTCGTCGCGGTGCTCCTCGGTAGCGCAATAGTACTCGTTAAAGCCGGCCTTCTTGAGGGCAGCGTTAACGGCCTTGGTCACCTGCTCGGCGCGGGTCTTGTCGATGGCGACGCGCAGCTCCTCGTCGATAACCTCCTGGGCAATCTGCTCGCGGGTGGCCTTGATGGGGTTCATCGAAGCAACCTGCATAGCGATAGCCTTGGCAACATCGGCGTTCACGTTCTCCTGGTTGAAGGCAACAGCCGCTGCCAGCATACCGTTGAAGTGGTTGTAAACAACGGTCGAGGGGGCATTCAGGCACTCATAGGCGCCCAGCTCCATCTTCTCGCCGGTGATGCCGCTCAGGGCGGTAATCTGCTCGGCAACGGTCTTGCCGTCCATCTGCATGGCGTTCAGCTCGTCGAGGTTCTTGGGCTGCTGTGCCATGGCCAGGTCAAGGATAGCCTTGGCCAGGGTGGTGAACTTCTCGTTCTTGGCAACGAAGTCGGTCTCGCACTTGAGCGCAACGATGGCGGCAAACTTGCCGTCGGTCTTGGCGATGGCGATGCCCTGTGCTGCCTGGCGGTCTTCGCGCTTGGCGGCGATGGCCTGGCCGCGCTTGCGGATGAGCTCCATAGCCTTGTTGATGTCGTTCTCGCTCTCGATGAGGGCCTTCTTGCAGTCGCTCAAACCGGCGCCGGTCATGTCGCGCAGCTTCTTGATATCATTGATGGTTACTGCCATAATTCTGTTTGGTTGAAATGTGAAGTTGGTGAATTAATGATTTATATTTCAAGATTAGCGGCCGTGTGACCGCTAATCTCTATGTTGTTGCCCGATTACTCGGCCTTGGGTGCCTCCTCGGCGGGAGCTGCGCCTTCAGCCTCGGGGGCTGCGTTGCGGCGGATGCGCTGGCGGCGGGGCCTTGCGGGCCTTGCCTCAACCTCTTCCTGCTCCTGCTCCTCGTCCTTGTTGTCAATCTTCTCGACCTTGCGCTCCTCAAGACCTTCCTTGATGGCTTCGCACACGGTAGCCAGGATGATGTCGATGCTCTTGCTGGCGTCGTCGTTGGCGGGAATCACAAAGTCTACGCTGTTGGGGTCGCTGTTGGTGTCAACGATGCCAAACACGGGGATGCCCAGGCGGTTGGCCTCGGCAACGGCGATGTGCTCCTTGCACACGTCAACAACAAATAGGGCGCTGGGCAGGCGGTTGAGCTCCTTGATGGAACCAAGGTTCTTGTCCAGCTTCTCGCGCTGACGACTCAACTGCAGCTTCTCGCGCTTGGACATGTTGTCCAGGGTGCCGTCCTCTTTCATCTTGTCGATGGCGTCCATCTTCTTCACAGCCTTGCGGATGGTGGCGAAGTTGGTCAGCATGCCGCCGGGCCAACGCTCGATGACGTAGGGCATTTCAACGCTCATGGCACGCTCGCGGGTGACGTCCTTGGCCTGCTTCTTGGTGGCAACAAACAGGATGCGCTTGCCGCTCTTGGCAATGTTCTTCAGCGCGATTGCTGCCTCTTCCAGCTTGGCGCTGGTCTTGTATAAGTCGATGATGTGGATACCGTTACGCTCCATGAAGATATAGGGCGCCATAGCGGGGTTCCATTTGCGTTTCAGGTGACCAAAGTGGCAAGTAGCCTCCAGCAGTTGGTCGAAATTGGGTGTTTGCATTGTTTTGTTTTTTTAAATTGTTTACGTTCGACTAAATCAATCGCACAGTAGCCACCGCAGTTCCCAGTGTGAGTCTATGCGATTTGGATACTAAACTCTTTTTTGTGTGTTCGGCCAGGCTGCAAATAAATGCCTTGCCGCGCCACATTATTATAAGATGAGTAGCAAGCAGCAATCCGGTGGGATGCTGAATCGTCGTCAGGCGGCGATTAACGCTTGCTGAACTGGAATCTCTTGCGGGCCTTGGGCTGACCGGGCTTTTTGCGCTCGACAGCACGCGGGTCACGGGTCATGAAGCCTTCCTTGCGGAGTGCGCTCTTGTCCTCGGGATTGATCTTGACGAGCGCGCGGGCGATGGCGAGACGCAGGGCCTCGGCTTGTCCCGTGTAACCGCCGCCAACCAGGTTCACCTTGATGTCATACTTCTCAGCGGCCTCGAGGGTGTTGAGCGGTTGCTTGACAACATATTGCAGGATGGGGTTGGGGAAGTAGTCTGCCAACGGACGTTTGTTCACTGTGATTTCGCCTTTGCCCTCGGTGACATACACGCGAGCGATAGCGGCTTTGCGGCGACCTACTGCATTAATCTGTTCCATGCTTCTTATTTCAGTTTGTTAATGTCAATAACTTTGGGTTGCTGTGCCTCGTGGGGATGCTCCGGGCCGTTGTAAACGTGTACGTTCTTCAACAGCTTGGCGCCCAAGCGGTTCTTGGGAAGCATGCCCTTGATAACTTGCATGTACAGGGGGTGCATACCCTTGCGCAGGTCCTTCTTCTTCTCGGACTTGGCTTGCAGGATGGCGGGAGTCGAGAAACGCTGGCCACCGGGATAGCCGGTGTAGCGCACATACTGGTGCTCGGTCCACTTCTTGCCGGTCATCTTTGCCTTGTCGGCGTTGATGATAATCACATTGTCACCGCAGTCAACGTGCGGGGTGTAGTTGGGTTTGTACTTGCCGCGGAGGAGCTTGGCAACCTTCGAGCACAAGCGGCCCAGAATCTGGTCGGTAGCATCGACTACCACCCATTCCTTCTGAACGGTTTCGGCTTTGGCCGAAATGGTTTTGTAACTTAAAGTATCCACTTTCTAAAATCCTTATTAATAGTTCGTTAATTGCCCCAACAACATCTTGCGGAACGGCCAAATTCCACATGACATTGCCTAAGGGACTAATACTGTTGGATAAAATCGGCGTGCAAAGGTACTGCTTTCACCGTAAGTGACCAAACGTTTTCGTGCCAAACTTGCCACAAATCAGCCCATTTGATGTGGATTTCACAATCTTTAATATAAATTAACAAACACAAGACAAGGGAGAGAGGGGGTGGCCTGCCGGAATGGGTGGTTTTACCCCCTTTTTGTTACCGAGGCGTGCCTCGGTCCACGGGACAATGACCCAGGGGGACGGATGCGGTTGCTCTCCTATACTACATGGTGGCAATGAGCGCTGCCAGGTCGTTGAGCTGGTTGCATTGGTCGCGGGTAATGATGCGACGGTCAGAGTGATAGGGCCAAGGGGCCACGAGCAGCACTTGGCCGCTTGCGCAGGCATCGAACATCTTTCCTCCTGGTTTCCAAAATGGTGAGAAACCGTTCTCGAGCAGCTGAATGAAAGGGAACCCCTCGGCTTGGATGATATCCATCACTGCTTTCTCGCCAGGACTGACGCGCGGCGAGACGAGTACTGCGCCACGTTGGGCCATCATCAGGTAGCGGGCCACTGTTTGTTCCAGTTCGGTGTCGCTCAAGTTGCGGTGGCATTTCACGGCAATCTTATTGGGGCTGTTGAGCAGGAAACTGTTGCCCATGACAGTGACGTTATGCTCCCCAATCTTGATGTCCTGCTGCGTTCTGAACCGCTCGGGCCGGTTGCGTTTTGTCCATAGGCGGCGGGGATTGTCACTTAGGTACTTGAACATGGTGGTGGGTTGGCCTTTCCCTTTCAGGATGCGGTCGTTGTAACCTTCTTCCCACAGTAGTGATAACGATTGCTCGCGCGCGACCTTGTTACACCCTGCCTTGAAGCCATTGATGACATGACCCAAGTGCCGTGGCAGTTGTTCTGTCACGTGGATAATCCCATGCAGGTGGTCGGGCATGAGCTGGAGGGAGATGAGCCTTATCTGGGGGTGGCGTTGGGGAATCTCACGCCAGCATTGCGCGATGCGTTCTCCTAATGGTGACGGGCAGAATGAAGGCAATGATTGGCCGCTGTCAGGGTCACAGATGGAGCCCAGTAGCGGGCGACGGTCTCTTACGGCGAGTGTGATCATATAGATGCAGGGCGACTTGTAGTCGTGGCGGTCGTGCCGCCGTTTCATGGACTGGTGCCGGCTGAGTTGCGGGTGGTCGGCAATCCAGCGTCGCTGCTTCTCGCTAAGGGCCATGTTCGCAGGTTGTTAACCGAGGTGGTGCCTCGGTCCACGGGACACGTCGCAGTGTCATTGTTTAGTGGACCGAGGCATGCCTCGGTAGACTTATTTCTCCACCCTGATGCGGGCGTCAACGGCGGTCACGTGGTCGGGACCGGCGAGCAACGGGTTGATGTCCATCTCCTTGATTTCGGGAGCGTGGAACAGCATGGTGGACAGGCGCTGGATAATCTTGACATACAGCTCCTCGTCCAGGCCCTGCTTGCCGCGGGTGCCCTGGATAATCTTGTACCCCTTGAGCGAGCGCACCATCTGCTGCGCCTCGGGCTGCGACAGGGGAGCCAGGCCCATGGCCACGTCCTTGAGCACCTCTACAAAGATGCCGCCCAGGCCGCACAGCACGTTGTGCCCGAAGCGGGGCTCGTACTTGGCGCCGATGAACAACTCGGTGCCGCTAATCATCTTTTGAATCATCACGGCGGTGGCGTCGGGAATCTGCATCATGCGGTCAAACTCGGCCTTGAGTTGCTCGTCGTCCTTGACATTGAGCGTCACGCCGCCCACGTCGCTCTTGTGCACGGGACCCACGACCTTGACCACGATGGGATAGCCCATCTGGCGGGCAGCGCCGACAAGCTCGTCGCAGTTGCTCGACACGGCCTCGGGGACAACGGGGATGGCGGCAGCCTGCAGCAGAGCGCGCACCTGCTCGGGAGCGATGTATCCGTCCTCCTTGATGCCGTCGATGATGCGGCGCACGGCGGCGGCGTCAACATCGGGGCACAGGTTGTCGGTGGGGGCGGGTTTGGGGGTGTCGATGACGCGCACCAGGGCGTGCGCCAGGTCCACCTCGTCGGCAAAGTTCACATGCCCCTTGGCCAGGAAATCCTTCACTTCGCGGCCGGCGGTGTTGAGGCACGGCAGCACGGGGAAGATGGGCTTCTTGCACGTGAGCATCTTCTCGTGCAGCACGGCATAGGCGTCGTCACAGGGCACCAGGCCCGGGGTGCCAAAGATGACCACGATGGCGTCCACGTTGTCGTAGCGCTTCTCGCAGTAGTCAATGGCGATGCCCAGGTGCTCGGGAGTGCCTGTGGCCAGGAAGTCGATGGGGTTGGCCACCGACGAGCCCGGATAGAGCTGTGCCTTCAATTCCTCGCCAATCGTCTTGTCGAGCATGGGCACGTTCATGCCGCCCTTGGACAGCGCGTCGGTGAGCATCACGCCGGGGCCGCCGGCATGGGTCACGATGGCCACGTTGCGGCCGGTGACCTCGGGCAGCGTGAGTACGCAGCCCACGGTGGTGAGTTCCTCACGCGAGTAGCAGCGCACGATGCCCGCCTTGCGGAACAGGGCGTCCACGGCGGTGTCGCTCGACGCGATGGCGCCGGTGTGCGACGAGGCGGCGCGGCTGCCGCTCTCGCTCGAACCCGCCTTGATGGCTGCGATGCGGCAACCCTTGGCGATGAGCGAGCGGGCATGCTTGAGCATGCGCTCGGGGTGGGAGATGTTCTCGATATACAGCAGCTTCACCTTCGAGTCATGCTCGGGGTCGAAGTGCTCGTCCATGTACTCAAGCACGTCCTCGATGCCAATCTGCTTGCCGTTGCCGATGCTCCACACCGAGTTGAACTGCAGGCCCTTGGTCACCGCCGACTCCAGGATGAACACGGCCGTGGCGCCCGAGCCGCTGATAAAGTCAGCGCCCTTGGAGTCAAGCGCGGGGATGGGACGCGTGAACACGCTGTGGTGGTTGTTGGTCATCAGGCCGATGCAGTTGGGGCCGATGAGCGCGGCGCCCCACTTCTCGCAGGTGTCGAGGATGTGCTGCTCCAGCAGCAGGCCCTCGTGGGTCTCCTCGCCAAAGCCGGCCGAGATGATGATAAACGCCCTCACGCCCTTGTGCTCGGTGAGGTAGTCAACATAGTCGGGGCAGTATTTTGCGGCTACCACCAGGATGGCCAGGTCGGCGTTGGGCAGGTCCTTCATGTCCTGCACCGCCTTGATGCCCTGCACCTCGGCCTCCTTGGGGTTGAGGATGCTCAGTTGGCCCTTGAAACCGCCCTGCTTGAGGTTGCGCACAATGGCGCCGCCGGGCTTCTGCTCGTTGTTGCTGCCGCCGATGACGACAATGCTCTGCGGATTGAGTAGTTGCTTGTTAATCATTGTTTTGTAGTGGTTGTTAAGGTTTTATTTCTGTAATTTAGTTTTCATTGGGCAAAGGTAGCAAAATTTTGCGACATGCCGAAAAAAATCCCCACCACAGGCTTTTTTTCATCCGATTGCCGACATAATACACCTTATTATGAAAAATCTGCCCAATGTGCATCGTTTTTTACAAATAAATACGCCAGTTCGGGATAAGAAATTATCGAAAATAGTGGTCTAAAAAATTG
>R27__coassemble_539_pt1 | contig 23301 bp, 14 predicted proteins | sample R27__metabat2_low_PE_027 | metagenome-assembled genome bin R27
CATCTTTGTTCAAGTTACTGAGTTTTTGTGGTGAAAACAAAGGTAACGAAAAAGGCTGAACCTTGGCAACGGGATTCAGCCTGATTTTTTCCAGCCGCAAAAAAGTTTAGCGGACACCAATACTAAAATTTTATCAATTCTGAAAACATACTACCAATTGGGGTGATGCATAATCGACAAAAATGGACTGCTTGGGCGGCTACAACCGCTCAAATTGCGGAGCGTGTTCACTCTTCCACAAACGCCTTGAGTTCCTGCAGGGCGGGGGTGGCGCGGCCGGTCTCGTGGTCCCACAGGCCGGCGTTGTACCAGGCGTTGGTGACATGGAGGGCGCTCCACTGGCTGCCGCCAAAGCCGTACTCGTTGGCCTCGGGGAACCACCAGAACAGGCCGTTGACCTGGGGGTAACTTGCCTTGAGGCAGTTGATAAGGTCGATGGTGAACTGGCGCTGGCCGGCATAGGTCAAGGGCCATGTCGAGGAGCAGTCGGCAGTGCCCACCTTGTAGTGATAGCTGTAGCCCGTCTCCACTATCATCACCTGCTTGTCGGGGAAATTGGCGGTGACAGTGCTGAGCGCCGTGCCCAGCGCGGGCAGCAGACCGTGGTAATAGGGGTAATAACTCAGGCCGATGATGTCGTAGTCCACGCCCTTGCTGCGCATGTGGCTGTAGAAGTTGTTGAGCACGCTGGGCTTGGGCACGCGCTCGGTGTGCAGCACAACCCTGGCGCGCGGGCACTCCTCGCGGCAGGCGCGGAGAGCCGCCTTGAGCAGGCTGGCCAGCCGCGGCCAGTTGTCGTCGCTGGTCGAGTAGCATTTCTTGAGTTGGCTGTCGGGGGTGCCCACGGGTCCCCACAGCATGCCGTAACTGATTTCGTTGCCCGTCTGTATGTAGTCGGGCGTGGCGCCGGCTGCCTTGAGGGCGGCGAGGCAGTCGCGGGTGTATTCATAGACCCGCTGGGCAAGCGCCTCGTCGTCGAGGCCTGCCCATGCCGCAGGCGTGTATTGCGCCGAGGGGTCGGCCCAGGTGTCGCTGTAGTGAAAGTCGAGCATAAACTTCATGCCAGCGGCCTTGATGCGGGCGCCCAGCACCTTCACGGTGTCAAGGTTTTGCAGCACACCCTCGCCGCGTGCCTGCGCCGTGGCATTCTCGGGGTTGACAAACAGGCGCACGCGCGCGGCGTTCCAGCCCTGCTGCTTCACCCAGGTGATGACATCGTCGATGCGCTGGTTGGCGGCGTCGCGGTAGTAGGCGCTGGTGATGCCCATGCGCTTGGCCATGAGCTGGTGGGCCTCGTAGGTGGTGAGCATGGAGATGTCGCCGCCCACGATGCGTCCGCCGTCCAGCGACTGGCCGCCGTCCAGGATAATGTCGATGAGCGCGTTGACGTCGGCAATATTGACCTCGCCGTCACCATTCACGTCGCCCGCCGGGGCGGCATGGGCGTCCAGTATCATCTCGATGACCGCATTCACGTCGGCGATGTTTACCTCACCATCGCCGTTCACATCGGTTGCCGAGGCATGCGCAGCGCCGCAGGCGAGCAGCGCAAGCGCCAATATCAAAAGCCGGTGCCCGCCCATTCGCACCATCATCCCAAAATAATGTCAATCACCGCATTCACATCGGCGATATTCACCTCGCCGTCGCCGTTCACATCGGCGTCAGGTCTGGAAGCACCGTTCAGGATGAGGTCGATGAGGGCGTTCACGTCGCCGATATTCACCTCGCCGTCACCGTTCACGTCGCCCGTGGTGCCACCGTCGAGATAGGGCAGCCAGGTGTCGGTCACATCGGCAACGCTGTATTTGTTGGTTTGGCTGGTCACCTCAAAGAACGACGTCTTGTTCACATAGGTCACATCCACCGTCTGGTGGCTGCCGGCATCGGCGCCGCCCTGGCTGAACACAAAGTTCACATAGTAGTCGCGGGCGGTGATGTTAAACTTCTTGTAATAGAACTTCACGCCGTTGATGGTCTGGGTGGCGGTAATGGTCTCGCCGGGCCAGTTGCCGCACTGCTGCACGTCGCCGCTGTCCCAGCAGTAGAAGTTGACACGGGGCCAGTTGTTGGGCGCCGCCGTCGGGTCCTTGAGGTAAACAGTAATCTCGTAGGGCTCAAATGTCGAATTGTCGATGGTGTAGGTGCGCGTAATCAAGCCCGACACGGCGCCGTTGACCAGGATGCCCGCCTTGAGCGTGGTGGTGGCACCGATGTTCACGCTACTGCCGTTGGGCACTCGTGTGCCGTTGCTGGCGGTGGGCTCGCTGCCGTCGGTGGTATAGACAATCTGCGCGCTGGGTGTATTGCTCACGGCGGTGAGCGTCACGGCAAACGCGCCCTCATACTCACCGCTGGGCTTGCTGGCCCAGGCGGTCTCGGTGCTCTTGCTCAACGCCAGGCGGTAGTTGGTGCCGCTGCACACCACGACATAGGAGTCGGGAATCGTGTAGGCCGTGGTGCCCATGGCCGCCAGCACCGAGCCGCGGTCGCCCATGGTGCGCTGCACATAGTAGTTGCTCGACGCGTTGCTGGCCTGGTTGAACGACGTGCTGGAGTTGCTGATGCCCGCCAACTGGCGCACATAAATCATCTGCTTGATGCTCTCCTTGCAGTCAATCCAGTGCTTGAGGAACACACAGGGCGTGCCGGGCATCATGAGCAGATAGGCGTTGGCAGCCTCGATGTTGTTGCGTATGGGGTCCTGCTGGTAGTCGGCGCTGCGGTATTCGGTGTCGTGGTTCTCGACAAAGGTGACGGCATAGCGCTTGTAGTTGGTTTCCTGGCACAGGCCCTTGTTGGTGCTCGTGCCCAGCTTGGTCCAGCTGTTGCCGTTAGCGGCGTCGCGAATCACATAGCGGAAGGGGAAGTCAAACGCCGCGCTCTGGATGGCACCGCCCACCTTGGTGCCGTCGAGCCAGTTCTTGACCGCTGTCTGGTTACCGTCCCAGTACTCGCCCACCGAGTAGGCGGGGTTGACAGCACTATTGTACATGCCCGTGAACGATGCCGAGTAGCCCTTGGTCATGTCGTAGCGCATGCCCACATAGCCCAGGTCGTTGAGCAGCATGCCCAGGTAGGCCTTGACGATATTCTGCACGTTGGCGCTCTTGTGGTCCAGGTCGCGCATGCCGCCCCAGTCCTCGCCGGTGTCGTTGTTGGCGCTCAGGCTCACGCCGTTGGCGTTGGCCCAGGTGAGCGTGCTGCCGCCGTCATCGTTGTGGCAGATGTCGGTGGGCAGCATCTTGTAGGTCACGCCCTTGTAGGTCTCGACGGGGAATGTCACCCAGTCGTTGATGGTGGAGCGGTGGTTGATGACCACGTCGGCGATGGTGCCGATGCCCTTGGCCTTGAAGGTGTTGATGAGCGACCGCAGCTGGGCCTCGGAGCCAAACGAGCTGTTGTAGTTGGTGAACCAGTACAGGTCGTCATAGCCCATCGAGGTGCCGCCGCCCGTCGAGGCGCTCTGCGGAATCCACACGAGTTTGAAAAATTCGGCCAGTTCGTCGGCCTGGCTTTCCAACTTGGGCCAGCGTGTCTCGCTAAAGGAGTCCCAATAGAATCCCTGCAGCATCACGCCCTTGTACTGTGCGGGCCAGCCCTGTGCCAGCATGAGCAGCGGCAGCATGGCCGCCAGTGCGCTAATCAATGACTTTTTCATTACCGTTATTCTGTGTTATGGTGAATCTAATGCTATATTTTCCACAAAATTAGTGATTTGTCGGCAATTATCATGCTACCTTGAGATTATATTCCCAAAAAAGCATGCAAACGATTGCAGGAACAGGTCCGCTGTCGTCATGGCAACAGAGCCGTTGCGGCACGCGCCTGACGGCTCTGTTTGGGTTTTCTCCCACGCAATGGCGCCTGTGACTCGGTCCCCATCGCCGGCTCAAACGCTATAGCGCCAGGCGCAGGCCGTTGCAGTTTTCCTGCAGCGACGGATAGTATTCCAGGCGGTAAGACACGCGGCATCGTGCGGCGTCGTTGTTGGCCCAGCTGCCGCCGCGCATCACGCGGCGCGTGCCCGTCGAGGGGCCCTGGGGGTTGGTCTGCGGCGCGCTGCCGTAGCTGTCATACCAGTCCTGGCACCACTCCCACACATTGCCGCTCATGTCATACAATCCAAGCTCGTTGGGCGCTTTGGTGCCAACGCGATGCGTCGCATTGTCGCTGTTGCTCCTGTACCATGCCACGGCATCGACATCGTCGCTGCCGGCATACTTGTAGCCGCGGCTCTTGCTGCCGCCGCGGGCGGCATATTCCCACTCAGCCTCGGTCGGCAGTCTAAAGGTCAGGCCCGTGAGCTGGTTCAGCTTGGTGATAAATGTTTGGCAATTCGACCACGACACCTGCTCCACGGGGCGCTGCAGGTCGCCCGAGAAACCGCTGGGGTTGTAAGTGCCCATCACGGCCAGCCACAGTTCTTGCGTGACCTCGGTCTCGCCTATGCTGTAATCGCTCAGTGTCACCTCGTGCGTCGGCAGTTCGGTGTCCGACGCGTCGCCCGTCTGCTCCTCGGTCGCGCCCATCGTGAACGTGCCGCCTTTCACATCCACCATCAAGAAAGTCACGCCATTCACGGTATATTCCTGGCCCCGGGGGCCATTCAGCAGGTAGTCTATCAGGCATGAGATGTCATCGGGCGCGACTTTTCCGTCGCGGTTCACGTCATAGTTGCCGGCCGACGACTCCTCGCCGGCACCGTTCAGCAGGTAGTCTATCAGGCATGAGATGTCATCGGGTGCGACTTTTCCGTCGCGGTTCACGTCAAATCTATTCGGTTCGGGCTGCTGCGCATGGGCAGGCAATGCCGGCAGGCTGAGCGCCAGCAGCATGGCTACTAAAAATCTCTTCATCGTCGTGGTTGTCGTTGATTAAGTTTCTCATTAAACGCTACAAAATTAGTCAATATCTCACTGCGATGCAAACCTTTCAGCCGCAAAAATGGCGGCCCGAGCCATTGACTCAGACCGCCCTGAATAATCAAATGTGATGTCGCGATTACTTCACGAGCACCTTCATGGTGCTGCCGTCGCTCATCTTCACGATGTTCACACCCTGCTGCAAGCCGCTGAGCTGGCGGCCGGTGATGTCGTAGTAAGCGACGGGAGCAGCGTTGCCGCCTGCGTTAACCTCATCGACACTTGCGCTCTTGGTGAGCGCCATGGTCTTGTTGTCCAGGTTGATGACGATGTCATACTTGCCGGCGGGAACCATAAAGCTCTTGCTCTGGCAAAAGCCGCTCAAGGGAATCTCGGTGCCCAGCAGGTCGTCGGTTACCTGCGTGTCGTTTTCCAACGCGCCGCAGCGGTAGGGAGCGATGCTCTCCCAGTCCACATCGTTGTCGGCGAGCTTGGTGGTGAATGACAGGTAGCTGTAGTTCACGCCGTCAAACTCGTTGGTGCCGGTGGCCTCAAAAGATGCCGTGAACACATTCTTGTCCTCGGTGTCCATCTTCACGCCCACATTGGGAGCCCACAGGTTGCCGTTGGCCTCGCCCATGATGTAGAGCTCGCCGGTGCGGGGGTCCAGTTCAGCCACGCGGGTGGGTTCGATGCCCACCTCCTGGGTCTCGGGGTTGAACGTGAAGGTCACGTCAAACTCGCCGGTCTCGGCCATGGTGTACTGGAAATTAGACGCGGGATAGGCCTCGCCCCAGTCGTGGTTCACCACCACCTTGAACTCGATGAGGGTGCCCTCGGCGAGGAACACATTCTTGGCGGTGTAGGCATAGGTGCCGTCGTCCTGCTTGGCCATCTCGGTGGCGGGGTTGGTCTGGTCCCACTCGGTGTCGCCAAACAAGGCGGCGGGGGTGCCTGCCACACTGTAAACGGTCTCGGTGATAGGAGCCACATAGCCTTCGATTTTGAACTGCATGGTGTTCATGTCGAGGGTGAAGGTGTAGTCGTCGCCGGTGCTCGAAGCGGTGAACTTGTAGGCGCCGTTGCCGTTGCCCTGGCGCTGGGTGGTTACCCAGTTGTCAACATTCACGGTCTGGTCGCTGCCGCCCGACGGGCCGATGCGATAGGTGCCGTTGAACACATCCCAGCTGCCGTCGAGGCCGTCGGCAAAGACGAACCAGATGGTGCCGCTCAGGTGGGCGGTGTAGGTGTAAACGCCATTGCCGTTGTCGGTCATCTCGGTGCCCACGGCGGGGTTCCAATCACCAAAGGGGGCGCTGCCCACAAGGTAAACACTTGCCTGTGACGCAAAAACAAGCGTCATGGCCATTGCAAGAGTAGTAAAAATTTTCTTCATGCGTCAAATTGTTTATTGGTTAACAGAAATTAGTCATAAAAAAACCTGCGGGGCCAATGCGGCTTGTGCATCAGCCCCGCAGGGCTTAGTCAGGCATCACTTGGCCATGAAATAGTATTTGCCCAGGATGTCGTTGAACATGATGTCATAGGTGCCGGCCTCAACGGGGATGTTGGCGCCGTTCTGCACGCCGATGCCCACGGGGAAGGCCTCGGCGCCCCAGTTCACGTCCCAACCGCCGTTGGCTGCAAACTTGAGGGCAGTGCCGGCATAGGTCACGCCCTTGAGCATCCAGTCGTGGTTCTCCACGATGGTGGTCATGGGATTCATGGCATCGCCGCCAGCATTCCAGTCCTGATAGTCGCCGGGCATGTTAATCGAGGCGTAAACACCGACAGCGCCGGTATATTTCTCGATAATCACGGCGTCGGCCACCAGGTCGTAGGTAATCTTGTAGTAGCCGTCGGCATCCACCTTGATGTCGCTGCTGCCGCCGTCATTCTTCACGAGGCCGTTGGAGCCCATGCCCCACTGCTCGCCCCAGCTGCCCGGGGTGTGGATGAGCTTGAAGCCCTGTCCGGCGGGGAAGTAGCCCACATAGGTCAGCATCGAGTAGTTGTCGGGGTCGGGATAGAGCGGGGTGAGCGAAACGCCCTCGCCGCCGGCGTTGTTGCCCCACGAGCCGTCACCGATGCATGCGCCGACGAGATACCACAGGTCGGGGGTGCCCAGGTCAATCACGGGCTCGATGGAGAACTCACGGGTGAGCATGTTAAAGGTCAGGCGATACCTGTCGGCCTCGATGGTGCCGGGGATCATGAAGGCAAATGCCACCTGGTCGTTGGCGCCCTCGACAAAGGTGCCGCTCAGGTCGTTGCCGCCATTGACGCTATAGCCCACAAAGTCGCCGCTCAAGAAACCGCCGGCGCCCAGGTCCATCGTCTCCTGGGAATAGAGCTTGAACCAGTTGTCCTGGCGCACGCCGTCCTCGCCATAGATGGCGGGAACGGTAACGCTGAACACGGGGTTGGCATATACATCGCCGCCGCCGTTGTCCAGCTTGAAGCCGCCGTCACAGGGCGTCCAGTTGTTACTCGTGCCCACATAGTAGTAAGCGCTCGAAATCACGGGAGCATCGGGAATCACGCTCAGCACAAAGGGCTCGCTCACGATGCTGGTGGCCGTGCCGCCGTTGCTCATCACGCAACGCACGCGGGCATCGATGTCACGCTGCACAGGAGCCTGGCCGTAGTTCATGAGCACAAAGTTCTCCAGCATCTCGGCCAGCATGGTGCCGTCGGCCTCCAGCGGCAGGGTCTCGCCGTTGAGGATGATGCTATAGGAGGGCGTGTAGGCCTCGTCGGTAGTGGTGGGGGCGGTGATGTCCACCACCTTCACCATCTCGGTCTCGACCGTGGCAAAGTCAATCACGCCAACAGGAGATACCGAACCGTTGCCAAAAGCAACGATATCGCCCTGAGGATTGCTCTGCGGGTCGGCCCAGTCCTTAAAGTCTTCGGTACAACTTGCCAGCAACAGCGCGGTTGCGGCAAAACATAAAAACTTCTTCATAATAACTGTTTGTCGATATTGGTATCAACGCCGGCGGGCGATGGTCGCGGGACGCTCGCCCGCAGCGCTGACTGATTATTAATTCTTACTGAGCAACAAAGTTGTATGCTCCCAGGATGTCGTTGAAATACACATTGTAGGTGCCTGCAGTGACAGGGATGTCCTTGCCGCCGTTTGTACCCAGGCCATAGGGGAAGTCCAGAGCGCCCCAGTTGTAGTCCCAAGCGCCGTTGGCAGCAAACTTGAGCGTGCAGTCGGCATCGAGCACCAGGGTCTTGACATACCAGTCGTGGTTCTCGGTCATCGTGCTCATGGGATTCATGAGGTTCTTGGTCACATCCCACTCCTGATAGCTGCCGGGCATGGCAATCTGGCTGTAAACGCCCACAGCCTTGTCATACTTCTCGATAACGAGAGTCCTGGTGGCTGTGTTGAGGCGCAGGATGTAATAGCCGGCCTCGGCAATGCCGATGTTGTGGTTGTCGCCGTCAAGGTCCTCAAGGAATGCGCCGGGGTTCGACACATTGGTGAAGTTCAGCTGGTCTTTCCAGTAGCCGGGAACCTTCACAAACTTGAACTGGCTGCCGGCGTTGAAGTAGCCTGCATACTGGATTTCGCCCTGGCCGGTGCTCATGTCATACTCATTGCCTGCAATGGGATACATGGGCACAAGACCGCCGCTGCCTACGCTGCCGGCGCCGTTGTCCCAAGCGGCAGAGCCAATCTCAGAACCAACAAGGTACCACAGCTCGATGGGAGCGGGCACGAGTTCTACATAGTAAGGATTGACCTCAAAGGTGACCACATTGGATGCCACCTGCTGGGTGCCTGCCGTGTTGGCATAGCACACGACATACACGGTAACCTTCTCGGGCACTTCGCCCATTTGCCACTGGGCAATCTTTTGCAGTGCCGTTGCCAGGTCGGTAGCAGCGATGTCGCCGCTGCACGACTTGTAAATGGTGGGCAGCATGCTATAGTCGGCAACAGTGGCGCCGGTCTTGTCGGCCTCGGCCTGTGCGGTGGACACGGTGTAGTTACCCGTGAGCGACACGGCCATTTGATACTCGACAGCAGCAGGCCAGCCGCCATAATCAGGCTGATTCCAGGTCATGGGGATGTAGCCTGAATAGGCCAGGTCCACCATCTTGTTCTGCGGCTCGTTCAGCACAAACGTGGAGGGCTGGACAAGCGTGGGATTGGAATTATTGTCATCGTCACACGCCGTGAACATGGCGGCCATGCACAGCAGCATCAGTGATGATAAAATGATTTTTTTCATTGTCTTTTGGTCTTTTTGTCGTTAATGTTTGACATTGATGCATCAATAACCGGGGTTCTGTACCAGGTTGCTGTTCACGATTAGGTCGGTGGTGGGCAGTGCAAACACATTGCGGAAGGCCTCAAAGTCACGGCCCTCGTAGGTGCCGCCCTTCCATTGCCACTGATAATCGGTGGGACCGCCAAACTTGCCGAAACGAATCAAATCGACGCGGCGGCGTGCCTCGAAGTAGAACTCACGGCCCCACTCGTCGAGGATTTGGTTCAAGGTGTAGCTCGTGCGCTCCTTGGCATGGGCACGTGCGCGAATGGCGTTGATGGCTGCCACGGCCTCGTCGGGGGCGGTGCCGCCTGCCAGGCGGGTAAGTGCCTCGGCATAGGTCAGGTAAGCCTCGGCGGTGCGCATGTAGAACAGGTGCGAGTCGGGGAAGGTGTTGTCGCTGCCCTTGGAGCCGTCGCACTTGAAGTTGGTGAACTTGGCAACAGCAAAGCCGTTCTTGAAGTCGGTCTCGTTCTCGACATTGAGGATGCGGCCCTCGGTCTCAAACAGTGCGCGGTCGTCCTCGGCTGCCATCGACACAGAGTAAGCATGGCCCACGGGGGCATCGTCGTTGGGGAAGAACAGGCGCACCAGCTCGGGACGGGCGCGGTTGCCGCCCCAGGTGTTGTTGTTGTACAGGCCGTTCACCTCGCTCTCGTCGTAGGGATAGGGGTGCATGTCGCTGTCAAAGGTGGAGGCAATCAGGAAGTTGCTGCCGCCATAGGAGGTGGTGCGCAGGCCGTCCTGGATGACGGGGAACACAGCCTCGTAGGCAGCGTCGGTGGTGCCGTTATCGCCCATGAAGAGCATCTGGTAGGCGGTGAACTCGCGGTACACGCCGTCAGCGCCGGTGCCGGCGTAGCCCTGGGTGTGCAGCTTGTAGTTGCTGTCCATCACCTTCTTGGCATAGTCACGGGCCTCGGCCCACTTGGCCTGGCCGGTATAAACCTCGCTGTTGAGGTAGAGGCGGGCAAGCAGCAGCCAGGCTGCGGCCTTGTCGATGCGGCCATAGCCAGCGGTGCCGTACTTCTTGGGTGCGGGGTCGTTGAGGATGGTGGCGTTGTCGCTGGGGTCCTCGCCCGTGATGGCCTTGAGCTCGCTCTCAATGAATGCGCACACCTCGGCGCGGCTCTTTTGCGGGGGATTCTCACCCGAGATTTCGGTGGCAAAGGGGATGTTGCCAAAGGCGTCGGTGAGCAGGTAGAACTGGAAAGCGCGCAGGAAGCGCACCTCGGCCGTCATGGTGGCGTCGTAGTCGGCAAACGCCTCCAGGTACTGGTTGCAGAAGGTCACGCCAATGCACAGGCCGCTGTAGTAGCCGGCGAGCATGGGATGGCTGGCATCGTAGCTGTTGTGGCAGTAGGAGGGGATGCCCTCATCGCCCCAGCCGCAGATGGCCTCGTCGCTGGTGAGCTCGTTGGAGTTCCACATCTGGCGGTACTTGTGCTGGAAACCGCCGTCGATGCCGTCAACATCAACATTGTCGTCACCGCCGTTGTTGCCCGAGGTGGCGAACATCGAGTAGCACTTGTTGAAGAGCTGCTCGGGGGTCACGTCGCTCTGCAGAGCGGGGTCGATGGGCTCGACGTCAAGGTCGTTGACGCACGAGGCCAGGCCGGCACACACGAGCACTGCCGCTGCTGCACATTGTATATACTTATAAAACTTTGTCATAGTGATATATTGCTTAAAAAATGAATATGGCAACTAAATTAGAAGTTCAGGCTCAGGCCCAGGATGAACGAGATGGGGCGCGGATAGATGTCGCCGCCGATGCCGCCAAACACCTCGGGGTCGATGCCGTCATACTTAGTGATGCAGAACACATTGGACGCGGTGGCATAGACACGGCCGTTCAAACCGCTGTAACCGCCGCTCTTGAGCAGGTTGGCGAAGCTGTAGCCCAGCGTGATGTTGTCACACTTGAGGAACGAGGCGTTCTGTACCCAGTAGTCGCTCATGATAGCGATGTTGTCATAGGTCTGCCAGCCCAGTTCAACCGAGCTGACGGGACGGTTGTTCAGGTAGAAGCCCGACACCTCCTCAAACACGGCAGCCTTGCTCACGTTGTGGTAGCCCTGCTGCACATTGTTGAACAGGTAGTTGCCGATGCTGGCGCGCAGGTTGAAGCCAAAGTCCCAGTTCTTCCAGTCGAGGCGCGAACCCAGTCCCATGGTCACGGGGGCGTTGGGCGACTTGTAGATGTACTTGTCACCGTCGCTGATGACACCGTCACCGTTGCGGTCAACCACCTGGCCCTCGATGGGCTTGCCTGCCTGGTCGTAAACCTGCTGGTAAACAAAGAAGCTGCTGGCGGGATGCCCTACCATGTGGGCCTGCACCGTGCCGTTGATGCCGATGCTGCCGGTGGTCACATAGTAGTCAGGGTCGCTGTTCACGAGCTCGGTAATCTTGTTGCTGTTGCAGGTGAGGTTATAGTCGATGGTCCACAACAGGTCGGTGGTGGAGATGGCCTTCCAGTTCAAGGAGAACTCGATGCCGGTGTTGCGCAGCGAGCCGATGTTCTTGTAGAAGGCGTTCTTGAAGTTGGTCATGGCCGAGAAGGTTGACCAGTTCAACAGGTCGGTGGTCTTGCGGTAGTACCAGTCGATGCTACCGCTCAGGCGCTGGTTCATGATGCCCCAGTCCAGACCGATGTTGGTGGTGGTAGTGGTCTCCCACTTGAGTTCGGGGTTATAGACGTTGGGCTTGGCCTTGGAGCCGTCGCCGGTGATGTCGTAGTAGGAACCCTGGCTGCCGTTGCTCATCACATAGCTGGCAAAGTAGTTGTAGTCGCCAATGCCTTCCTGCTGGCCGGTCTTACCCCAGCCCAGGCGCAGCTTGAGGTCGCTGAAAGCGCCGTCCTGCATGAAGTCCTCGCCGCTGATCTTCCAGGCAAGCGCTGCCGAGGGGAACAGGGCCCAGTGCTTCTTGAAGCGCGAGCTGCCGTCGTCACGCATGGTGAAGGTGAGATAGTAGCGGTTGTCATAGCTGTAGTTGGCACGGCCAAAGAACGATACCAGGTAGTTCTCGGTGCGGTAGCCCAGGCCGTTGCTCTGGCGGTAAACGCCCTCGGCACGGATGGCACCGGCCTTGCTGTCGCCCACGTTGTAGGTGGCACCGGGAATCCACTGGCCGGGAGTTACAACCAGGCCGTCGGTGGCGCCAAACACGAGCGCCGAGTTGCCGGGATAGGTGCCCCACGACTCGTTGTACTCCTTGCGCCAGTTGTGCGACCACTCGTAGCCGCCCATGATGTCGAAGTGGTTCTTCTCGTCAAAGTCCTTGTAGTACTGGGCATAGGCACTCAGCTGCATGTTCTCCTTGGTCTGGGTGTACCAGCTGTTGTTGCCATAGTAGTTGGAGGTGTTGGAGATGTTCTTGCTGATGTTGTAGCCGTGGCCGCTGGTGAAGTCGCCGCCCAGGGTCAGGTGCAGGCGCAAGTCCTCAAAGCCGTGAATCTTGTAGTCGATGTCGGCGCTGCCCACAAACGAGTGGGTGCGGCCCACATTGTCGTGGTTGTCGAGCATGGCCACGGGGTTGTAGGGCGCGTTGGTGTTCTTTGTGTAGGGCCAAGCGGGGTCGGCGTTGTTGACCTGCAGCCAGTCGAAGTAGCCGCCCACGCCGTTATAGACCTCGGGACGGATGGTCCTGGTAATCGTCTGGCCCAGGGAGTTAATCATTTCGGCATTCTCCAGGCCCTGTGCATACTGCGAGGTGACCCACACGGGCTGGGTGGGGTCCATGCGCACGGCATTGCCCACGGCGCCGGTGTCCACAAAGCGGGACTTGGTCCATGCAAACTTGCCGTTGAGGTTAAAGGTCAAGTGGTCCTCCAGCAGCGAGGGATTCAGGTTCAGGGCCACGGTGTAGCGCTTGTAGTCCGAGGTCTTGAGGATACCCTGCTGGTCGGTAAAGCCCAGCGACACGCGGTAAGGAAGGAGGTTGCCCACCGAGCCGCTGACGGTGAGGTTGTGGTCGTGGCTCAAAGCCGTGCGGTAAATCTCTTCCTGCCAGTCGGTGTTGGCGTTGCCCAGCAACTTGAGGGCGTTGTCCTCGCGAGAGTCGCCGGCAAAGATTTCCTTGACAAAGGCGCGGTACTCATCGCCGTCCATCACCTCGATGGTCTTGTTCTTCTTGCTCCAGGTCACGCTGCCGTTGTAGGACACGCTGGGGCGCTGGCCAATGCGGCCCTTCTTGGTGGTGATGATGATAACGCCGTTGCTGCCGCGGCTGCCGTAGATGGCAGTGGCCGAAGCATCCTTGAGCACGTTGAAGCTCTCGATGTCCTGGGGGTTGAGCAGCGACAGGGGGTTAGCGACACCGCTGATGCCGTTGTTGTCCATGGCAATACCGTCAATCACGATGAGGGGGGTGTTGCTGGCGTTGAGCGACGAGCCGCCGCGAATGCGGATGGTGGCGCCGCCGCCGGGCTCACCGCTGTTATTGGTGACGCTCACACCGGCGATCTTGCCGCCCAGCATGTCCTGAGCGCTCACAACCACACCATTGTTCTTGGCATCGGGCTTGAGCGCAGTCACGCTACCGGTCAAGTCGTTTTTCTTGACGACACCGTAACCGATGACGACCACCTGGTCGAGCATGTGGCTGCCCTCGGTGAGGGTGACTACTACATTGCTGGCTGCGGTGACCTCTTGGGCATCATAGCCAACAGACGAGATTTGGAGCTTGGCGCCCTCGGGCACACCCGACAGGGTGAAGTTACCGTCAAAGTCGGTAGCAGTGCCCAGTTGCGTGCCAGCAACGCGAATGGTCGCGCCGATGACAGGCTCGCCAGTAGCATCCTTAACATTGCCGTTCACAGTAATCTGTGCATAGGCTCCCAGTGACAGGAAAAGTCCCATCACAAGGGCGAGAATCCTCAAAGGAATTCTAATGTTTACCTGCTTCATCTTTTAATCTTTAAAGTTAATATTATATTGATAATTAAATGGTTATATCCTTGCCTACTTGAATTGTCGCATCGCGTGGCACACGTGCCGCGGCACGCATGACGCGATTGGCCACATTGTGGAGCGAGCAAAATTACTTTATAAAAGTTAAATACACCTTATATATTTAAGATTTTTTCTTAAAATTGCGTGCAATCGTTTGCACAATTCATTTTTTCGCCCTAACTTCGCAGTCCGAAGGGTTACAGCCCGCCACGGGCAGCGCCACGGTTTATTATCTCTCCCTAAACATGAACTCACTATGAATGAGCGACAACACATGACGATGAAAGACATTGCCCGCGAGCTGGGCGTGTCGGTAGCAACGGTGTCGCGCGCCCTGAGCGACAGCCCCAGCATTTCGCGCGAGCGCCGCATGGCCATCCAGCAGTTTGCGCGCGAGCACAACTACTTCCCCAACGTCATCGCCGAGCAGCTGCGCCACAGCCGCCGCAACCCCTCGCGGGCCATCGGCGTGATTGTCCCCGAGCTGGTGCATTACTATTTTTCGTCAATTCTCGACGGCATCGAGTCCGAGGCCTCGGCGCGCGGCTATCAGGTCATGGTCGCCAAGAGCAACGAGAGTTATGAGCGCGAGGTGGACATCTGCGAGGCAATGTTGCGCAACAAGGCGTGCGGCATCATCGTCTCACAGGCCAAGGACACAGAGCGCTACGAACACTTCGAGCACCTGGCCGCCGCGGGCGTGCCGCTGGTCTTCTATGACCGCATCTGCCCCGCCATCGATGCCAGCCGCGTCGTGGTGGACGACTACATGGGCACCATGAATGCCGTGTCTTACCTCATCGGCACGGGGTGCCGGCGGGTGGCCTACTACGGCACGTCGATGAACATGGAAATCGGCAAAAACCGCTTCAACGGTTACCGTGACGCGCTGTACAAGCACGGGCTGGAACTGGACGAGCGCCTGGTGCGCATCTGTGACAACCGCGCCGACGCCGAGCGCATCACCCATGCCATGATGCTCATCGAGGACAGGCCCGACGCCTTTTTCGCCGTCAACGACGAGACCGCCATCGGCATCCTGTACACCGTCAAGCGCATGGGCTTCAAGGTGCCCGAGCAGGTGAGCATCTGCGGATTCACCAACGGCTTTCGCGCCACGGTGTGCGACCCCATGCTGACGACCGTCGAGCAGCGTGGCACCCAGGTGGGCAAGGAAAGCGCCGACATCCTCATCGGCCTGGTCGAGGGCACGCTCCCCGCCGACCACGCCGTGAAGCGCATCGTCAAAACCCGCCTGGTGGTGCGAGGCACCACCAAGCAACTGTAAACGAAAACATCATCTTAATATCACATAAAAACATGAAAATCAGTAATCTAAAAACGAAATTGTTTTTACTCTTGGCCCTAATGGGCGGAGTGGCTGTGGCACAGCCCGCCATGCCCAAACTGGTAGTGGGCATCGTTGTGGACCAGATGAGGTGGGACTACCTCTACACCTACCAGTGGGGCGAGGGCGGTTTCAAGACCCTGCTCAGTGACGGCTACCGCTGCAACAACACCATCATCGACTATGTGCCCACCATCACCGCCGTGGGCCACGCGTCGCTGTTCACCGGCACAACGCCCGCCTTTCACGGCATAGCCGGCAACAGTTTCCTGCTCAACGGCAAGGCTGTGGCCAGCGTAACGGACCCGAGCGTCCAGGCCATTGGCGACAGCACCCAGGCCAGCGGCAAGTCGCCGCGCAACCTCATCACCACCACCATCAGCGACCAGATCTATCTCGCCACCGACTTCAAGAGCCGCTGCGTGGGCATCGCCATCAAGGACCGCGCCGCCATCCTGCCAGCGGGACACCACCCCATCGGCGCCTACTGGTATGACAGCGGCAGCAAGGGATTCATCACCAGTTCCTACTACATGGTGGAACTGCCTGAATGGGTGAGGAACTTCAATGCCACCCACCGCCCCGAACTCAGCACCGACCTGGGCAACCTGCCCACCGGCACATCGATGACCTTTGCCATGGCCGAGGCCGCCCTCATCAACGAGAACCTGGGCATGAACGGCACCACCGACATGCTGACGGTGAGCGTTTCGAACACCGACCAGTGTGCCCACGGCTATGGCTCGCACTCGCCCGAGGTGGATGCCATCTACAAGCAGCTTGACAGCGAAATCGCCCATTTCATCGACGTTTTGGACCAGCGCTACGGCCGTGACGGCTACCTGCTGTTTGTCACCGCCGACCACGGCGGCACCCACAGCAACAGCCGCCTGGCCGAGCACGGGCTGCCCAATGCCGCCTGGAGCTCGAGCGGTGCCCACAACACCGCCAACGAGGACCTGTACCGCCAATTCGGCGTGGACAACCTCATCAACTACGACACGGGCTACTGGTTCTACCTCAACAACAACGCCATCGACTCGGCGCGTCTCGACCGCGACGAGGTGGCCAAGGCCGCCTGCAAGTCGCTGCAACAGTCCAACGTCATCGAGTGGGCGGTGGATGTCACCAAGATTGACTCCTACCCCATCCCCACCATCCTCAAGGAGCGCATCAAGCTGGGCTATTACCCGGGCCGCAGCGGCGAAATCTGCGTCATTCCCGCCACGGGCCTGTGCGCCGGCAGCATCGGCGGCAAGGGCTCCAACCACGGCACCTGGAGCCAGGGCGACTCACACATCCCCTTGATTTTCATGGGCTGGCACGTCACCCCCGGCGAAACCGCCCGCCTCACCCACATGACCGACATTGCCGCCACGGTGTGCGCCCTGCTGCACATCCAGGCCCCCAACGGCTGCATCGGCGAGTCGGTGTTTAGATAAAAAATCTCGGGTTCATCGAACAAAACGGGCCATCATGGTCCGTTTTTGTTTTCTTGCGCACCGCCGCCACAACACAAAAAACATCGCCCAATGGCATTGTTACAATAAAAAATGCGTAACTTTGCATCATTCAACAAACATCAAAAAAGACAAATCAACATGAGCAAAGCAACCTATTCACACCTCGAAGCGCTACGCGAAGCCATGCGCCGCGTCAATGTAGATGCCGTCATCATCCCCGGCACCGACCCGCACCAGAGCGAATACATCTGTGACCACTGGAAATTCCGCGACTGGGTGAGCGGCTTCACCGGCAGCAACGGCACCGCCGTCGTCACCCTCGACAAGGCCGCCCTGTGGACCGACTCACGCTACTTCCTGCAAGCCGGCATCGAGCTGGAGGACAGTGGTTTTGTGATGATGAAGGAGAACATGGGCGACGACCCCGACATCCACCAGTGGCTGCAGGAAAACCTCGAGGAAGACTCGGTCATCGCCATCGACGGCCGCCTCTATAACGCCCAGGCCGCCAACCAGCTGGAGCGCTTCTGCGGCGAAAACGGCTTCATGCTCGCCACCGAGTTCTGCCCCGCCGACACCATCTGGAAGGACCGCCCCGCGCGCCCCAGCGAGCCCGCCTATGTCCACGATGTGGAATATGCCGGCGAGTCGGCCAACAACAAGATTGAGCGCCTGCTCGATGTGCTGGAGCAAAACGACGCCACCGCCATGATCGTCACCGCGCTCGACGACATCGCGTGGCTGCTCAACCTGCGCGGCAACGACGTGGCGTTCACCCCGGTGGTCATCGCCTATGCCTACATTTCGCGCAACCAAAAGGAACTCTTCGTTGATGACGCCAAGATAACCGACGAGGTGCGCAAGCACTTGAACGACTGCGGCGTGCGCGTGCGCAAATATGACGACATCGTCCACTTCCTGGAGCGCGTGAGCGAACATGAGGTGGTGCTCATCGATCCCAGCCGCGTGAGCGACACCCTGGCCAACGCGCTGATGTGCCAAAAGGTGTACTTCCGCTCCCCCGTCACCGACCTCAAGTGCATCAAGAACGAGACGCAAATCCAGGGCATCCGCCACGCCATGGAGTGTGACGGTGCCGCGCTGGTGCGCCTGTTCATGTGGATTGAAAAGATGGCGCCCGCAGGCACCATCAACGAGGTGGACGTGTGGAACAAGGGCATGGAAGAGCGCGCCCGCTTTGACCTGTACCGCGAGGACAGCTTTGCGATGATATGCGGCTACAAGGAGCACGGCGCCATCGTTCACTACGAGGCCACCGACGAGACAGCCTCGACACTGCACGACGACGGCATCCTGCTGGTGGACAGCGGCGCGCAGTACCTCGACGGCACCACCGACATCACCCGCACCGTCACACTGGGCAACCCCACCCCGCAGGAAAAGCACGACTTCACCCTCGTGCTGCAGGGTCACCTTGCCCTGCAGCGCGCCAAGTTCCCCGTGGGCACCACCGGCGTGCAGCTCGACGCCCTGGCACGCATGCCGCTGTGGCAGGAGTCGATGACCTATGGCCACGGCACGGGGCACGGCGTGGGCCACTTCCTGGGCTGCCACGAGGGACCGCAGAGCATCCGCACCGACCTCAACAACACGCGACTCATGCCCGGCATGGTCACCAGCAACGAGCCCGGCCTGTACAAGACCGGCCAATATGGCATCCGCACCGAGAACCTGCTGCTCACCATCGAGGCCGACAAGACCGACGACTTCGGCAATTTCCTCGCCTTTGAGCCGCTGACGCTGTTCCCCTACGACCTGCGCCTGGTGGACCGCTCGATGCTCTCGCCCGTGGAGGTCAAGCAAATCAACGACTACCATGCGATGGTGCGCGAGCGCCTCACCCCGCTGCTCAACGCCGACGAGGCAGCATGGCTCAACGACAAGACACAAGCATTGTAAACAACATTCCGCAATATGGCTATCATCAAGAAAGTTAGGGGCTTTGAGCCCAAGATTGGAGAAAACTGCTTCCTGGCCGACAATGCCGCCGTCATTGGTGACGTGACCATGGGCAACGACTGCAGCATCTGGTTTGGCGCCGTGCTGCGCGGCGATGTCAACACCATCACCATCGGCAACCGCGTCAACATCCAGGACAACAGCGTGATACACACGCTCTACGAGAAATCGGTGACCGAAATTGGCAACGATGTCTCCATTGGCCACAATGTGGTGGTGCATGGCGCAAAAATCGGCGACATGGCACTCATCGGCATGGGCAGCGTCATCCTTGACCATGCCGTGATTGGCGAGGGAGCCATCGTGGCCGCTGGCAGCGTCGTGAAAGGCGGCACCGTCATCGGGCCGCACGAGCTGTGGGCCGGCAGCCCCGCCAAGTTCAAGAAAATGGTGGACCCCGCACAGGCCAGCGAAATCAATGTAAAAATCGCCAAGAACTACCTGATGTACTCCACCTGGTACGACCAAGACTGATTCATTCACCATGAGACAAATCTGCATTGCCGCCATGGTGCTCATGCTGTCGGCACTGCCCGCACGGGCTGCCATCTACATCGTGGGCAACACGCCCTTTGGCGACTGGAACCCCGCCGCCGGCGTGGAGATGGCGCCGCAGGGCAACGGGGTCTATACCCTCAACATCAGCATCAGCGGCACTGTGTGGTTTGTATTTGCCGACGCGCTCACCAGCGACTGGAACGACTTCAACACCAACCACCGCTACGGCCCGCTGGGCAACAGCAGCCAGGAGGTGACCACGGGCACCAACTATGCCACCAGCAAGCAAAACAACGACCACTCCTACAAATTTATCGGCAACGGCAAGGAGTACACCTTCACCTTCAACGAGCCGATGCGCACCTTCCGCATCGACGAGCGCGTGGAGCCTCCCCTGCCCGACCCCTTCGCGCTGGAGGTGGGCGACGTGAACGGCGACGGCGAAATCAACATCGGCGATGTATCGGGCCTGGTCAACATCGTGCTGGGAGGTTTTGCCAACTACGACACGCGGCAACGCGCCGACGTGAATTATGACGACGAGGCCAACATATCGGACATCTCGTCGCTCGTCGCCTATCTGCTGGGCGACGATTTGCCCGAGCGCGTGCGCGTGGGCTACGACTATGTGTGGGACAACACCGCTGTGCCCGAAATCCACCTCGAGGTGCCGCTGGCCGAGTGGAACAGGTTGCTGGCGCTGTACGACGCCAACGCCTACACCACGCAGTATGTGATGGGCACCTTGTCGTTTGTCAAGGCAGGCGAGACCACGGTCATCGACAGCGTTGGGCTGCGCCTCAAGGGCAACACCTCGCGGCGCCGCCCCGAGGGCCACTCCGGCGAGACCCACAAGCGCGGCAACGCCGACTGGCACCATGCCCACTTTGGGGTGAACATGCGCAAATATGTGGACGACGACAGCCACAGCATCCAGGACGTGCGCAAACTGCACCTCAAGTGGTTCAAGGACGACGCGATGTATGTGCGCGAGCTGTTTTGCTACGAGCTCTTCCGCCGCGCCGGGGTGTGGACCGCCGTGCGCGACGAGTACTGCCGCCTGTGGATACATGTGCAGGGCGACCCCGATGAGGCCTACTACGGCGTGTATGAGATGCTGGAGCCCATCGACAAGCGCTACCTCAAGGACCGCAAGAGCCAGTTTGGCGCCAGCAACGGCTACCTGTGGAAGTGCCGCAACGCCGCCGCAGGGCTCAACAACCCCAATGGCGACATCTGGTATGACGACGACAGCGACGACCGCCACGCCTACACCCTCGAGACGCAGACCGATGAGTTTGACTCGGCGCGCGTCCAGCTGCGCGACTTCATGGACAAGCTCACGCGCCTCGGCGACAGCGAGTTCTACACTTGGATTCAGCAGGTCACCGATGTAAACCTGCTGCTCAAGACCTACGCCGTGAATGTAGCTGTGGGCATGTGGGACGACTACTGGAACAACGCCAACAACTACTACATCTACTTCAACAGCACCCACCTGCACGACTACAAGTTCTACTTCATTCCCTACGACTACGACAACACGCTGGGCACCAGCATGGACTGCGGCAACCAGAGCGACGCCGCCCGCCAGGACCCCCTGAAGTGGGGACGCAGCGACAACCCGCTCATCGCCCGCCTGCTCAAGTTCGACGACTTCAAGGCCACCTATGTGGCGCATCTCAAGCAACTGGTAAAGGAAGGCAACGCCCTCATGGACAAGCGCTCGGCACAGGCCCGCATCCGCTCATGGCAGGCCCGCATTGCCCAATACATCGACAACGACACCGGCGAGGACACCCGCCTCGAGGACAAACCCGCCAGCTGGGGCAACCACAGCGAATATCGCCTGCTCGACAACACCGACAACTTTTTCACCATCAAGGCATCAAGCATCAACGGCGTGAGATAATGACCGACAAGGCGAGGCGCAACCCTCTTGAATTGTCTAATAAAATTATATGAGATTTTTTTGCCTTAAATATTGGCAATGATATAGCAGCCCATGAATCTTTATCGCCGCCCGCCATCTTGGCGGCATCCTTCAGCCCGCTCTTGCAACCTATGATTGTTGCTGGTTTTTGTTGCCTTCACCGAGCGAGTCCAAGTATTCATTCAGGACATCCCTTGTCATGTTGTCGTCAAACGAGAGGCCCAGTTTGTTGAGAATGCGCCGTTTTTTGTTATACAGCGAATGGATGTCATTATACCCCATGCAGAGCATTACCACTGACGATGGCAGGTCACAGCAATACAGGCACAAATAATGGATGTCGCTATCTATCAACGCCGACGGGTGCATCTCCTCCAGACGGTCAATGATGCGGTCGTGTGTGCTGTTCACATAGGTGCGTATGCCTGTCCAGAACGAAGTGTCAGGCTGACTGATCACATAACTCTGTCTAAACATCGCGCTGAAGGATTTGGGATCTTTGATGAATTGCTTATGGTGCATGGCGACCAGTTGGGTAAAGGTGTCTATCTGGCACTTGATGGTTTCCTTCAGGCTATCGCTCATCGCCTTGTTGTCGTCAAGTTGGTGTGACAGCCGCTCGGCTTCGTTGCGCAGCTGCTCGATGGTCATCTCGTTCTCTTTAAGGAGTTGCCTGTTGCGGCCCAATCGGTGCCGGATAACCAGGAAGGCAAGGGCCAAACAACTGATGAGCAGCATACTGCCCAATATTGACGCGATGAGGACCATCTTGTATCGCAAGTTATCGTATTTCAACGCCTCATTGTCATATTTGGCCTCAATTTCACGCAACTGGTGCTGGCTCGTGTCTCTAACCAACGAGTCCGACAGCTCATCGGCATGCTTAAAGAAGCGCATGCACTCATCCAGATTGCCCTGGCTCCTTGCCACTTCGGCGCGGCAAACGTCGTAGAACACTTGCGACTCTACCGAGGTCTGCGCACTTGAGACCTTGTTAAGGTAAAGATTCGCCGAGTCTGGCTTGTCCTGCCGGGCAAGCGAGTAAGCCGCTATCATACTCAGCCACTCCGCGTCATCGGGCATATAGTTATCGCTGAGGAGTGACATGGCGATTTGCTTGGCGGATTCGACATCAGACGGTTTTGTGCTGTACATTTTAAATTCGGCCGTGGTCCTTAGGTTCTCCCATTCCGACCGTTTGGCGCCGATTGACCTTGCCACAACCAGCCCCTGCTCCAGGTATGGAAGCACGCTGTCCTTGTTGGCCTTAATGTAACTTGTGCCGATTTCATTCATGCAAACGGCGATATAGAAACTGTCGGGCACTTGTTTAAAGTAGCGCAACGCTTCTTTGTACAATGAAATCTCATCACTGTCGGCCAAGACATTGACACGGTAGAGATATCCCAGCCTCAGCCGGGCATACCCCTGGTTGAAATGATCGTCGTTGGCAACCGCCGACAGCGCATCCTTGTAATGAATCATTGCCTGCCGATTGTCGCCAAGTTCCTCCATCACCGCACCCTTGTAGATGTGGGCGCGCGTGAGTTTCTCCCGCTCATCATTGTGGCGCTTGTAGTAATTGAGCGCCACATCGATCAGGCTGTCACTCGTGGCGACCACATAATTGCGGTAGCGTGCCTGGCTCAACAGCAAGGCATAATAGGCCGCATTGCAGTCACCCTTGAGCGATTGCGCCTTGATGCCGTCCAGCATGTCAAGTGCCATGGCTGCGTCATCGTGCATAATGCTGTCGGCAGCCACAAGGCGGACGTCATAATCCTGATTGACATGGCGGCATCCATACAACAACAGGGACACCAGAATCACGAACATGGACAGTGCTGCGGATGTTTTTTTCAAGTGTATCATACTGCAAAATTAGTAAAGAAAAGTGAATAAATGAGACAAATTGTAGTACCCTAAAAAAAGTTGAATGGATTTTACCTTATCCCTGACAGAAGTTG
>R27__coassemble_558_pt1 | contig 22512 bp, 15 predicted proteins | sample R27__metabat2_low_PE_027 | metagenome-assembled genome bin R27
AGACGGAAGGGATGGGCGCCGTCGGTGCCTACCCACTTGGCCACGCGGTCCATCCAGCGGTGGGCCGACTCGCGCGTGGGGTGCGCGCCGTCCTTGCTGCGCTCAAACTTGTCGTGCTCGCTGCGGTAAAAGCAGCCCTCGGGCAGGTTCTCGGCCAGCATGTCGTTGATGCCCGTGTCCTTGTCCCAGTTGGGCGGCCCAATCCAGACATAGGGGATGTCGCCGATTTCGGCCAGGATTTTCTTGAGGTAAGGCAGGCGGTGCGTCTTGATGTCGTTGACATACAACTCGTTGGCACCCAAGCACACAAAGATGTAGTCGGGCTTGTATTCCTTGATGAGCGCGGTCAGGCGTCCCGACTCGGCCCACACCTTGGTCGAGCTGCTGTACCAAATGACATTGACCATGGTATGGCCGTTCTTCTCGCAATAGGACGCCAGGCGCGGCCCCAAGCCCTCGAGCATCGAGTCGCCGATGAAGAGGATGTGCTTGGCGGTCGTGTCCAAGGGGGCACGCTTCACGTTGTCGGGTATGGTGTCGGCCTGCACGGCCTCGGGACGGGACAGCATCTCCTTGACGCTGCGCGTAAACGTGGCCGTCTTGAATTCCAGGCCGCCAATGGCGAAACCGTCCTGCCATTCAGACAAGAACGCAAAAAACAACAGCGCCACGGCAAGCAGGGCCCAAAGTCCCCAGTATGGTTTGTTCATTCAGGTTCAATGCCGTGTGCCCCGCCATGGAGCAGGGCACGCGGCCATGCTTTGTATTTACAACAATCGGTTACTTACCCTTCTGCAACAGTTCGATGCCCAGTCCGGGACGGTCGTGCAGGGTGATCTTGCCGTTCTCCACCGTCATGCCGTCAAAGCGGTCGTTGGCGATGAGCAGGTTGCCGTCGAGGTCGGCATAATCCACCACGGGCGACAGGTTGGCGGCGGCGGTGACGGCGCACGAGGTCTCGGTCATGCACCCAATCATCACCTTCATGCCCAGCGAGCGGGCCAGGGTCACCATCTTGTGGGCCTCGTACAGGCCGGTGCTCTTCATCAGTTTGATGTTGATGCCGTCATACACGCCCTGGAACTTGAGGATGTCGGGCAGGCGCTGGAAGGCCTCGTCGGCGATGATGGGCAGCGGCGAGCGCTCGCGCAGCCATGCCGTCTCGTCAACCCAGGTCTTGTCGAACGGCTGTTCAACAAACAGGCAGTTGCGCTCCTTGAGCCAGTGGCACATCTCCAGCGCGTGCTCCTTGCTGTTCCAGCCCTGGTTGACATCGACGCACAGGGGCACGCCGGGCATCATCTCGTTGACGATGTCGATGGTCTCCTGGTCGTGGTCCAGGCCCATCTTGACCTTGATGACCTTGTAGGGGCGGGCCTCCTCCACCTTTTGGCGCACCACCTCGGGGGTGTCGATGCCGATGGTGAAACTAGTCATGGGGGTGTTGTCGGGGTTATAGCCCCAAATCTTGTACCACGGCTGGCCCATGATCTTGCCCAGCAGGTCGTGCAGGGCGATATCGACCGACGCCTTGGCGGCGCGGTTGTCGGGAGCCACGCTGTCCACATAGCTCAGGATGTCGTCGATGCGGAAGGGGTCGGTGAACTGCTCCAGGTCGAGCATGTTCAGGAACTTGGTCACGCTGTCCACGCTCTCGCCCAGGTAGGGGGGCATGGAGGCCTCGCCGTAGCCCGTGATGCCCTCATATTCCAGCATCACCTGCACGTCGGGCGTGGTGGTGCGGCTGTAGCGCGCCAGGTTGAAGGAGTGGCGCAGCTTGAGTTCGTAGGGGAAGAACGAGAGTTTGAGTTTGCCCCTGTTGGGCACCTGGTTCACGCCTGCCGGCACGGTGTTGCCGGTCATGCGCTCCACAGCGTCAATCGACACGGGCGATGCGGCGGCAAGCGCCGTCAGACCCATTCCTGCAATAAATTTTCTTCGGTCCATAGTGTAGTGTTGAATTATTTTTGTTGTTGTTGATTGATGTCATTTAGAAATACCACGGATGCTTGCGCAGGGCGGTGATGCCGGGCTTGCCCACCATGCCGCGGATGCGGCTGGCCGTCAGCGGCGAGTACAGGTAGTCCTCGGCGGCGGGGTCCAGGCTGTTGATTTTGACCTGTCCCGAGCAATGGATGTACTTGCAGTCGCCCAGGTAGATGCCCACATGCGTCACGCGGCCCGTAGCCTCGTTGCCAAAGAACAGCAGGTCGCCCGCCTCATACTCGCGCCAGTCGGTGCCGCGCTCCATTATTTGGCCATAGAGGGCCTGCTGCGAGGCGTCGCGCTGCAGAATGATGCCATTGCTCAGGTAACTCACCTTGGCCAGGCCCGAGCAGTCGGTGACCTTGGTCGAGGTGCCGCCCCACAGGTAACTGGAGCCCATCATGCGCTTGGCGGTCTTGAGAATCTGCTCGGCGCTGAACTTTTGCTTGGCCAAGTGCGACAACTCGGCCATGTCGGCGGCGGGGACATAGCCCGTGCGGCCGTCGGGGGTGGCGAGCATGAGCCAGCCCGATGCCTCGGACCTGAACTCCAGGATATCGCCCATCACCAGGTCGCTCACGGTCTCGTCGCCGCCGGGAGCGGTCACCAGACGCGAGTCATAGGCGGTGACAATGTAACGCTTGGCATGGCGCCATTGCTTCATCTGCTCGGCGGTCTTGAACGACAGCGAGCTGGCGGGGACATATGCGATATAGTCGTCGGCCATCTGCACTCGGTACCAGTCGTCGGCTTGCTCCAGCACCTTGACGGGAGCGCCCATGATGCCCTGCGTGGCGATTTCGGCCGAGTGGCTGGCCCCGGTGCGCAGCGTGGCGATGCTCAACTTCACCTGCGCCCACTTGTGGTCGGCGGGAATGGCGTCCTCGAGGACTGTGATGACATCGGTAAACGACGGGTAGCCCTGCTTGTTCATTTCCTTGACGATGGCCTGCTTTTGTTCCTGAGTGCCCACAGTGCCCGTGAGCACCCACTGGCCGTCCTGCTCGACGGCGTTGACGTCCCACACGGCGGTGCGATTGTCGGGAGCGATTGTCTTCTTGAGCGCAGCGAGGGCCTCGTCGGGCGTCGCTGCCATGGCGGTGATGGCGGCCGTTGCCAGCGCAAGCGCCATGATAAGTGTCTTGATTGTGCTGTTCATATTCATTATTTGACGGGAGTTACTGAATTGACCTTCAAGTGGCTGGACCACTTGTCATAAAACAGGTTGCCGTTGCGCCACTCGACCTCTCCGGGCTGGAAATCAACGGTCTCGCTGCGGATGTAGGTCTTGGCGGGGCTCAACTTGTCGCCCACGCCCTCGTTGCTGGCCATGCGGTACACGTCGATGCCGCTGGCATAGTAGTCGTTGAGCGAGGTGCCCACGGCACTGCGGCCAAACGACGGGTCGGTGGGCACCCAGCCCACGCCCTCGAAGTAGGTCTCGCACCAGTCGTGCCAGTTGATTTCGTCGGGATGCAGCATCCAGCCGCTCTCCCAGCGGGCGGGGATGCCCAGCGAGCGCACCAGCGTGATGTAGAGCAACGCCACCTGGCCGCAGTCGCCGTGGTGGTTCTCGAGCACATACTGCTGGATGTTGGCCAGCGTGCTGTACTCGCGGGCGCCGGCCCACGGCAGGTTGTGGCCTATCCACTCATACACCATGGCGGCCTGCAGCACGGGATTGGTCTCGTCGCCCACAATCTGGCGGGCCAGGGCGCGCATCTCGTCGGTGATGATGACGTGGCGCGGCTCGTCGCCGGTGTAGCGCTGGTACTCGGCGCTGCTCTTGTCGTAGGGCTCGAGCATGGCCAGCAGATCCTGCTGGCAGATGTGGCGCTCGCCCACGTCGTAGCTGAAGGTGTATTCAAAGTGGGCGGGCTTGCCCTTCTCGGCCACCGCCTCCATGTACACGGTGTGGTGCAGGCTGCCCTGGCTGTAGGTAATCGGGCGGTTGCTGCTCTCGACGCGGATGTTCTTCTGCCTCAGGTTCTCGTAGGGCAACGGCATCCACACGCGCAACGTCTCGCCGGCGGGCACGGCGTCGGCCTCAACGTCGAGGGTGAAGGTGACGCTGATGTGGCGCCAGTCGCGCACGTTGTTGGCGTCGGCAGGCGTCGCCATCGCGTCAAGGTAGTAGCGGCGGCGCGTGAGGTAGGTCTCGTGGCTGTCCTCGGCGTTTTGGGCGGCAAACTCCTCGCCCAGCAGCCACAGGTTGCGCACGCTCTTGCGGAACCACATCTCCTTGCCGTCGATGTTCATCACCTCCAGGGCGCGGGTGGCCTTCCAGTGGGCAATCTGCGCGTCGGTGGCCTCGGGCATCTTCTCGCGGATGAGTTTCACGCCCTCGTCGGGGGTGATGGAGAAGTCGCCCTTGATGCGCTGCATGATGGTGCGCAGCGAGTCGATGCGCACGGCGTCGGCCTTGCGCACGCCCTTGGGCAGCGATTTCATCACCTTGTCGGCCTTGTTGAACTCGCCCTGGGCGATATACTGGTCCACCTGCGGCTGCCAGTCGGAGGCCAATGCCATGCCCGACAATGCCAATACACTGACGCACAGCGCTATGAAATATCTTTTAAGTTTCATATCAGCAGTTGTTGTAATGAATAATCGAGCAAATTTACATCTTTTATTTTAATATACACACCCCCGCCGTAAATATTTATCAACACCCCCCGATTTAAGTCCCGACAGCGACAGCATTTTTTCGCCGTTGACAAAAAAATTACCTTTTATCATAGTGGGCACCCGCACATCATCATCGAGGACATAGGCAAGGAGCCCACCGAGCAGATGCATGTCATCACCTTCCAGGACCACAGTTACCGCAGCGGCAACGGCGAGTGAAGGGGGGGCAGTGATTTTTTTGCCGCAAACTCGCTTTTTCAAGAAATATTGACTACTTTTGCCTGCAGCAACACTAACATTCAGGACTATGAAGAAGTTTTTTATCACCATTGCCGCGGGCTTGATGGCCGTGGCGGCGATGACGGCACAAACCGAGTCGCCGCTGCTGCCCTGCCCGACCAGCGAACTGCAAGACGCCTGGAACGAGGCCTTTCAAGAACTTGCCAGCGAAGACTCCCCCGACCGCTACATCGTGCGCGATGTGGACAGCGACGGCACCGACGAGATTGTCGCGATGGGCGACGAGCGGCATTTCCTCGCCGTGTTCAGGCCCACGCCCCAGGGACTGCTGGTGCTGGGCTGCGTGATGGACGGCTATGAGGACCTGGGCTATGCGCCCGGCGGCTGGTCGTTCATGCAGCACGACTTCCACGACGGGCCCGAGAAGCGCACCATCTGGACCTCGTTCACCCAGGACCAAGCGGGCACAATCGTGATGGAGGGCATGGCCCAGGTGGTTTACCACATGGAGGAAGGCGTGGAGGACGAGGGATGCTACAGCATCAACGACAGGGATGTGAGCGCCCTGGAGTATGGCCGCACGGTGCCCGGCGACGATGCCATCACCTGGTGCGGCGAGATGACGGGCTGGCGGCGCACCACGGACAACGAACTGGTTGACGACCCATACGCCAACCTCTATGCCAACGCGCTTGATGTGTTCGTGTGGGACGACAACGGCCCCACCAACCTGCGCGAAGCCCCCAAGGGCAAGGTCGTGGTGTCGCTGCCCGACGATGATGAATACATCTACACCCTGCTGGTGAGCGACTGCGTGAACGGCTGGCTCAAGGTGGTTTACATCGGCGCCATAGACAGGGAGTTGCCCTTCAACATGTCGGACTACAAGGAACTGTGGATTCACAACTCGGTCATCGGCACGAGCACCCGCAACTACGGCGGCCAGACGCTGCACCTCTATGCCGAGCCCGATGAGAACGCCAAGGTCACCTACTCGTTCGGCGATGAAACCTTGCTCCATCCCCTCGAAACCGATGTGGACGGCTGGGTGAAGGTGAGGACCGGCGACGGCAAGCACGAGGGCTGGATTCAAAGGGAGTGGCTGTGCGGCAACCCCGTGACCAACTGCTGCTGACGCCGCCTGACACATTGACGGGAAAACGAGCCGCCGCGACTGTTGAGTGTCGCGGCGGCTCGCTTGATATGCTGGCTGCGCCCGGTCACTTCTTGACCATCAGGCACACATTTTCGACATGGTGGGTGTGGGGGAACATGTCCACGGGCTGAATCTCGACCACGCGGTACTTGGCGTCGAGCATGGCGATGTCGCGGGCCTGGGTGGCGGGGTTGCAACTCACATACACCAGGCGCTGCGGCTCGGCGTTGAGGATGACCTGCACCACGTCCTCGTGCATGCCGGCGCGGGGCGGGTCGATGATTATCACCTGGGGGCGGCCGTGCTCGGCGATGAAGCCGTCGGTGAGCACATCCTTCATGTCGCCGGCATAGAACAGGGTGTTGCCGATGCCGTTGACGCGCGAGTTGAGTTTGGCGTCGTCGATGGCCTCGGGCACATACTCGATGCCGATGACCTGGCGCGCCTGGCGGGCGACAAAGTTGGCAATCGTGCCCGTGCCGGTGTACAGGTCATAGACGAGTTCGCCGCCCGTCAATGCCGCCATGCGGCGCGCCACCTTGTACAGTTCATAGGCCTGGCGCGAGTTGGTCTGATAGAACGACTTGGGGCCGACGCGGAACCGCAGGCCTTCCATCTCCTCCTCGATGTAGTCGCGGCCGGCATAGGTGATGAACTCCTGGTCGGCCAGCGAGTCGTTGACCTTGAGGTTGACGACATAGAGCAGCGAGGTAATCTGCGGGAAGCGGTCACGAACGGCGCCCATCACATCGTCGATGGCGCCCGGGTTGTCCTCGCCAAAGACGAGCACCTCCATGATTTCGCCCGTGCTGGCGGTGCGCGTCATGGTCATGCGCATGAAGCCCTGCTGGGCGCGGATGTCGTAGAACGAATAGCCCTTGTCGGCCACATAGTTGCGGACGAACAGGCGCAACTCGTTGCTCACCTCGTCCTGCAGCCAGCAGTGCTTGATGTCCAGCACCTTGTCGAAGGCGCCGGGGATGTGGAAGCCAGCCGCATTGCGGTCGGGGAACTCGGCGCCGCTCTCCAACTGCTCGCGCGTGAGCCAGCACTTGTTGCTGAAGGTGAATTCCAACTTGTTGCGGTAGTGCGTCGTCGCCGCCGAGCCCACAATGGGGTTGATGGCGGGGATGGGCACCTTGGCGATGCGCTCCATGGCATCGACCACCTGCTGCTGCTTGCACTGCAACTGGTAGTCGTAGGGCAGGTGCTGCCACTTGCAGCCGCCGCACACACCAAAGTGCTCGCACATGGGCTGCACGCGCAGGTCGCTGGGCTTGACCATGCGGTGGATGTGGCCCTCGGCAAAACTGTGCTTCTTGCGGTCAATCTTGAGGTCAACCACATCGCCCGGGGCGCCAAAGGGCACAAATACCACGAGGTCGTTCCAGCGTCCCAGGGACTTGCCCTCGGCCGCCACGCCCGTGATTTCAAAGTTCTCGATAACCGGAATGTCTTTCTTCTTTCTCATTGCGGCGGCAAAGTTACAAAAATCCCACGAATTTCACGCCACTTCGCCCACAGTCATCCACAACACCGCCATGCCGCAGGCAAAAAGTAAGCCCAGAAACATACACTTGCCAATAGTAAGTCCCTGGGCTTAAACTGCCAAAATAAAGTCCAGTGCTTAATTTTGAGTCCGTCACACAAGACGAAGTTAATGCGCCCAAGCCCACTGCTTGTTGAGCCATTCCACCTTCATGTGGAACGGCGGGCGGAGTGGCTGAGTTACCGCACTACGATTTTCTTGCCCTCGTGCACATAGATGCCCGGCATGGTGGGGACATCGGTGCCGCAGTCACGGCCCATGAGGTCGTAGTAGCGGTTGAAGCCGCGCTTGCCGTCGGCAGGAGTGTCAACCACGGGCTCGGCGATGCCGGTGATGATGCTTTCCTCGTCATAACGCATGCCCTTGTAGATGATTGTTCCGTTCTTGATAACGTGGCTCAAACCGCAGTATTCCTGATAGTCGCCCTCGTTGACGCGGGTGAACGGCGTTAGCATGTCGCCCATGTCACGGCTGTCGAAACCGATGCCCTCGACGATGTAGCACAAGGGTTCGCCCTGATCGTTGAGGTATGCCCAGCGGGTACACTTGCAGTTGTCAACCACTATGGTGTCAAGAATGAAGAAGTTGTCGGCATTGAGCAGCGGCGTGCGTTGCGACTCGAAGTACCAGCCGGCGAGTCCTTCATTGCCCAGCGAGTTGTAGATGCACATCGCATTATCCAGGCCAGCGGTGAAGTTCATCATGTTGCGGTCCTGATTGATAACTTCATCGAGCGGGTGGTTGGCGCGGCTCCGGACATAGCCGTCAATGTCGTTAAGCCCCGCTATCAGGCTGTCGGTGTCCACATCCAGCGTGTGGTTGCCACGGCTGCGGTAATAGTAGCAGGCGGTGTACTGCGAGGCGTCGGGGTGCTGGCCCTTGAACTCGTAGGTGTAGTAGTACTTGGTCTGCTGCCCGTTGTTGACGATGACGCGCTCGTTGACCCACTTAACGCCCTCGCGGTTAAGCGGCGTGTACATGTCATCGGTATAGGCGCCAGTCGTATAAGCGATTTCGCCGTTCTCGATAACATGGCTCAACGAGTAGTTCATTTGGAAACCTGTGATCTGCAGCACAAAGTAGAACAGCGGCATGCCATCCTCGGTGACATATCCCAGACCCTCGATAATCGCATGGTCGCCAATGGAGTTCAATTCGCTGGTGTAGTGGTGGCACTTGACTTGACGGGCGCCCACCGTCACCATGTCGGTATAGTTATAGCAGACCTCGGGGAACTCTTTATACAAGCTCTCGGGGTCGTTGAAGTCATACAGGACAAATTCCTGGTCAAACACGGGTGCGGACTCGCCGGTGCCGGTGACACAGCTAAAAAATCCCACGGGGCACTGCGGATACCATGCTCCGGCAGGTCTGTAGGCATAAACCACCTTGTCCTGCTCACGCACATAGACAGGCACCACGGGCGCGTCCTCGCTGCCGTCGTAGTTGTAGGAGCGCAGCAACACGGGTTTGTAGTGCTTGCCCCCTATCACAGTGTCACCCTGCATCTCAAAGGTGTAATACCGGGTGCCCTCAGGGATGTTGAAGGCTGTGGAAAACGGATTATTGTTATTATACACCCACTTCACCCCCTCGCGAACAAAGGGAACATACTCATAGTCCTGCGCCATGCCCTGCGAAAATCCCAGCAGAGCCAGCAATGCGATAATTGTAGTCTTTTTCATTTTTATAGTTTTTTTGATTGATTGATTGATGTGCAAAAGTACATAAATTTCAAAACCATTCCAAAAATTTCTTGAATTTGTTGTCAGAAACATGACGGATATACCGAAAACAGTGCACCTTTTTCAACTTTAAATCCACGTTCGAGAATTACTTTTCCAGATGCCTCAATCTCGTACTCTACACCTTCGGATACAATAACGTCTCCAGGAGTACGATTGACGTCAACAGAGTTACCAGCAACCACATCGCTTGCAATCACATATTGTGAATTGGTCAATATGGCATTTTGTAATAGCATGGGGGCAATGTATGGTATATGATTATGTTTATAAATCATAATAGAACTATTGGGAGAGACACCAGGTAACGTAATGCTTGACACCGAAATTGTGTTTGTGCATTGTTGCCTGTCATTGCCAACACATGTAACTATAGTTGAATCAGCATCAATTCCAGTTATCGTAATAGAACTGTTTGTTCTAGAAATTGCAATTGATTGATATTGTTCTGGATTGGAAGTCCATATTTCAATACTTGGGTCACCTAAAAGATTATGAGTTGCAGCCAAATATCTATCGAAGGTTTTACCTGAAAATGCTGATTTTGACAAGCATTCGGCTTCTCCCAGTTTAAAATATCCTTGTCGAAGTAATTTTGCAAAGCATATTTCAAGGTCATGCGAACTCGTAATGTATCCAACTCGTGTATTTCCTAAATAAGCAGGACCTCCATAATCTTTACCTGTGGTAAATGACTCACCAAAATTCACTTCAATAGGGTGCTCATTATAGATTAAAATATCATATGGCATAGTCGTGCATGATATTGAATAGGATATCATGGGATAATCTTTGTTCACCATACAATCAAGTCCATTGCCGTTTTCATCTGTAATATATTCACTTTCACCATGTTTCACTGAATCTAATGCCCACAATCTGTATGTAGATGTGTATGCACTACCCCATGACACACCATATGTAACAATGTTAGAAGCCTCTCCATGATTTGAGGTACTCCAAAAGCCAAACTGTCTTGTGTTAATAGTGTTAAGAACATCACAGCCTTTTGGATATTTATGCCCTCTACTTTCGTTCATTACAGTAGTATCTGGAAATATTGCATTCATGTATTCTCCAAGGGAAGAGGCATGGCCCGTCATATCTATTGACTCGGTATATAATGCCCTGCTTAAATATGAGAAATCGCCCCTGCCTGGATTAAGCTCGTATCTCATCAGTTTGTCTATATAGTTTGAAATCTGATTTGCCCCTTTTGCAAGAATCCGGCCTACAAACAGTTCAGAATTTAAGTCAATATTTTGACCTGTCCAATCTCCATTCAAATCACAGAAGTACATATCAGTGGGGGTATTACCTCCGTATTTCCTATACGGAATATCGGATCCTGCCAAAAGGACAAATTTTGTGTCGTAACACGCAAAAGCGTATTTCAAGAATTGCCTCAATTTACCTGCGTCATCACTGAATGCAACTATATCACGGCCATCACTCTTATGAATAATGTCGCCACGGCATGCATAGGGGTGGTTAATGGCATCATGCAATGTCATAACCTTTACACTATACCCTTTTTGCCTCTTGAGCGCTGCGATGCGTCGCACGGAGTGCAGCAATTCGGGTGTGGTTATGATGAGGTACGGGTAGTGTGCCCTCTCAAGGGTTCCTGGGTTAGGGTCTATATCTTTGCCGCCAGAAGAAGGGCTTGTGCCGCCTTGTAGCATTGGGTTGATTATCAATGAATCAGGGATATTAATCGGTGGCGCAAACAATTTGACATTGTCAGGATTTGCAACCATCGACTGCACAAGACGGTATTCCTCGTTTCTCATAGCCGTATCCTTCCTGACAATTGGCTGAATTTCCAGAGAATCGGATAACTCAAAATTTAGAGTCAAGTTAATCGTTCTCGACAAGCACACTTGGTGGCTAATGGCTTTAGGACCTATGTAGTGCTTGTATGATACGGGCATGACAGCCACGGTAACGATGTGGTTCTCGCCCGCCAAATACCCTTCATCAACCACCCAGGAAGCGAGCGACGGGTAAAAGGAGTTGCTGCTGTAGGTTAAACTATCAGGCGGCACGATGACAATGGCTGTGGTATCGTTCATTGGCCGTTCCGGCTGGCAAGGATAAACCAGGTGGGATGGCAATGCGTTCATATTGTTACTCTTAGCTGCGCTCACACTGAAGTTGGCCGCATTATAGGGGACCGAGAATTTGATATAGTCTATGGGCAGTGATGGCATGCCCGGCTCGCCGCCGTTAAAGAGGCCATCATAACTGACTGTTGTGTATGTTATCCCGCCCAGTGTATCCGTCCCCATGTGCAGCTTGCTCATGTCGTAGGTCGCCGTGTAGGTGATTGAGCCACGGGCGGCGAACGGGAGCAATGCCAATGCCGCGACAAATAAGGCTGCGGTTAGAGTTGATAAATGTTTCATGTTGAGCCCGATTTTACTTGGTGAGTATCATTTGCTTGCTGTCAATCAGCGTGCCATCGGCAACGAGAGCATACAGGTACATGCCGGCGGGCAGACCGCTGCCCGACAGGGTGACTTGGCTTTCACCCCTGCCCTCGGCACTTATGTGGCTAAGCTGCTTGCCCTGCATGTCATAGATGTAGATGTCGGCCTTGACGACATCTGCGGGCAGGCAATAACGGATGACTGTTTCGTCAGTGAAGGGATTGGGCGCGTTTTGATACAACTTGGCGGCGGTCATGCTGGCTGAGATTTCCGCGTGGCCGGCTTGCTCATCATAATCAAATGCAGCCGTCGGGGATTCCTGTGGTTTTGCTTCTTGGGCCTTGGCAACTTCCAATTCGGCACGCAACTCATTGATTGACTGGACCAGGATTGGTATCAAACCGATGTAATCGACATACATGTAGCCCGTGTTGTCGGTATGCACAAGTTCCGGAAATACCTCTTTGACATTCTGTGCGAGGAAACCATAGCGTTCACTGCCTTTTTCGTGATTCGCATAAAATTGCTCAAAAAAAGCCTTGTCTTTAGCATCCTTGTCTGTCAAGACTGGCATTGAAGCCACCTTATCTCTTGCATTAGAATCGGAGCCTTTTAATGTGTACGTTACGGCTTCCAAATTACCCAGTGAAGTCAGCACGCCTTCGACAGGCTCGACATTTTCTTTAAAACGTTCATCGGATTGGACAAACAGGCCGCTCGTCTGAACGTCTTTAGTGAACTGCACCGCATTTGACCTGCTGAAATCATAATACATAATCGTATCACTCGCACCAACGCCAGCTGTCATATAGGTGCCGTGTTTTCCCTGAAGCCACAGCAGGTCAGTATCGGTATAGCCTAATTCACCAATAGCAACATTGTACTGATTCCACAATAAATTGTCACCAAATGACATGTGAGCGCCGGCAGCAGACGCACCATAATTGCCAAAGACCTTAAGAACAGTTGTGGTATCAAGCCAGTTGTAGTAACTTGGATTAAGCCCTTCAGGAACGGGGTCATACGGGTCGTGACCGATTTCGGCATGACCCGAATTGCGAATGATTAACTGTGCATTTAGCGTGCTGGCGCTTGCCAGCAGGCAGACAACTGCCAAATAAAGAAATCTTTTCATAACAGTAAATATTTGAAATTTATAAAAAAATGAGTATTTTGCTTCATTTGCATTTTTTTTCGAGCGATAATTCAACTCTCGAAATCGTATGTCATAATACAAGAACCCCAGAATACATATTATTTACTGATGTAATTGATATGATATATGTATTGCTGGGCTGTAGATTCACATAGTACACGGTAGATATGCCGCTTGTGTTGAGCGGGCCTGAGTACCAAGTTGTTCCATTGACATCCTTGACAATTAGTCTATAATTGTCCTCAGATTCAAAATCAACGGTTAGCGCATTAGAAGTTGATGAGTACGTCACAACTGGAAGAACGATTTCACTTCGGCCATGTCCACCATCATAAATTATCTGAATACTTGTGTTGTCTCCATCTCCAGCAAGAGATATAATTGACAACAGACTGAAAAAAAAAAAAATAGTTCGGTTCATAATTTCAAAAATTGGTAATTATGCTTGACTGCAAAGTTACTGGATAGAAATGTTAAATCGGGCAAAAGGCTCTTTCTTCCAATCTCATTTCGCAAAATGTAATACTTTGAAAAACAGTGGTATGGAAAATAAAAATCTAATTGCTGGCTCATGGATGGATAAAAGTGTTAAATTTGCGCCTGAATTTCACATTTATTCACACAATGTGATGCCCCATGGGGCATTTGAACAAATGATGTGTTGGACAACAAAACTGAAAAAGTGATGAGACGCTTGGTGTTATTTATTGCATTTTTTACAGCCATGGGTGTGCTGATGGTGAGTTGCACAGGCCATGCGAGACAGAGTATGCAAGAACTGGAAGCTGTCGATGCGATGCTCGACAGCCAGCAGGTGAAAGCGGCATTGAACAAGCTGCAAAACATGGATGCCTCAAAGCTTGACGACGAGTGCAAAGCCTACCACACCTTGTTGATGACACTGGCTATTTACAAGAATTACATGCCGTTTGACAACGACACGGCCATCAGCCAAGCGGTGAAATATTATAAAGAGAGGGATAAGCGCAAATACATGAGGGCGCTTATCGCCCAAGGATGCGCTAATGAGGACATCGGCAATCTTGACAAGGCAGTGATGTGCTATCACCACGCAGAGGAAATCACCGATGTGGACGACACCGCGTCGCTGGCCTATGCCAAGTTGCGCTTGGCATATCTTTATCAATCTCAAGTAATTGGCACATTTACCTTAGCCCTGAAAAAATACAAAGAAGCCTTGCCCATGTATCAAAAATTGGGTGACAAGCACTATGAACTGGTTTGTAAACAAGAGATAGGCGGCATCTACCGCAGCATCGACGGGAAGCACGACAGCGCGGTCCTGTATCTCAACCAAGCATTGGAACTGGCCAAAACCGACAGCGACCCATATTATTTGTTCTCCATACCATTTATGTTGTCAGAGTACTACTTGGTGCGAGAGCAGGATTACAGGGCGGCGATCCGTTATGGCCGCCAGGCGCTGGCAGTCGATGAAACCTTGATTGAGCACCCGCGGGCTCATTACCGCGTGGCAACATCCTACCTGCAACTGGGCCAGCTGGATTCGGCGCTCTATTTCATCAACCACGCGCCACGGCCGGCAATGGCGGTTGACAGCGTCTCATATTTTGAGGTAATGTCGCAGGTCGAGCATTTCAAGCACAACGAGCTGAAGTCCAAAGACTATTTTATACTTGCCCACGACATATCCGACTCGCTGATCAACAGCGGCTTGAACCACAGGCTGCTGGCGGTGGAGAAAAAGTATGATCTGCAACAGGATGAACTGCACAATGCCCGGCTGCAATCGCGGCTGCGCGGCACCTGGCTGTTGCTGGCCATCATCATCATCACGGCACTGCTGCTGGGCCTTGGCCTGCTGCACTACCGCCACCGCCTGCGCCTCAAGGAGCAAGAGCAACAGATGCTGCGCGCCGACCTTGACCAGTCGCTCGCCGGCCTGCAGCACATGCAAGAACAACTCACCAAGCATGAGCAACAGCTGCATGCAAGCACGAGGGCCCTGCGGGAGCAGCTGGCGGCCCAGGAGGTGCTGGCCCAGGAGCGTGAGCGGCTCGCAGGGCGCATAGCCGAGTTTGAGGGCAAGAAGCGGCAGAGCGACGAGCTGCGCGCCATCATCACCAGCCAGATTGAGTCGGTGCACCAGCTGATGAGGTGGTCCTACGAGCTAAAAGGGGAAAAGTTTGCCAACAAGTTCCGTGAGGTGATGACGCTGCCCAGCAGCCAAACGGACCAGGTGTCGTACTGGAGCAACCTGCACGCGCTGGTCAATGACCTGTATGACGGGCTGCTTTACCGTGCCCAGCAAAAGGCCGGCGGCACGCTTAACGAGAGCGAGCTCAACCTGCTGGCGCTATACCGTTGCGGCTTCTCGCGCACGGTGATAATGGTGTGCATGGGCTACCAGAGCGTCGGCACTGTTTATAACAAGATTAACCAAATCACCCGCAAGCTAAATGTCATAGACCTCAACGCCATTTAGCTGAAAGATGCCGCCAAGATGGCGGGCGGCAAATGGATATTGACGGGCGTGAGCAAGAGCGTCCAATTAACTATTATCTGTTTGTAATAAAACCAATTGCAAAATTACAAATAAATCTGGCATCATCCACTCCCCCCATATTAACATCATGATTGCAGTGGTGCCGGGGCGGAGGCGGGGGCGGGGGGAATTTTGTCGGCCTAATTTATTAACAATGTAGCACAATCCAAAAATTATGATTACCTTTGCACGCAAATTTTGAACATTATATAAAAAAGCGATGAAAAAATTCAACGAATACAACGGGTTTAACCTGTCAGATATCAACAAGGAAGTCTTGAAGCAATGGGACAGCGAGGACGTTTTTGGCCACAGCATCAGCGAGCGCGAGGGCGCTCCGTCGTTTGTGTTCTTTGAGGGTCCTCCCAGCGCCAACGGCATGCCTGGCATCCACCATGTGATGGCCAGGACCATCAAGGACATCTTTTGCCGCTACAAGACCATGCAGGGCTACCAGGTGCTGCGCAAGGCGGGCTGGGACACCCACGGCCTGCCGGTGGAACTGGGCGTTGAGAAGGCGCTGGGCATCACCAAGGAGGATATCGGCAAGAAAATCACCGTCGATGAGTACAACGCCACCTGCCGCAAGGAGGTGATGAAATATACCCGCGAGTGGGAAGACCTCACGCACCGCATGGGCTACTGGGTGGACACCCAGAACCCCTACATCACCTACAAGAACAGTTACATCGAGAGCCTGTGGTGGCTGCTCAAGCAGCTGTACAACAAGGGTCTGCTGTACAAGGGCTACACCATCCAGCCCTACTCGCCCGCCGCCGGCACCGGCCTGAGTTCGCACGAACTTAACCTGCCAGGCTGCTACCGCGACGTGAAGGACCAGACCGTGACGGCCCAGTTTGCCGTGGTGAGCGGCGAGGAGCATGCCGCCGTCAAGGCCATCCGCGCCGCTGCCGACGAGGGCTTTGACGACATCTGCGTGCTGGCATGGACCACCACGCCGTGGACCCTGCCCAGCAACACGGCGCTGTGCGTGGGCAACAAGATTGACTATGTGGCCGTGGAGAGCTACAACCCCTATACCGGCAAGCCCGCCGTCTATCTGCTGGCTCAGGCCCGCGTGGACGCCTACTTCAAGCCTGAGGGCAAGGACATTGCCCTGGCCGACTACAAGGAGGGCGACAAGACGGTGCCCTACAAGGTCATCGCCCGGTTCAAGGGTCAGGACCTGCTCGACCTGCGCTACTCCCAACTGTTCCCGTGGGTAAAGCCCGTGGACAAGCAGGGTGACCATATTGTGGGCAACGACAACGGCTTCCGCGTCATCCCCGGCGACTATGTCACCACCGAGGACGGCACGGGCATCGTGCACATCGCGCCCACCTTTGGCGCCGACGATGCCCGCGTGGCCAAGGCCGCCGGCATCCCCGCCCTGTACATGATCAGCAAGAAAAAGGAGACACGCCCCATGGTGGACCTGAGCGGCAAGTACTATGTACCCGAGGACCTGGACGAGGACTTCGTCGAGCGCTTTGTGAACATGGACCTGTACCGCGAGTATGCCGGCCGCTGGGTGAAGAACGCCTACGACCCGCAGTACACCGTGGGCGGCAAGTTTGACGAGGCAGCCGCCGCCAAGGCCGAGGACCTGAACATCTACATCTGCATCCGCATGAAGCAGGACGGCACCGCCTTCAAGATGGAGAAGCACGTGCACAACTACCCGCACTGCTGGCGCACCGACAAGCCCGTGCTGTACTACCCCCTGGACAGCTGGTTCATCCGCGACACCGCGTGCCGCGAGCGCATGGTCGAGCTCAACAAGACCATCAACTGGAAACCCGAGCACACCGTCACGGGCCGCTTTGGCAAGTGGCTGGAGAACCTCAACGACTGGAACCTGAGCCGCAGCCGCTACTGGGGCACGCCGCTGCCCATCTGGCGCAACGACGACGGCGAGGAAAAGTGCATAGGCAGCATCGAGGAACTGTACAACGAAATCGAGAAATCTGTGGCCGCCGGCGTCATGCCGTCCAACCCCTACAAGGACAAAGGCTTTGTCCCCGGCGACTACAGCGAGGACAACTACAATAAGATTGACATCCACCGCCCCTATGTGGACGACATCGTGCTGGTGAGCGACACAGGCAAGCCCATGAAGCGCGAACTCGACCTCATCGACGTGTGGTTTGACAGCGGCGCAATGCCCTATGCGCAGATGCACTACCCCTTTGAGAACAAGGAGGCCATCGACAGCCGCAACCACTACCCCGCCGACTTCATCGCCGAGGGCGTGGACCAGACGCGCGGCTGGTTCTTCACCCTGCATGCCATCGGCACGATGGTGTTTGACAGCGTGGCCTACAAGAACGTCATCAGCAACGGCCTGGTGCTCGACAAGAACGGCGCCAAGATGAGCAAGCGCCTGGGCAACGCCGTTGACCCGTTCAACGCCATCGAGACCTACGGCAGCGACCCCCTGCGCTGGTACATGATCAGCAACTCGTCGCCCTGGGACAACCTCAAGTTTGACGAGGCCGGCGTGACCGAGGTGGCCCGCAAGTTCTTCGGCACCCTGTACAACACCTACTCCTTCTTTGCGCTGTATGCCAACGTGGACGGCTTTGACCCCGCCGCCGCCCAAGTGCCCGTGGCCGAGCACCCCGAGATTGACCGCTGGATTATCTCGCTGCTCAACACGCTCATTGCCCAGGTGCAGGCCGACCTGGAGGACTACGAGCCCACCCGCGCCGCCCGCGCCATCAGCACCTTTGTGGGCGACCACCTGAGCAACTGGTATGTGCGCCTGAACCGCAAGCGTTTCTGGAGCGGCGACCTGGCCGCCTACCAGACGCTGTACCAGTGCCTGACCACCGTGGCGCTGCTCATGGCCCCCGTGGCGCCGTTCTACAGCGACCGCCTGTACCGCGACCTCACCCACAGCACCACCTCGGTGCACCTGGCCAAGTTCCCCGTGAGCGACCCCGGCGTCATCGACAAGCAGTTGGAAAAGCGCATGCAGGCCGCCCAGGACATCACCTCGATGGTGCTGTCGCTGCGCCGCAAACAGAACATCAAGGTGCGCCAGCCGCTGCAAGCCATCATGGTGCCCGTGCTTGACGACCAGCAGCGCGCCGACATCGAGGCCGTGGCCGACCTCATCATCAACGAGGTCAACGTCAAGGACATCAAACTCGTGGGCAACGACGCCGGCATCCTGGTCAAGCGCGTGAAGCCCGACTTCAAGAAACTGGGCCCGAAGTTCGGCAAGGTCATGAAAGCCCTCGCCGCCAAAATCACCGCGCTGTCGCAGGCCGAAATCGCCCAGTTTGAGCGCGACGGCAAGTTTGCCATCGGCCTCGACGGCCAGCAGGCCCTGGTCGAGATTGCCGACGTGGAAATCATCAGCGAGGACATCCCCGGCTGGCTCGTCGCCAACGAGGGCAACCTGACCGTGGCACTCGACATCACCGTGACCGACGAACTGCGCCTCGAGGGCATCGCCCGCGAACTGGTGAACCGCATCCAGAACGTGCGCAAGAGCAAAGGCTTTGACATCACCGACCGCGTCACCGTCACCATCGCCCCCGACGAGCGCACCGACGCCGCCGTGGCCGCCTACAACGACTACATCGCCCGCCAAGTGCTGGCCAACAGCATTACCGTGGCGCCCGTCGACGGCGACACAGCCATCGAGCTCGACATGGACGGATGGACGCTGCCCGTCAATGTGGAGAAAGCCTAACAGCACCGTATAACGAAAAAACGACACATTTTCCCATGGACAACAAGCAAGAAAAGACCAGATACACCGACGCCGAACTGCAAGAGTTCAAGGTCCTGATACTGGAAAAGATTGAGCAAGCCAAAGAGAACTACGAGCGCCTTGCCGACAGCATGATGGTTGACGAGTCCAACCCCACGTTCAAGATGCTGGAGGAAGGCTCCGCCACGCTGGGCAAGGAGATGGCCAGCCAGCACGCCCAGCGCCAGCTTGACTTCATCCGCAAGCTCCAGGGCGCGCTCGTGCGCATCGAGAACAAGACCTACGGCGTGTGCCGCATCACGGGCAAGCTCATCCCCAAGGAACGCCTGCTTGCCGTGCCCCACGCCACCCTCTCAATCGAGGGCAAGGAAATTGAGGCCAAACGCAAGGCCCAAAACCGTTGACACGACAACGCAACCTGTAACCCGATGAAACTGAGCAACGGCAAACTGGCGGCGCTGATTATCGCGCTGGTCATCGTTATCGACCAAGCCGTCAAGATTTGGGTCAAGACCCACTTCTACTACGGCGAGACCTTTGACGTGACCTCGTGGTTCAAAATACTGTTTATCGAGAACAACGGCATGGCCTTCGGCATGGAGTTGGGCAGCAAACTGGCGCTCACCCTGTTCCGCATCGTGGCCTCGGGCGCGTTTATCTACTACCTGTGGCGCATCCGCAACCGCGCCGACTTGCCCAAGGGATACATTGCCTGCATCGCGCTGATTACCGCGGGAGCGCTGGGCAATGTCATCGACTGCATCGCCTACGGCCTGATTTTCGACAGCCCCTTCCCGCCCCAGGTGGCGCAGTTGTTCCCGCCCGACGGCGGCTACGGCACGCTGTTCAACGGGCGCGTGGTGGACATGCTCTACTTCCCGCTGTGCGAGTGGAACTGGCCCGACTGGATTCCCGCCATCGGCGGCGACCACTTTGTGTTCTTCCAGCCCATCTTCAACATCGCCGACGCGTCGTTGAGCGTGAGCGTGATAGTGCTCATCCTGTTCTATGCCCGCTACCTCGCCAGCCCCGCGAAGGGCGAGGAGACCGCCGAGGTTGAGGAAACCGCCGCTGGAGACGGCGAAACGCCTGCCGAAACCAACGACACCAACGAGACCAACGCATAACACGCCATGAGAAGCCTTGCCATCCGCATCATCGCCGCGCTTGCCACCGTCGTGTCGCTCATTGCCTGCGACAAGGCGCCGCGGGGCGTGATGAGCACCAACGAGATGGCCGACCTCATCGCCGACCTCGAAATCGCCGACGCCTACCTGAGCAGCCATCCCGGCGACTTCCCCACCGACTCGGCCAAGCAGGCCCTCAAGCAGTCGGTGTTTGACAAGCACGGCATCACCCGGCGGGACTATGACTCGTCGCTCGTGTGGTATGCCCACAACATCGAGAACTACACCAAGGCCTATGACAAGGCGATGGGCATCCTCAAGAACCGCCTCGAGAAACTCGACGGCGGCGAGACGGCCCAACCCGGGCTCGAGGGCCCGCAAGACATCATGGCAATGGGCCGCGCCGACGAGCAGCAGCAAGCGCAGCAGCCGCCTCACGGCGCGGTGCCGAAAGAGATGTCGGCAAAGCCCGGCGGCCATGGAGCGAGCACAAGGCCTGCCGCCGCCCGCGGCAAACTGAGCGCCGACGCCAAGAGCGACGCCACCAACCTGTGGAAAGGCAAGACCTGCTATGCCCTCACCCAGGGCGCAAGGCGCGGATTCATCACCTTTGAGGTGCAGCCCGACGCCCAGTACAAGCGCGGCGACCGCTACCAACTGGCCTACCGCCTCACGCGCGGCGGCAACCAGTTCAAGGTGAGCCTCAGCGTCGATTACACCGACGGCGGCACGGCGCAAATCACCCACAGCACCAACAGCGACGGCTGGGTGACCGTCGACATCCAGAGCGACACCGCGCGGCAGGTGCGCCGCATCCACGGCTACATGAGCTATGACATGCAGCGCAAGGGCGCGGCGGCCTATGTGGACAGCATCTCGCTCGTGCGCACCCACCTCGACCTCAGCAACTACGGCCTGGTGCACGCCCAGCGCCTGTTTGAGCGCGGACGATAGCGGGAACTAATGACTCGATGATGGCAAACAACATTCTCGTACAGCTCTTTTTGACCTTTTGCAAGATTGGCGCATTCACCTTTGGCGGCGGATGGGCCATGATCAGCATCATTCAGCGCGAGATTGTGGACAAGCACCGCTGGCTCGAAGCCGAGGAGTTCCTCGACCTGCTGGCCGTGGCGCAGTCCATGCCCGGCATCCTCGCCGTCAACATCGGCGTCATCGTGGGCGACAGGCTCAAGGGACTCAAGGGCAGCGTGTGCGCCGCCCTGGGCATGATACTGCCGTCGTTTCTCATCATCCTTGCCATCGCCATGTTTCTCACGCCCGACACCATCAAGAACAACGCCGTGGTGGCGCGCATCTTCAAGGGCATCCGCCCCGCCGTGGTCGCCCTCATCATCGAGCCCGTGCTCACCACCGCCCGCGCGGCGCGCATCAACTGGAAGACCGTCGCCATTCCCGTGACCGTGGCGCTGCTCATCTACAGCAAGCTGCCTGTGGTTTCCAACCCCGTCATCTACATCGTGCTGGGTGCCGCGGGCGGCTATGCCTGCCACATGCACAGCCTGATGCACAAGGGCAACGCAGGAAAGGAGGACGCGTCATGTTAGAAACCTATCTGCGCCTCATCTGGTCCTACCTGAAAATCGGGCTGTTCGGCTTTGGCGGCGGCTATGCCATGCTGTCGCTCATACAGCGCGAGGTGGTGGGCAACGGGTGGATTACCAGCCAGATGTTTACCGACATCGTCGCCATCTCGCAGATGACGCCCGGCCCCATCGGCATCAACAGCGCCACCTACATCGGCTACACCATCACAGGCAGCGTGCTGGGCTCGCTGGCCGCCACCCTCACCGTGGTGCTGCCGCCGTTCATCCTCACGCTGCTCGCCGCCCACTACATCGAGCGACACAAGCAGAGCCCCTTCATCAAGGGCGCCTTTATGGGCCTGCGCCCCGTGGTGGTAGGCCTCATCGCCGCTGCCGCCATGCTGCTGATGAACAGCGAGAACTTTGGCTGCCTCGCCGGCGAGCGCCTCATCACCATCGGCATCTGCATCGCCTCGTTCTGCATCGTCTATTTCACCCGCATCCACCCCATTGCCGTCATCGTCCTTGCCGGCATCACGGGGCTGCTGGTGTTCTGAATTTCACGAAACATTCAAACTGTCCAAAACAAAGGCAACTGCGGCCAGTCGGCCGCAGTTGCCTTTGACATTACTATATATAATAATACCCCAGTTCGGGATAAGATTACTCCCAAATAGAAAGTTGCTTTGAGTGTT
>R27__coassemble_613_pt1 | contig 21129 bp, 18 predicted proteins | sample R27__metabat2_low_PE_027 | metagenome-assembled genome bin R27
ACACTCAAAGCAACTTTCTATTTGGGAGTAATCTTATCCCGAACTGGGGTATTTTATGCTGAAGTACATTCAAAATCCCCGTGCTTTCACTTTCTGATTACGCGGGGGGTATTACACCCACTTCCAAGCAGGTACGACATTTATAGTCAACCCATCCTTTTCTATTATTTCCTCTTGGTCGTATGTTATGATAAAGGCTTGCTGGAGAGGTTCGAGTGCATTGAGTTGCACCAATGCATTTACTTCTCGCTTACGTGTTGCCTCATCTGTAATGTCGTATGATGCTTGTATGGCGATATGCTCATCTGGGATATAGAAGTCCACCTCTATATTGCGATTATAGTAATAGAGACGAGGAGAGCCATCGTCACTGTTGTAACGCTTGTACAGAATGATGGCACACAGATTCTCAAGCAGCGAGGTGTCAGCATCATTGAGGAATATGCTCAGCAATCCATTATCTACGAAATAGTGCTTCTTTATCGTCTCCTTTTCTACGAACTTTGAGGCATAGTTGTCGAGAGTAAACATAAGACAGGCTTCTTTGACATATCGCACATAGTCAATCATTGAAGCGGTGTTGGTCGATACTCCGGTGCTTTTGACAAGATTTGCAAGTCGGTTGTATGCTATTGGTTGTTTCACGTTTTCCGCCAATCGCTTCACAGCAAGACGGAGGGCATGATCGTTCTTTATGTTGTTACGCAGGATAACGTCACCAAGAACAATCTTCTCATACAATCCGTTCAGCCAATGACGTTTGTTTCGGTAAAGGAAGAGTTCCGGGAATCCTCCCCAATGGAAATACTCTGCAAACAACCTCTGCACTTCGTTGCGCTGTCGGGAATGTTCCCAGTCCTTTTTCAAGGTAACACCATTAGCATCAAGAAATTCACTGAATGAATACGGGAACACCTTCTCATCAAAGAATCTTGCACCAAGCACAGTGGCAATATCCCGACTTAGCATCTTTGCGTTGCTGCCCGTAATGAACACCATATATTTCTGGTTAGCCAGGCGACGTGCAAAATGCTCCCATCCTTCGATATTCTGTATTTCATCAAAGAATAGTATTGGCTTGCCGTCAAACATTGTACTATAAGCTTGGAGTATGAGGTCGAAATCCTCAGCAGTCATACCAAGCAAGCGCTCGTCGTCGAAATTGACATACACAATCTCGCTGATGTCATGTCCTGACTCAAGCATCATTTTGGCACGTTGATAAAGGAGGTACGATTTGCCGGCCTGTCTCACTCCCACAAGGACATAGCGCCCCTGTTCCTCAAATTCAAAGCGTCTGCGGTTCAGTTCCACTTCCTGTATTTCATCTTGTCCTTCCTTGATGAGAGTCTTAAAAACATCTTTATTCATATTGCTGTGTTATCAATTTGGGTGCAAAGATATGAATTTTATTTAGTGGCGCCAAATAAATTTAGTAATTTTTATTTATTTATAGTAAATAGAATAAAATAATCCCCGTGCTTTCACTTTCTGATTACGCGGGGGATTATTGTTATTTTTGCTTCAATATAGCGACACTTGGATTCTTGGTTTAACAATCCTCAAATTCCATAATCAGCAGCCCATCACCATCATTTTCACACTCATTTGCCTCCACGAAATGATTATACCCATAGTGTTCTTCCCATTCATCCTGATTCATAGTATGGGCTGGAGAACAGCGTTATCGTCGTTGAATCGAGGATTTGGAGCCGTTTCATCCATTTTGCCGTGCGGCGCTGGCGGCTGTCCGAGGAAAGTTCCTCGTCAAATTTTGACAAGTCATATATGCGTATCAATCGTGAATTTTGCCCGTATTTTTTCGACAAATAGTCCCGAGCGTTGCCGGCAGGCGGAACGATAGAAGGCAATCCCTCAAGCGCGTTTTTTATTCGGTAATGAAAACCGCTCCGTCTTGGTTGAGGTCATGAACTGTAATCCCCAGCGAGTCGCAGTCGTGCAGCAGCGGCGCAAGGTCTCTCGTGTGCATCGCGCCCGAGATGATGAGGCGATTGAAATCATAGAGTTCCAGCAGCTTTGCTGCCGTGCCGTGGTATCGTTTTGTCACCAGCACATCGTCGACCTGCAAGCGTCTTGCCGCTGTCGTCTTTTTCCATTTCCCCGAGCCAACGGCAACATAGCGTTGTCCCATTACCAGCGCGTGAGGCGGTCGCATCAGCGCATCGTCGAGCCGCAGCGTGTCGCCTTCTCCGATAAAATGCAGGTCGCCGATGCCGTACCGCGCCAGAAATCCGCTGTAGTAGCGGGTGAATGCCGCCGAGTCGGGTTCCTCTTCATCGGGCGTCCACACCCATCCCTTGCCGCTGTCAAAGTATAGCATCGGTGTCGAGGAAAACGAGTTGAACACAACCAAACCTTTGCTGGGCGTCATGGCATCAACAATCAGTGAATGTCCAATCATCACGGCTATGGCGCATCCTGCCTCCAGCAACAAGCGGTAATGGCGGCGGTAAAACCACAGCGCGACGAGGACCAGTGCGGTAAAGTACATCGCCACTCCAAACCAACTGACATACACGCCTCCCGCGTGCGAGAATGGAATGCCGTTCACCGCTTGGGCGGCCCAACGGATGTAGTCATAGACGCAGTGCAACCCCCGGTTGAGCCAACCCCAGTGCATGCCTGCGGCTGTGACCAGCAGGAATAGCGCGCCGAGTATCATGAACACTGGCAGAACGGGAAGGACGAGCAGATTGGCCAGCACCGACATGTAAGATATCATGTGGAAATAATGTGCGCTCAGTGCCACGGTCGCCAGCAGCGCCGCAACCGATGTGACCACCATCGAGGTGATGCTGTCCAGCACCTTGTTCCCGCTTCTGAACCGTTGGGGGAGCCGCCCGAGAATCAGCACCGCCGCCACGGTCACGAAACTTAACTGGAATCCCACGCTGAAAAGTGCCGACGGCGAGAATACAAGTATAATGAGCGCCGCCAGGGCCAATGCATTGAGCGATGCCGACCGGCGGTAAAAGATGAGCGAGGCAAACACGGTTGCCGTCATTATCGAGGCCCTCACCACACTCGGCGACAGCCCCGTGAACACGGCGAATAGCGTGATGGCTGTCAGCGTGATGGCGAGCCGCAGTTTGCGCAGCCTGAGGTAGTCCAAAGGAAACAGCAGCCACCAGATGATGAGCGCAATAAATCCCACATGCAGGCCGCTCAGCGCCAGCACATGAGCCGTGCCCGCCGCCGAGAATTCTTGGCGTGTGGCTTTGTCGATGAGGTTGCCGTTGCCCAACAGCATAGCCACGATGAATTGTTGTGTGCCGGACTGAAGCGGCGTGTTGAACACTTGCAGCGCCAGGTGCCGCCGTGCGTTGGACAGCCGCGTCCGCAGGGTGGGGGACTGGCCGCAGACGGCAAGCTGTTCCTTGTCAATGTGCTGCTGGTAGCGGATAGAGCGCCCGTCAAGCAGCCACCCGGCATAGTCCATCTCCTCGGGATTTCCCATATTGCCCACAGGCTCGAGCGCCGCACGCCAGGCAACAATGTCGCCTGCCTGCAAGTTATAGTCACATCCGCCCGTGCTCACCAGCACCTTGCACGGCGGCAGGCTGTCGTCGAGTATCTGCACTGTGAGCCGCATCGAGAAGTCGGTGTATGTCACGTCCTCGACGCGGCCCGCTATGGTCCGCCCGCGGCATTGCTCCTTGTCAAGCATCGGCGGCTCATGGACAATAGCGGACAGCCATCCCAGTGCCAGTGCCGATAACGCCAGCGGGATGATGAAGTGGTGGCGGTGCACGAGACGCCCCTGTGGCGTTTGCGACTTGCGCAGGATCAGGATGTACAGGCCCGACGCCGCTGCAATAACAAGAGTGGGAACCCACCAGCAACTCCACATGCGTTGCAGCAGCACGCCGAGGGCAAACGGCACAAGCACACGCAACATGGGCACTTGGGAGAGCGCCCGTGACAACGGCTGCTGTGATGCCGGGGTGGTCACTGTATGTTATTCGGCTTTAAGTTAATGCCTATGGCTGGTCATTAGTCCATATTTCGTAGGCGGCAAATGCCTGCAGCAACAGCATCTCAAGGCCGTTTTTAACCTCTGCCCCGTGTTGGGCGGAATTCCTCATGAAGAGCGTGTCCTCGGGATTATAGACCAAGTCATAGCACAAGTGCTCGGGCGAGAGAAAACGGTAAGGGAAGTCCGGGCAGGCGCTGTCATTGGGATATTGGCCCACGGGGGTGGCGTTGACGACAATCTTGCAGGCCGCTACCATCGCGCGCGTGAGTTCCTCATATACTAATGTGTGTTCCGACTTGAAGCGCGATACCGGCTGCACTTCCACCCCCAGACGGCGCAATGCTGCGCCCACCGCCTTGGCCGCGCCTCCGGTACCCAGCACCATCGCACGGGTGCGGGGCGGGGTGAGCAGTCCCTCGATGGTTTGGCCAAAACCAACGACGTCGGTGTTGAAACCGCGCAGACCCGACGGCTCTCCCGTCTTGCTGTCACGGATGACCTTGATGACGTTGACCGCGCCCACTTCCCTGGCCTCGTCGCTCAACGAGTCCAGATAAGGTATTACCGCCTCCTTGTAGGGGGCCGTAACGTTAAGGCCGTTCAGGTTAGGGTATTCGGCGATGATTTCCATCAGCAGCCCCAGGTCCTCAATTTCAAAATTGACATATTGTGCATCAATGTCCTCGGCGGCAAACTTCTGGTTAAAGAAGTCCATCGAGAAGGAGTGTACCAGCGGATATCCGATGAGTCCATAGAGGTTTTTGTGAGCAAGTGGAGATTTCATTGCGTTGCAGTCATTAGGTTTGCTGTTCGCAAAAATAGGTAAAATCGTCAAAACACATGCAGTCCTGATGCGTTTTTTTGTTCAAACTAACGCATTTTTTGTCCGCAAAAGCCTGTTTTGTCCATTTTGGGGCAATTATTGGAACGAAAAATCTCTGATTTTCGGGTTAATTATCAGACAATATAGTAATTTTGCAGTTTGAAATCTGATTAGTTACAAGAAACAGATATGAAGTTTTTCAATAAGAACGTCAAAATCGCGCTGACCGTTATCATCGGACTCGTGTTGTTGTATTGGGGCATCAAATACCTTAAAGGCGTCAACCTGTTGACACCCGCCAACTATTACTATACCCAGGTCGAGAGTGCCGAAGGCCTGCTCGAGGCTGCGCCCATTACCGTGAACGGCTTCCAGGTGGGCATGGTTCGCGAGATTCAGTATGACTACAGCAACAATAAAATCACCCTGTTGCTGAGCATGAACAAGGATATGCAGATTCCCGAGGGCACCACCGTCAGCATGGTGTCAAGCCTGCTGGGAAGCGCCTCTCTGGTGCTGAACCTGGGTGACGGCCCGGCATTGAAGTCGGGCAGTACTCTGCCGACGACCAGGCTGCCCGGCCTGATGGACAAGGTGACCGAAAACATCTTGCCCACGGTCAACGAGGTCATGCCCAAGGTAGATTCCATTATGGCCAATGTCAACGGCCTCACCGGTGACCCCGCGCTGGCCGCATCGCTGGCGCGCCTCAACGGCATCACCCAGCAGCTCCATGCCAGCGCCCAGCAGCTCACTGTGCTGATGAACACTCTCAACCGCTCGGTTCCTGGAGTGATGAATAATGTGAACGGCATCACAGGCAACCTTTCGGGGGCCAGCAACAACATCACCGACCTGTCGCAGTCGCTCAAGTCGCTGCCCCTTGACTCAACAGTCAATGCCTTGAACGCCACCCTGGCCAACCTGCAGGCGCTCACCAACCAGCTTAACGACAAGAACTCCACACTGGGCAAGGTGATGAGCGACCGCCAGCTGTATGACAACGCCACCCGTGCCGTAGCAAGCCTCGACTCGCTGCTTACCGACATCAAGGCCAATCCCAAGCGCTATATCAGCATCAAGGTCTTTTGACAAGATGTGCTTAACGGCAGTTTTGTATAGTGCCCGGTTGGGATTTTTTAACAAAAAATTCAGTGCTAAAAACTCTATTTGGACTCAGTCTAAATAGAGTTTTTTTTCTGCTACCGGAATCGGTATTTACATTTGTAAAGATGCCCAAATATACCGCAGTTTAGCCAGTTCACAAATGAAACCAGAAATTTAATGATGTTGTTAATGCGCTGATTTATAGGTTTGTGCCAAAATAAAAATGGCATTTAAGCCACAAAAAAAGCATCATGGTCTAAACTATTGTCTTTCAATATCATTACGCACAAAATGAAAAAAACAAATTTTTCGGGCTCTTTTTTTTAAGAAAATATTGCCCGTAATTTGTACTGCGAAAAGCAATAAAACAGACCAACTACTAAGTTTAAGACATACCTATAATGAATAACGTTGCACAACAGTGGAACAGTTGCCTTGACGTCATCAAGGCAAACTTGCCGGCCAGTCAGTTTGATGCCTGGTTCGCCCCTATTGTGGCCGTTGATTTTGACCAGGAAACCAATTATGTCACCTTACGGGTTCCCTCACAGTTCTTTGTTGAGCAGATTGAAGGCCGTTATATCAATATCCTCTCCGCGGCTCTGAAGAAGGTCTTTGGCGAGGGCGTCAAGCTTACTTATAGATATAATGTGGTGGGCGGCGATGAGTCCAGTGCCGTGGAGCTGAATGGCGACAATTCCAGCAACAGGCTGCGTCAGGAACTCAAACTGCGCCAGCCCAAGATTGCCAACCCGTTTGACAGCGGTGACAGTTTCGAGGACATCGACCCGCAGCTCAATCCCAAGTATTCCTTTGAGAACTATTGCGGCAGCATGAGCAACAAACTCGCGGTAAGCATCGCCCAGGCCATTGCCGACCATCCCGAGGTGAAGACTTATAATCCTTATTTTGTCTTTGGCTCCACAGGCGTGGGCAAGACCCACCTCCTGCAGGCCATCGGAATCCGAATCAAGGAGAATAATCCGCGCGCCCGTGTGCTTTATGTGCCCGCCCGCGTGTTTGAGCACCAGTTCACAACTGCCTGCAGGCAGAACAAAATCAACGACTTCATCAATTTCTATTTGAGCATTGATGTCCTCTTGCTTGACGACATTCAAGAATTCGCCGGCAAGACGGGAACACAGAATACGTTCTTCCACATCTTCAACCACTTGCACCAGCACCAGCGTCAGCTCATCATGTCGTGCGACTGCCGCCCGAGCGAACTCGATGGCATGGTGCCCAGGCTTACCTCCCGCTTTAAGTGGGGCATGACGGTCGAACTGGAGAAACCCGACTTTGAGCTGCGCCGGCGCTTCCTGGCCATGAAGGCGGCACAGGGCGGCCTCAACATCAGCGGCGAAGTCCTTGATTTTATCGCCAACACGGTCACCGAAAACGTGCGCGAGCTCGAGGGCGTGATGGTCTCCCTTTTGGCCCATGCCACGATGCTCGACCGCGACATCAACATCGACCTGGCGCGCTCGGTCATCGGCAACACCGTCAAGAGAAGCCAGCGGCAAATCTCCTTTGAGTTCATTGCCGAGACGGTGGCCGACTATTACAACATGCCCAAGGACTTGATTTACGGCAAGTCGCGCAAGCGCGAAATCAGTGATGCCCGCCAGCTTGTCATGTACCTGGCCAAGACCCAGGCGCAGATGTCTTCGACCAGCATCGGCGCAAAACTCGACCGCACACACGCCACAGTCCTGCACGCTTGCACCCAAATCGAGCAGCGCATGTCCATCGAAAAGGACTTTTCGGGTGAGGTCGAAGCAATAACCGCCAATCTTTTACATTGATATAGACCCTAAAAACTGCCAGAAAAACCTGAGAAAGTCAAGAAAATCGTGAACGAGGGCATGCACAGCACCGCAATGCGCTGTCATGCCCTTATTCATCTGCCATAGGCGGGTCTCATATTGAAAAAATGACGTAACTTTGCCCAAAATTACATTTCTATGGACACTCTCAAGAGAATAATGATGGCCTTGCTGGCCTTGCTGATGCTGCTCCCCTTTGCCGCTTGTGACGACCAAGACGAACCCGCTGTTGCCAGTGTTGTTATTGCAACACGCGTGACAGGCGACAATGTCACTGTCTTGGCTACCGGTGACGGCGATGTGGCGTTGTTCATTGACGGCCAGCCGGCAGACAATCCTTGCGTCATTGCCCGCGGTAGCGTAGCATGCACTGTAACTGCCTATGCAACAGTCAAGAGTGGCGATATGCCGATGGCGCAAAGTGAGGTGTTCTCGGTTGAAATCCCCGCTCTGGCAACAGGACCGCAGCCCGAGATGTTCTCAGTAAACGGCGTGAAATTCACGATGGTGGCGGTTGATGGCGGCTCATTCACCATGGGGACCACCGACGAAGAGGCCAGTGATGATGAAAAACCTGCCCATCGGGTGACGTTGTCAGATTATTCCATCGGCCAAACCGAGGTGACGCAAGAACTGTGGCTGGCCGTGATGGGCACCAACCCAAGCCATTTCTCAAGCAGGTTTTATTATTCCGACAACCTGCAACGCCCCGTGGAATATGTTTCGTGGGCCACCTGCCTGGAGTTCATTGCCGAGTTAAACCGTTTCACAGGCATGGCGTTTCGCTTGCCCACCGAGGCCGAGTGGGAATTTGCGGCACGTGGCGGCAACATGGGCAAAGGATGCTTGTATGCCGGCGGCAATGCAATTGACGTTGTGGCGTGCTATGCGGCCAGCGGCACACAGGCTGTTGCCTCCATGGCTCCCAACGAGTTGGGCCTCTATGACATGAGCGGCAATGTGTGGGAATGGTGCCAAGACTGGAAGGGCGACTATGCCCCCGATGACCAAACCAACCCGACCGGCCCCCAGGCGGGCACTAACCGTGTCACGCGTGGCGGCAGTTGGTCGGGCACCGCCGCCAGTTGCCGTGTCTCTAACCGCAACAGCGCTTTGCCTGCTGCCAGAGGCGAGAATCTAGGCCTCCGCCTCGCCCTGTGATGGCAACGGCCGTGATGTTCACGATTTTTACATGATTTCCATCGCGATTCTTGCGCATGCTTCGGCATCGGCGAGGGCGTGGTGGTGGTTCTCGAGGTCGTAGCCGCAGGCCGCGGCCACGGTGTGCAGTTGGTGATTGGGCAGGTCAGGCAGGACGCGTCTGGATGCCACCAGCGTGCACCTGAATTCGTAGTCGGGATAATCCATCTGATAGCAGCGGAACACCGCCTTGAGGCACTTCTCGTCAAAGGCCTTGTTGTGCGCTACCAGCGGCAGGCCCTCGATGAGCGGCTCGATGTCGGCCCACACCACGGGGAACACGGGGGCGTCGTCGGTGTCGGCATGCCCCAGGCCGTGCACACAGCGGCAAAAGTAGTTGTAATAGTTGGGCTCGGGTTGAATGAGCGAATAGTAGGTGTCGGATATTACTCCGTCGCGCACGACGACCACCCCCACGCTGCACACGCTGCTGCACTCGCGGTTGGCGGTCTCAAAATCTATTGCTGCAAAGTTGTCCATAGCTGTTCTGAAATAATGACGTTGGTCGTATTGCCGTTTTCGGGATACAAAGGTAGTGATAACATCTGCAATAATCATGCGCATGATGCAAAAAACGGCGCCCAAAATTCTGCCTTTTGCCCAAATTTCACCCTGAATGTGCCGTTTTTTTGCTTTGATTAAACATTTTCTCCCTATCGCAGTCAAAAAGTCGCCAAAACATCAACGGCGTTTGGAGAAAAGTTTGTAAATTTGTAGGTTAAACCTAATGTCGTGGCATTCGTGCAAGCCTGGGGCTAATGAGAGCCTGCTGTGCGGTGTCATGCAAGATTTAAAAGAACTACAAGAATAATGGACAACGATCGAATTTTAGAGATCAACATTGAGAACGAGATGAAGTCGAGTTATATCGACTACTCGATGTCTGTCATCGTGTCTCGTGCGCTGCCCGATGTGCGCGACGGCTTCAAGCCGGTGCACCGCAGGGTACTCTTCGGCATGGATAAGTTACACAACAACTCCAATGCCGCTTACAAGAAGTCGGCCCGCATCGTGGGCGACGTGCTGGGTAAGTATCATCCCCACGGCGATTCGTCGGTTTACCTTGCCATGGTCCGCCTGGCCCAGGATTGGGCTATGCGTTACCCCCTGGTTGATGGCCAGGGCAACTTCGGCTCCATCGACGGCGATAGCCCCGCTGCCATGCGTTACACCGAAGTTCGTCTCGACAAGATGGGCGAGAGCATGATGGAGGACATGGAAAAAGACACCGTGGACTTTGTGCCCAACTTCGACAACACGCTCACCGAGCCCACCGTGCTGCCCACGCGCATCCCCAATCTGCTGGTGAACGGCGCCACGGGTATCGCCGTCGGCATGGCCACCAACATGGCTCCCCACAACCTGGGCGAGTGCATTGACGCTTGCCTGGCTATGCTCGAGAACCCCGACATGGAGGTGAGCGACCTGATGCAGTACATCAAGGCGCCGGACTTTCCCACGGGTGGCATCATCTACGGTTACCAGGGCGTTAAGGACGCTTTCGAGACAGGCCGCGGACGCATTGTCGTGCGCGCCAAGGCCGAAATCGAGAGCGACAAGAACCACGAGCGCATCATCGTCAACGAGATTCCCTACAATGTCAACAAGCGCGAACTCATTGAGAACATCGCACGCCTGGTGGAGGAGAAGCGTATCGAAGGCATCGCCGACATCAACGACGAGAGCGACCGCCACGGCATGCGCATCGTCATTGATGTGAAGAAAGACTTCAACCCCAGCGTGCTGCTCAACAAGTTGTACAAGATGACCGAACTGCAGTCGTCGTTCAGCGTCAACAACGTGTGCCTTGTTAACGGCAGGCCCATGCTGCTCAACCTCAAGCAACTGCTCCACTACTTCCTGGAGCACCGCCATGAGGTGGTCATCCGCCGCACCCGTTACGACCTCAAGAAGGCGCAGGAGCGCGCCCACATCCTTGAGGGACTCATCATCGCCAGCGACAACATCGACGAGGTGATTGCCATCATCAAGAGCAGCAACTCCACTGAGCACGCTATGCAGCGTCTGTGCGAGCGCTTTGCTCTCGACGAGATTCAGGCCCGCGCCATCGTGGAGATGCGCCTGCGCCAACTCACCGGCTTGGAGCAAGCCAAACTGCACGATGAGTTGGCTGAGGTGCGCAAGACCATCGAGCACCTGCAGGCCATCCTCGACGACCCCGCTGAGTGCCGCAAGGTTATCGAGGAGGAGCTGATGGAGGTTAAGCGCAGTTTTGGCGACGAACGCCGCACCCAGATCGAATACAGCAGCGAGGAGATGAACGCCGAGGACTTCTACAGCGACGACCCCATGATCATCACCATCTCGCACTTTGGATACATCAAGCGTACGCCGCTCAAGGAATACCGCGCCCAGGCACGCGGCGGCGTCGGTGCCAAGGGCAGCGACACGCGCGACGAGGACTTCATCGAGTATGTCTATGAAGCCACCAACCACAATTATATGTTGTTCTTCACCACCTTGGGCCGTTGCTACTGGCTGCGCGTGTTTGAGATTCCCGAGGGCACCAAGAACAGCAAGGGCAGGGCTATCCAAAACCTGCTCAACCTGGGCCCGGAGAACCGCATCATGGCCTTTGTCCGTGCCACGGCGCTTACCGACCCCGAGTATAACAAGTCGCATTACATCGTCTTTGCAACCAAGAACGGTATCGTCAAGCGCACGCGTCTGAGTGAATACTCGCGTCCCCGTGCCAACGGCGTGCGCGCCCTCAATATCGCCGAGGACGACCAGCTTGTGGGCGCCATCCTCACCGAGGGCGACAGCGAGGTGATTCTCGCCAACCACGAGGGCTACGCCATCCGCTTTGCCGAGACCCAGGTTCGCGCCATGGGCCGCACCGCAACGGGCGTGAAGGGCATGACGCTCAAGCCCGGCGACGAGGTCATCGGCATGATTTGCATGCGTGCCGGCACGCTCGACAATGTGCTCGTGGTCTCGGAGCAGGGTATGGGCAAGCGCAGCGCCCTCGAGGACTACCGCGTCACCCATCGTGGCGGCAAAGGTGTTAAAACCATTAACGTCACCGCCAAGACTGGCAAGCTTATTGCAATTAAGAATGTGAACGATGGCAATGACCTCGTCATCATCAACAAGAGCGGCATCGCCATCAGGCTGCGCGTCAGCTCGCTCAGGGTTGTGGGCCGCGCCACTCAGGGCGTCCGCCTTATCAACCTGGAGAAGAAGAATGATGAGATCGCATCGGTTTGCAAGGTTGACACCGAGCCCGAGACCACCGACGAGGAGGGCGTTCGCGACGCTTTCGCCGGCGAGCAGGGCAACGAGGCACCCGAGCAGCAGACTGGCAACGATGCCGAAGTGAACAACGATAATAACAACGACAACGAATAAATCAACAATACTAACTTTAAACTGTTAAAGAAAATGAAAAAAATGATTCTTTTGGGCGCATGTGCCGCACTGGCATTCAGCGCATCGGCTCAGATGAGCCTCGTGAAAGACCTTGCCAAGATGGCTGCGAGCGGTAACGCCGAGGCTTATATGAATGTGCTTGATCAGATTGAGCCCGCATTCACCAACCCCGAGACCGCCAACGACGTGCTCACTTGGTACACCGCCGGCAAGGCCGCTTTCGGCTTGTTCGACAAGATGTATGAGATGAAGCTGATGCAGCAGCCCGTCGATGACAATGTCATGAGCGAGGCGCTCACCCAGGCCTACGCTTACTATCAGAAAGCTCTGCCCCTCGACACCATCATCGAGATGGACAAGAACGGCGCTCCCAAGCTCAACAAGGACGGCTCCAAGAAGTTCAAGACCAAGTACAGCAAGGAAATCGTCAATGCGCTTGTTGGTCACCTTGGTGACATTGCCAATGTTGGTAACACTTGCCTACAGAACAGCGACTGGGCAAACTGCGCCAAGGCGTTTGCCAACTATGCTAATCTGGCAACCGCTCCCTTTGCTGTGGAGAATGGCATGGCGCCTGCCGACAGCACGCTGGCACAGGTGCGCTTCTTTGAGGGTTATGCTGATTACAACATGCAGGACTTTGCCAACGCTTACAATGCGTTCACCATTGCCCGCAAGTTGGGTTATACCGAGAACAGCATCGTGGACTTCCAGACTTCGTCGCTCGCCAACATGGTACAGGGCATGCTTGACAATCAGGAGTATGCCAAGGCCTATGCATTCATTGACAATGCTCTGGCCAGTGACCCCAGCAATGGCACCCTATGGGACATCAAGGGCTTTACCACCGAGCTCGAGAAGGGCATTGAGGAAGCTCTGCCCCTCTACATGAAGGCCGCCGAGGTTGCTCCCGACTACGCCAATGCACACTTTGACATCGGCCGTTGCCTCTACCTCCAGGCACAGAAGATCATCGATGACAATCCCAATGCCACCAACAAGGAACTGGTTCCCAAGATTCAGCCCATCTACGAGAAAGCAATTCCGTTCTTGAAGAAGGCTGCTGAACTCGATCCTGAGAATAACAAACCGCAGAATGTGCTCAATGACATTCTCTACAAGTTTGAGGTGATGGGTGTGAAGATTTAATGAATTAGAAAAATCAATATCCAGGCGGGCGGTGGAATCTGTGTTCATCGCCCGCTGTTTTTGGCTGTCGCCGTCAACTATCGCATTTGCACACCTCCTGAAAAAGCAGTAACTTTGCAACGGATTTCAAACGAATAGGTATATCACCGTGAAGAGACTGATCATCATAGCAATTGCCACGGCCATGCTGGGGGGCACTGCCAGTGCCCAGCAGGCCCTTATCAGCCAAACCAAAAAGGCCATCGACGGACAGACCCTTAATGTGAGCAGTTACGAAAAGGCGTTCAAGATTCTTGAACCTGCGCTCACCAACGATGAGACGCGCAACCGTGCCGAAACGTGGGCCCTTGCCACCCGCATCAAGATAGAGCAGTTCGACAAATACATGGACAACCGCCGCGTGGGCAAGAAGGTCAATGCAACGGCGATGGCCCACACCCTGATTGACGCCTACGATTACAGCGTCAATGCCCTAAATTTGGACTCTATTCATGTGCTTGACAAGAAGGGCAGCCCCGTCATCGACAAAAAGACCAAGCGCCCGCAGGTTAAGACCAAGTACAGTAAGGACATCGTGAACCGCCTCGTACAGCACCACGACAACTACCGCATGGCAGGCAGTGAGCTGTATAATGCCAAGGATTGGGAAGGCGCCTACAGGGCATGGGATGACTATTGCCAGATGGCGCTCCGTGCCGATGACCCCCGCTTCGCTGTGCCCGACAGCACCGTGGCCGAGGTACGCTATTATCAAGGCATCGCCGCATGGCAAAAGGGCGACACCATCGATGCTGTGCGCCTGTTCGCCATCGCCCGCCACGGCGGATATGACCACAAGGAGGCCTATGACTATGCGCTGATTTGCCTCAGCGACATGGGCAACGAGGACGAAGTGGTGAAATTGGCGTGGCAAGCCTATGAAAAATATGGGACGACCGACCCGCAGTACATCCGCATCCTCATTAACTATTACATCAGCCGGTATGAGTATTACGAGGCCAACGACCTCATTGATGAAGCAATAGCGGGAAATCCCAATGACGACGAGTTGCAGAACCTCAAAGGTCTCGTGGTCGAGAACCAGACCGGCATTTATGAAGCTCTGCCTTACTACCAGCGTTGCATTGAACTGAACGACAGCAATGCAAGTGGGCAGTTCAATGTGGGACGCTACTTCTACAACAAGGCGCAGGAGACGCGCATGAACAGCAACCTTTCGGGCAAGCGTCTGGCTAAGTTGGTCAACCCGATGTATGAGGAGGCTTTACCGTATTTTGAAAAATCTTGGGCCATTAACTCCAACAACGAAGAACTCAGGAACGCCCTGCGCGACATCTATTACAAGTTGGGCGAGGTGCAGAAGCTCCAAGCCATCGAGGCCGCGCACTGACGCGCTTGCATGGCGATAGCATAACAAGCAAGGGCAGCTCAATCGAGTTGCCCTTGCTTGTTGTTGGTTTGTTGTTGGTTTATGCCTTGCGCACTATGCCTCGTTTGCTGGACTTGACGAACTCGACGATGAGGTCGCGCTCGGGTGACTGGGGCAGTTCGGACTGGACAGTTTCGAGCGATTTGGTGATGTTCTGTCCGCCGTCATAAATCGTGCGGTAAACGTCAGCGATGGCATCAATCTGCTCACTGGTATAGCCGCGGCGGTGCAGTCCCACCTTGTTGATGCCCTCAAAGCATATGGGCTGGCGTGCCACGATACTGAAGGGTGGGATATCCTTGTTGACGAGGGCTCCGCCTTGAACCATCGCATGGCTGCCGATGATGGTGAACTGGTGCACCAATGCGCCGCCGCCGATGATGGCCCAGTCATGGACCACAACCTCGCCGGCAAGCTGCACCGAGTTGGACATGATGACGTGGTTGCCCACCACGCAGTCGTGTGCCACATGGCAATAAGCCATAATCAGGCAGTTGTCGCCCACGACGGTTTTGCCTTTGGAGGCTGTTCCGCGGTGAACGGTGGCAAATTCGCGGATGACCGTATCGTTGCCAATGATGGCAACCGTTTCTTCGCCCTGGAACTTGAGGTCCTGTGGAATGTCGCCCACCACGGCATTGCTGTGGATGTGGCAACGCTGCCCGATGCGGGTGCCATAGCGGATAACGGCGCCGCTGTCAATGATGGTGCCGTCACCGATTTCAACGTTGTCGTCAATAGTCACAAAGGGACCGATTTTCACGTCCTTGCCGATTTTGGCATCGGGGTGGATTATGGCAAACTGATGGATGTCCATATTGTTGTATTATGTTGTGAATGTGGTGTTAAGTGTTGTCTATTCGCCCTTGATAATCTGGGCCATGAACTCGGCTTCGCTGACGATTTTTTCACCGACAAAGGCATAGCCCTTCATTACGGCGGTGCCGTGGCTGATAGGCGACATCAGCGACAGGTGGAAGATGAGCGTGTCACCGGGGACCACCTTGCTGCGGAATTTCACATTGTCTATCTTGAGGAAGTAGGTCGAGTATTTCTCGGGCTCGTCAAGACCGCTCAGCACGAGAATGCCGCCCACTTGGGCCATGGCCTCGATTTGAAGCACGCCGGGCATGACGGGCTCATTGGGGAAGTGCCCCTGAAAGAAGGGTTCGTTGGCGCTCACGTTCTTGATGCCCACGATGTGCTTCTTGCCTTTCTCGATAATCTTGTCAACAAGCAGCATGGGATAGCGGTGGGGCAGCAAGGAACGAATCTGGTTGATGTCATACACCGGCTCCTTGTTGGGGTCGTACCCGGGGGCTTGCACGTTCTGATAGCGCAGTTCTTGACGGATTTTCTTGGCCAACTGGGTGTTGATGGTGTGCCCCGAACGGGTGGCGACAATGCGACCCTTGAGCGGGCGCCCGATAAGCGCCAGGTCGCCCATCACATCAAGCAATTTGTGGCGGGCGGGCTCATTTGTGAACGCCAATGGCTTGTGGTTGAGATAACCCAATTCTGATGCCTGCTGGCGTGGCACGTTCATTACGTCGGCCAGATGGTCCAGGTCTTCTTGTTTCATGGGCGTGTCATAGATGACTATGGCATTGTCCAAATCTCCGCCCTTGATGAGGTTGTGCTGCACGAGAGGCAACACCTCGCGGACAAACACGAAGGTACGGCTCGCGGCTATCTCGTCCTTGAAGCGGCTAATGTCGTTGAGCGACGCGAATTGGTTGCCCAGCACGGGTGAGTCATACTCGACCATGCAGTCGATGGAAAATTCATCGTCGGGCAGTACGATGAGCGATGAGCCGCTCTCCTCGTCAACGACCTTGATGCGCTGTTTCACCACATAGAACTCCTGCTCGGCTTCCTGCTCGACCTTGCCGGCTTCTTGGATTTTATCGCACCACATGATGGCGCTGCCGTCAAGAATGGGTACCTCGCCGCAGTCCACCTCAATCAGGCAGTTGCTGATGCCCGAAGCATACAATGCCGCCAAGGCGTGTTCGATGGTGCTCACTCGGGCCTCCTTGTTGCCCTTGTTGGCAATCACGGTGCCGCGTGTGGTCTCAATCACGTTTTCGGCAAGCGCGGCAATGGTGGGCTGGCCCTCCATGTCAATGCGCTTGAATACATATCCCGTGTTCACCTCGGCGGGTTTGAACGTCACGGTGGACAGTTGTCCCGTGTGCAGTCCCTTGCCGCTCATGGTGAAGGCGTTCTTGAGTGTAAACTGTTTCATTTTGCTTGCCTTTCTGTTTTATGTTTTTCTGGTCGTTGATTATTCGCCCTTCAGTTTCTTGATTTCCTTCTTGAGAGTGCGTATGTCGTCATGCATCTCGCCCAAGCGCTTCATGTAAACCACTTGGCGGGCAAATTCAAGCGCGGGTATGGCGGGAGCGCCCAGATAGCGCTTGCCGCTGCCCAGGCTGTTGTCCACTCCGGTCTGCGCGCCGATGCCGTTCTTGTCGCCCACGGTGATATGGCCCGCAAAGCCTACCTGTCCGCCCACCATGTTGTACTTGCCGATTTTGGTCGAGCCGGCAACGCCCACCTGGGCTGCCATGACGGTGCTCTCGCCGATTTCGACGTTGTGGGCAATCTGGATGAGGTTGTCCAGCTTGGCGCCGCGCTTGACAACGGTGGCGCCCATAGTGGCGCGGTCGATGGTGGTGTTGGCGCCCACTTCCACTTCATCCTCAAGGATGACGATGCCCACTTGGGCAATCTTCTCGTAGGTGCCGTCTTCCTTGGGCGCAAAGCCAAAGCCGTCGCCGCCGATGACGGCGCCGCCTTGCACGATGCAACGGTTGCCGATGCGGCAGCCGTGATAAATCTTCACGCCGGGATACAAGATGACGTCGTTGCCGATGGACACGCCGTCGCCCACATACACCTGCGGGTATATCTTGACATTCTTGCCGATGGTCACGCCGTCGCCAATGTAGGCAAACGCGCCGACGTATATGTCGTCGGGCAGGGTGGTGCCCTGGCCCACATGGATGGGCTCTTCAACGCCTTGCTTGGCGGGTTGTTGGGCGCTGACCATGTTCAGCAGGTCGGCCAGCGTCTTGTAGGGGTCGTCAACGCGGATGAGTGTCGCGGTCACGGGCTGTTCGGCCACAAAGTCCTTGCGCACCAACACGGCACTGGCCTGTGTGGTGTAGATGTGGTGCGTATATTTAGGATTGGCAAGGAATGTCAGGCAGCCAGCCGTGGCCTCCTCGATTTTCGCATAGTTATTGATAATGGTTGATGCGTCGCCGTCAACCGTGCCGTTGACCATCGCTGCAAGTTGCTGTGCGGTAATTTCCATGATTGTTGAGTATGTCGTGTAAATTTTTGTCTCTTTTACTGACTGCAAAGTTCGCAAAAAAATGAGAATGCCACAACTTTATAGCCAACTGTTTGAACCTGATAAAGAAAAAATGGACAATTATTGGTCATTTTGTGGCATTTAATCCATCAATGGAGTCATTTTCCGCTATGTTCCAGCAGTTTGCCAATCATCTTCTCAATGTCGTTGGCGTCATGCAGGCCCATGATGCTCTGGTAGTCGCCATTGGGCGCGACAAACATGAGCATCGGGATGGCCTCGACGCGGAATTCCTGCGCCAGTTCGGGTTCTTTGTCCACATCCACGCGCTTGAAGATGACCGTGCCTTTATATTTGGCCTCAATTTCGTCAAGGATGGGTGCCTGCTGCTTGCAGGGGCCGCACCAGTCGGCATAGAAGTCAATGACCATAGGCTTGGAGGCCATGATGGTGGTCTGTTTAATCCACTCCTCCTGGCCGGGGTCGTCGGGCGATGCTGTGGGAAGCTCGTTGCGCGGTTTCTGTGCATCGGCGTTGTTGCCGGCAGCAGTCTCGTTGCCGTCACTTTTCTTGCAACCGGTCAGCGCAAGCGAGGCCATCAGGCAGATGATGATTTTTTTCATGACTATATTGGGTGAATTAAGCCGTCATTGTACGAGAATTCCTTTGCCCCAGCGGGTAATTTCGGGCGCGCCGCTGGTGCAGTCCACAATGGTCGAGGGCATCAGTTGGCCTCGGCCCGAGTCAATGACGATTTCCACTTTGGACTTGAACGCTTCGGCCATCAGGCTGGGCTCGCAGCGGTAGTCCTCGTCATCGCTAGGCACCGATGTGGTGAGGATGGGGCGCCCCAGGGTGCGCACGATGGCCAGCGCTATCTCATTGTCGGGGATGCGGATGCCCACGGTGCGGCGGCCCTTGAATGCCTTGGGCAGTTTGGACAGCGCGGGCAGGATGAAAGTGAACGGCCCCGGCAAGTTGGTCTTCATCAGGCGAAACAGCGTGTTGTCAAACTTGGCGTACTGTGACACTTGTGAGATGTCATCGCAGATGATGGACAGGTTGGTCTTGGCCGATTTCATCGACTTGATGGAACAGATGCGCTCGATGGCCTGGTTGTTGAGCGCGTCGCAGCCCAGTGCATACACGGTGTCGGTGGGGTAGATGATGAGCCCGTCGTCCTCGAGGGTCTTGGCCGCTTGGTCGATGTATCGCTGGTTGATGTTGGTTTCGAGAATCTCTAAAATTTCCATATATGGTTTTTGATGCTATTCTTTGTTTGGGATGAAAATGCCGGTTTCGATGCTGGTGGCGGCGGCATAGCGCGTGAGCAGCGACGCCATCCATTCCACGGCCTGCTCGACGGGCATCTCGGGGGCAAAGGCGTTGATGTTGATTTGAACGCGCGTGGTGCACTCGGTGAACTTGGTGCGCTCCTCGTCGCTGGTGGGCGTAGCTATGGGACCCGCGGTGTCGCGATAGACGGGCATCCCCTCGATGTTGAGCAACCCGCGCCCGATGCCGTTATACACGTCGTCGGCGGTGCCTACGCCCAGCGTCAGGGTGTCGCCCTCGATGCGGTCGCTGTCCAGACCGCTGATGGCATAGCCGCTCTTGATAGACACCAGATTCACCACATCGATGAGCGTGGTCAGGCGGTAGATGCCCAGCCCGCGTATGATGCGGCGGCACAGGGCTTCGCTCGACACGCGGTAGCGGCTCGGGTCCTTGCCCAGCGACTTGTACAGGCGGCGGGTGCCGGCAATGGCGGGACGCTGGTTGATGCCAAGCAGTTCATAGCGCTGCTTGACTTCCTCGGCGGCCGCCTCAATCTCGCTCCACAGCGCGTCGCTCGTCGGCGAGTTGGTGACGGCGGCGCTCACAAGGCCGATGCGCACCTCGGGGCACGCCTCTACAATGCGCTTGTCAATATTGATGTTTACCATGTTTGGTTCATTGCCGTGGTTACAGGGTACAAAGGTACTGCAATTAGCGTGCACGGCAAAATAGTGTCTTGATTTTTTTATCATTGCCTTGACCGCACGGCAGGCATGGGGCGCGGTCAGCGGTTTTTCAACGCCTCCAGTTGCTCGCGGTCAAAGTTCATATACACCCGTCCCGTTTCGTCCTGTGCCCGCAGGTGGCGGTAGAAGCCGATGGCGGTCTCGTTCCAGTCCAGCGCGCTCCATTCCATCGCCGTGTAGCCTGCGCCAACGATGTCGGCGGCAATGCGGCGCATCATCTGCACGCCATAGCCCCTGCCGCGGCACTCGGGCAGCACATACAGGTCCTCGAGGTGCACGCTCCCCGCTGCCGCAAACGAGCCGAACACGGGGTAGTACAGCGCATAGGCCACGCACCTCCCGCCGGCCTCGCCCAGCAGCACGGTGGCTATCTCTCGGTCAAACAGCCAGTGCTCCAGCTGCTCAGCCGTTCCCGTCACGTCCTCGGGGCGGCGTTCATGCCGCGCCAGCCCGGCAATCATTTCCATGATCAACGGCAAGTCCTCGCGCACGGCGCGCCGCACGGTGAGTTCGTCAACTTTCATGCGGCAAATATAAGCAATTTTCCCTCATCCGACAAATCTTGACCGCAATTTCCTGTTAATCACGCTTAAATCCCATAATATTATTTAACAATATGCACACGAGATTTATGAAAAAATACTTGCATATATCAAGATTTTTGCTGTATTTTGCATACATACGCCAGTTCGGGATAAGAAATTATCGAAAATAGTGGTCTAAAAAATTGTAAAATAGCGAGATATTTTGTAATTTTGCAGCTGACAATCAACAATTTAACAAAATATTACTCGCTATGATTACAGCAATAGTTCGTTAAAAAATCGATATATGGCGAAACGGCTATGCTGCGCCGCCA
>R27__coassemble_624_pt1 | contig 20881 bp, 16 predicted proteins | sample R27__metabat2_low_PE_027 | metagenome-assembled genome bin R27
TTGTTCTACCATTTTTAAACGTTGTTTTTTATTCAACGTTTTTCAGGGTAAGACAGGGGCTTTGGAAAAAAAGACGTATCTTTGTAGGATTATGACAGACTGAATCAAGAAACAAACAAATCAGTATAGAGATATGGCAAAGAAGAGTAAATTGCAATCGTTCAAGCAAGAGCGCCGTGAGTTTCACGACCGCGTGATCAACTTCTTCAACGAGCAGGGCGAGGGAATGTACAACTACAAGCAGGTGTCGGCGGCTGTGGAGGCGAATACGCCCAAGCGCCGCGCGGTGATTGTTGAGATTCTGGAGCAGCTCGCTGCCGACGGGTTCCTCACCGAGGTGTCGCCGGGCAGTTTCAAGGCGGTGAACCGTTCGAGCGTGGCCGAGGGCATCTTCATTCGCCGCAGCAACGGCAAGAACCATGTGGACACCGCCAGCGACGACGGCAAGCCCATCATGGTGGCCGAGCGCAACTCGATGCACGCGCTGAACGGCGACCGCGTGCTGGTGCACATCAGCGCGGCGCGCGCGGGCATGGAGCCTGAGGCGGAGGTAGTGAAAATCATTGAGCGCAAGGCGCAGGTGTTTGTGGGCACGCTGCAGGTGCAGAAGTATTTCGCCCAACTGGCGACCGACAGCAAGTTCCTGGCGACCGACATCTTTATTCCGCTGGACAAGCTGCAGGGCGGTCAGACGGGCGACAAGGTCGTCGTCAGGATTGTGGACTGGCCCGAGGACGCCAACACGCCCATCGGCGAGGTGGTTGACGTGCTGGGCAAGGCGGGCGAGAACAATGCGGAGATACATGCCATTCTGGCGGAGTTCGGGCTGCCGTACAAGTACCCCGAGAACGTGAGCGAAGCCGCCGAGCAACTCGACGCCGGCATCACCGCCGAGGAGGTAAAGAAGCGCGTTGACATGCGCGACGTGACCACGCTGACCATCGACCCCGCCGATGCCAAGGACTTTGACGACGCCTTGTCCATCAAGAAGTTGAATAACGGCAACTGGGAAATCGGTGTTCACATCGCCGACGTGAGCCACTATGTGACGCCCGGCTCTATCATCGACAAGGAGGCGTGGGAGCGCGCCACATCGGTCTATCTGGTGGACCGCACCGTGCCCATGCTGCCCGAGAAACTGTGCAACAGCATCTGCTCGCTGCGCCCCCACGAGGACAAGCTCACCCACTCGGTGGTCATGGAACTGGACCCCGAGGCCAAGGTGAAGAAATACAAAATATGCCACACGGTCATCAACAGCGAACGCCGCTTTTCCTATGAGGAGGCGCAGCAGATATTGGAAACGGGCGAGGGCGACCTGGCGCAAGAACTGGCCGTGCTGAACGAATTGGCCAAGTCGCTGCGCAAGCGCCGCTTTGACGACGGCGGCTCGGTGTCGTTCAACCGCGAGGAAATCAAGTTTGACATCGACGAGGGCGGCACGCCCACCGCCGTGCATGTGCATGTGGCGCAGGACGCCAACAAACTCATTGAGGAGTTCATGCTGCTCGCCAACTGCAAGGTGGCCGAGCACGTCGGCAAGGTGGCCAAGAACAAGACTCCCAAGGGTTTTGTCTATCGTGTGCACGACCAGCCCGATCTGGAGAAACTGCAAAACTTCGCCGACATCGCCGCCCACTTTGGCTACAAGGTCAAGACCAAGGGCAGCGGCAAGGACATCAACAAGTCCATCAACAAGATGCTCGAGCAGGCCAAGGGCAAGCCCGAGGAGGAGATGCTGGCCATCCTCGCCATCCGCTCGATGGCCAAGGCCATTTACAGCGCCAACAACATCGGGCACTACGGGCTGGCGTTTGACTACTACACCCATTTCACTTCTCCCATCCGCCGCTATCCCGACCTGATGGTGCACCGCCTGCTGGACCAGTATGCCGCCGGCGGCAAGAGCGTTGACGCAGCGACGCTGGAGGAGCAGTGCAAGCACATGAGTTCACAGGAACAGTTGGCCGCCAACGCCGAGCGCGCCTCCATCAAGTACAAGGAGGTGGAATATATGGGCGCTCGCTTGGGCGGCGTGTTCGAGGGCCACATCTCGGGCGTGACGGAGTGGGGCCTGTATGTCGAGCTCACCGAGACGCACTGCGAGGGCCTGGTGGGCATCCGCGGCCTGGACGACGACTTCTATGAGTTTGACGAGAAGAACTATTGCATTCGCGGCCGCCGCCGTGGCAAGGTGTATCGCCTGGGCGACCCCATCACCATTCAGGTGGCGCGCGCCGACCTCATCAAGAAACAACTCGACTATGTGCTCGTCAATGAGGAGAATCCCGCCGGCAGCCACCGCATCGACAAGGAACCCATCACCGAGCAGAATAGCCGTGGCAGCGGCGGCAAACTGTCACGCGACGAGCGCAAGCGACAGCAGTATGAGGGCGGCAGCGCCTCGCGCCGACAGCAGCGCGGCAACCGTGGCAATAGCGCCAAGCGCCGCGGGCATCCTGCCCGCGACGAGCGTGGCAAGGGCAAGAAGAAATCCAGCCGCAGCGGCCGTCCCCGCAAGCGCGACCGTCATGGCAACAAGTGACACCGGACATGGGTGAAACGGCAAAACACAAGGTGAAGTTTGAGACGCTGGGCTGCAAACTCAACTTCTCGGAAACGGCGACGATGCAGTCGCTGCTGGCTGCTGCGGGTTTTGAGCCTGCGGCAAGGGGCGAACTGCCCGACGTGTGCGTGGTGAACACCTGCAGCGTCACCGCTCTAGCCGACAGCAAGTGCCGTCAGCACATCCGCCATCTCATCCGCCAGTGGCCCGACGCTCTGATGGTGGTCACGGGCTGCTATGCCCAACTCAAGGGCAAGGAGATTGCCGCCATCGAGGGCGTGGACATTGTGCTGGGCAGCGAGCACAAGGGCGACATCGCGCGGTTTGTGACGCAGTGGTTCAACGACCGCCAGAGCCAACTGGCGGTGACACCGGCGCGCGACATACGCAGTTTCTCCCCGTCGTGCGACTGCGGCGACCGCACCCGCTACTGGCTTAAGGTGCAGGACGGTTGCGACTACTGGTGTACCTATTGCACCATCCCCGCTGCCCGCGGGCGCAGCCGCAGCGGCACCATTGCCGACCTTGTCGCTCAGGCGCGTCAGGTGGCGGCCGGCGGCGGCAAGGAAATCGTTATCACTGGCGTGAATATCGGCGACTTTGGCAAGAACACGGGCGAAAAATTTATTGACTTGCTGCGTGCGCTGGATGCCGTCGAGGGCATTGAGCGCTATCGCATCTCGTCTATCGAACCCGATCTGCTGACCGACGAGATTATCGCCTTTTGCGCCCAGTCGCGGGCGTTTATGCCCCATTTCCACATTCCGCTGCAGTGCGGCAGCGACACGGTGCTGAAACTGATGCACCGGCACTACGACCGCCGGTTGTTTGCCGACAAGGTGGCGCGGTGCCGTGAGTTGATGCCCGACTGCTTTATCGGTGTGGATGTGATGGTGGGCGCGCGCGGCGAGACGCCCGAGTGCTTTGAGGATAGTCTTGCCTTTGTCGCGGGCCTGGATGTGCAGCACCTGCATGTGTTCCCCTACAGCGAGCGCCCCGGAACGATGGCGTTGCGCATCCCCTATATCGTGCCTGGTCCCGAGAAACAGGAGCGTGCGGCTCGCATGATTGCCTTGAGCAACGACAAGCAGGCGCAGTTCGTAGGCCGCTATTTGGGCACCCGGCGCAAGGTGCTGCTCGAGCACGGCCGCGGCGGTGACACGATGCACGGCTTCACCGACAACTACATCCGCGTGAATGTAGGCTATGATGCGCGCCTTTCCAACGCCATCGTCTCCGTCAAACTGCTGAAAATGAACGATGACCTGAGTGTCTATGCCCAGGTCGTCGATGAACCATAACAAGTGTCTGATAACTATTTCGATAACGCATGAAACAAGTAGCGGTAATCATCTTGAACTGGAACGGGGCGGCGCTGTTGCGGCGCTATCTGCCCACAGTCGTGGCAGGGACCGACGAGGCTATCGCCGATGTCATCGTGGCCGACAACGGCAGCACCGACGACAGCCTGGAGGTGCTCGGGCGGGAGTTCCCGCAGGTCAAGGTGCTGGCATTTGACAAGAACCACGGCTTTGCCGAGGGCTACAATCTTGCTATCGAGCAGACGATGTACCCCTACACGGTGCTGCTCAATAGCGACGTGCGCACGCCCGAGGGGTGGCTGAACCCGCTGTATGACTACATGGAGGCTCACGCCGATGTGAGCGCCGTGATGCCCAAACTGCTGCAAGACCGCAACGACGGCAAGCAGGTGTTTGAATATGCCGGCGCAGCGGGCGGCTACATCGATTGCCACGGCTATCCCTATTGCCGGGGGCGCATCTTCGAGAGCCTGGAGATTGACCGCAACCAGTATGACTGGGAACCCCGCAGCGTGTTTTGGGCCACGGGCGCATGCCTGATGGTGCGCAGCGCGTTGTACCGGCAGGAGGGCGGCCTCGACAAGGACTTCTTTGCCCACATGGAAGAGATTGACCTGTGCTGGCGTCTGCGTCTGGCGGGCACCGACCTAAAGATAGTGCCTGCAAGCCATGTCTATCACCTGGGAGGCGGCAGCCTGCCCAAGAGCAACCCGAGGAAGACCTACCTCAACTTCCGCAACAACCTGTTGTTGCTGCACAAGAACCTGCCCGTGGCCGAGGGCCGTCGCCTGCTCATCGTGCGCCGCCTTATGGACACGCTGGCGTGGGGCATGGCACTGCTCAAGGGGCACTGGGGCGACGCGCACGCCATCTTCAAGGCGCACCGCGACTTCCGCAAGATGCGCGCCCGCTACATCTCGCAGCCCGCTGTCAATCTGCTCGCAGCCATGCCCGAGGGGCGCGTGAACATCATCACCAGTTACTACCTCAAGGGAAAGAAGAGTTACAGCCAGCTGCATGTCGATGAACCCGAATGAATATACCTGACAGCATGAACACCAGCAAGTTGAGCGTCAAATATTGTGTTCTCCTGCCCATTGTGCTCGCAGTCACCATTTTCCTGTGGGTGGTGCCCGGCGGTTTTTATGGCATCGAGGGGCTCACGGTGACCATGCAGCGCACCATCGCCATCTTTGCCTTTGCCGCATTGATGTGGATTTTTGAGATTGTCCCCAACTGGGTCACCTCGCTCATGGTCATCGTGGGCGCGCTGCTCACGGTATCGGACAAGAGCCTCAAGTTTGCGATGTCCACCGCCGACGACAGCGTGTTCATGTCCTACAAGGAACTCATGCGCGCCTTTGCCGACCCCGTGGTCATGCTGTTCATGGGCGGCTTTGTGCTTGCCATTGTCGCGGCCAAGTATGGCATGGATGTGAAACTTGCCCGCATGTTGCTCAAGCCCTTTGGGCACAAGCCCAAGTATGTGCTGCTGGGTTTCCTTGTCATCATTGCGGTGTTCTCGATGTTCATGAGCAACACCGCTACGGCGGCGATGTTCCTCACCTTCCTGGCGCCGGTGCTCGCCATCTTGCCCGATGACGAGAAAGGCAAGGTCGGGTTGGCACTCGCCATCCCAATAGCAGCAAACGTGGGCGGCATCGGAACGCCCATCGGCACACCGCCCAACGCTACCGCTGTGGGCATCCTCGAGAATAATGGGATGGCGATCACCTTTGGCGAATGGGCGGTGATGATGATTCCGTTTGTGATAATCATGATACTTGTCGCGTGGTTTGTCCTTAGGGTGTTCTTCCCGTTCAAGACCAAGGAAATCAAGATTGACATTCCCGAGCGCAAGACCAGTCGCACCTGGCGCGATGCTGTGGCGTGGATAACCTTTGGCGTCACCATTGTGCTGTGGATGACCGAGCAGTTGCACGGCCTGAGTTCCAACATCGTGGCGCTGTTGCCCATCGTGGTGTATTCGGCCACGGGCGTGTTCACTGCCCGCGATATCAGCGACATCAACTGGAGCGTGCTGTGGCTGGTGGCCGGTGGCTTTGCACTGGGCTATGCCCTCAACGACACGGGTCTGGCGCGGGCGCTGGTGGGCAGCATCGACTTTGGGTCGATGAGCATCGTGGTTGTGTTTGCGGTGTCGGGATTTATTTGCTATTTTTTCAGCAACTTCATCAGCAACAGTGCCACGGCGGCGCTCATTATCCTCATCATGGTGGCCATGGGCCGGGGCATCATGCAGTCAACAAATGCTGGCGTGTTTGCCGCCATGGGCGGCCAGCAGGGTCTTGCCGTCTTTGTCGCATTAAGCGCCTCGCTGGCGATGCTGCTGCCCATCTCCACCCCGCCCAACGCCCTTGCGTCCTCGACGGGACTTGTCAAGACCAAGGATATGGCGAAAATGGGTATCATCATCGGTGCGATTGGACTGGTGTTCGGATACTTTTGGGTCACCAGGATTTTCCAGTTCCCGCAGGGCTGAACAGCGATTTCAGGCAACAAAAAACATGCCGTGCGGCTATCAGGGCTGCACGGCATGGTTGCTATTGGGATTGTGTTAATTGCTGGGTTAGTCGCTGCACTTGGCGCAGACGAACTCGCGGTTGAGGCGGGCGATGTTGCTCAGCTTGATGTTCTTGGGGCACTCGGCGGCGCAGGCACCGGTGTTGGTACAATTGCCGAATCCCAGTTCGTCCATCTTGCTCAGCATGGCCTTGACGCGGCGCTTGGCCTCGGCACGGCCCTGGGGCAGCAGGGCGAACTGGCTGACCTTGGCGCTGACAAACAGCATGGCCGAGCCGTTCTTGCAAGCAGCAACACAGGCACCGCAGCCAATGCACGACGCGCTGTCCATGGCCTCGTCGGCAGCCACCTTGCTGATGGGGATGGCGTTGGCATCCTGTGCACCGCCGGTCTGGAAGCTCACATAGCCGCCGGCCTGCTGAATCTGGTCAAAGGCGTTGCGGTTGACCATGAGGTCCTTGATGACGGGGAAGGCTGCCGAGCGCCACGGCTCAACGGTGATGGTCTCGCCATCCTTGAAGCGGCGCATGTACAGTTGGCAGGTGGTGGCACCGGTAGCGGGGCCGTGGGGGTGTCCGTTGATGTAGAGCGAGCACATGCCGCAGATGCCCTCGCGGCAGTCGTGGTCAAACGCGATGGGTTCCTCACCCTTCTCGATGAGCTGCTCGTTGAGGATGTCCATCATCTCGAGGAACGAGGTATCGGTGGGGATATCCTGCATCTCATAGGTCTCAAAATGGCCTTTAGCTTGGGGGTCGGCTTGACGCCAAACCTTGATTTTAAAGCTTATATTCGTTTCCATTATTTTGTTCGATATTTAGGGTGTGGATGATTATGACTTGTAGTTACGCGTCTGGACCTTGATGGCCTCGTAGTGCAGGGTCTCCTTGAGCAGCGTGGGAGCGGTGTTGTCGTCACCGTTGTACTTCCAGCATGCCACATAGAAGAAGTTCTCGTCGTCGCGCTTGGCCTCGCCTTCCTCGGTTTGGTACTCCTCGCGGAAGTGGCCGCCGCAGGACTCGTTGCGGTTCATGGCGTCATAGGCGATGAGTTCGCCCATGGCGATGAAGTCGCGCAGGCGGAATGCCTTGTCCAGCTCGATGTTCATGCCCTCTTGGGTGCCGGGGACAAAAACATTGGTGTCAAACTCCTTGCGCAGTTCCTTGAGTTTCTTGAGCGCGGTCTCCAGGCCCTCGCGGGTGCGTCCCATGCCCACATATTCCCACATGATGTTGCCCAGTTCCTTGTGGATGCTGTCAACCGAACGCTTGCCCTGGATGGACATGATGCGGTCCATGTCGGCCTGAGCCTTCTTCTCGGCCTCGTCAAACTCGGGACGGTCGGTGGAGAAGCGGGGAACCGAAATCTGGTCGCTCAAGTAGTTCTGGATGGTGTACGGCAGCACAAAGTAGCCGTCGGCCAGGCCCTGCATCAGCGCCGATGCGCCCAGGCGGTTGGCGCCGTGGTCGCTGAAGTTGCACTCGCCGATGGCGAACAGGCCCTTGACGCTGGTCTGCAGTTCATAGTCAACCCAGATACCGCCCATGGTGTAGTGGATGGCGGGATAAATCATCATGGGATTATAGTAGCACTCACCGTCGATTTCACGGGCAAGTTCACCGGGATTGACGTCGGTGATTTCCTCATACATGTCAAACAGGTTGCCATAGCGCTGGCGAATCACGTCGATGCCCAGGCGGTTGATGGCCTCGCTGAAGTCGAGGAACACGGCCTTGCCGGTGTTGTTCACGCCATATCCCTTGTCGCAGCGCTCCTTGGCGGCGCGCGATGCCACGTCACGGGGAACGAGGTTACCGAAGGCCGGGTAGCGGCGCTCCAGGTAGTAGTCGCGGTCCTGCTCAGGAATGTCACTGCCCTTGATTTCGCCCTTTTGCAGTCTCTCGGCGTCCTCAATCTTCTTGGGCACCCAGATGCGGCCGTCGTTGCGCAGCGACTCGCTCATCAGCGTCAGCTTGGACTGCTTGTCGCCGTGGCGCGGGATGCAGGTGGGGTGAATCTGCACATAGGCGGGATTGGCAAAGTAAGCACCCTGGCGGTAGCAGGCCATCGCTGCCGAGCAGTTGCAGGCCATTGCGTTGGTGCTCAGGAAGTAGGTGTTGCCATAGCCGCCGGTGGCGATAACCACAGCGTGAGCAGCGAAACGCTCAAACTTGCCGGTCACCAGGTTCTTGGCGATGATGCCGCGCGCGCGGCCGTCGATCATGACCACCTCGTGCATCTCGTAGCGGTTGTAACTGGTCACCTTGCCGGCCTTGATCATGCGGTTGAGGCTCGAGTAAGCGCCCAGCAGCAGCTGCTGGCCGGTCTGGCCCTTGGCATAGAAGGTGCGGCTCACCTGTGCGCCGCCAAACGAGCGGTTGGCCAGCAGGCCGCCATACTCGCGGGCAAAGGGGACGCCCTGTGCCACACACTGGTCGATGATATTGTTGGACACCTCGGCCAGGCGATAGACATTGGCCTCGCGGGCGCGGTAGTCGCCGCCCTTGACGGTGTCGTAGAACAGGCGGTAAACCGAGTCTCCGTCGTTCTGGTAGTTCTTGGCGGCATTGATACCGCCCTGTGCTGCGATTGAGTGAGCACGGCGGGGCGAATCCTGGATGCAGAAGTTGAGCACATTGAAGCCCATCTCGCCCAGCGTGGCGGCTGCCGAAGCGCCTGCCAGGCCGGTGCCCACGACGATGATGTCGAGTTTGCGCTTGTTGGCGGGGTTGACGAGTTTCTGGTGTGCCTTATAGTTGGTCCATTTCTCAGCGACGGGTCCCTCGGGAATCTTGGAGTCGATCTGAGCGGCGTTGATTTTCGTTTCTTCCATTTTGTGTCAAAACTTTAATAGGTTAATAACGATTTAGAAGGCAAATAACCAAGTGAAATAGCAAGCCTCGGCTGCGAACAGGAGGCAAACGATGGTTGCCCACCACTTGGCAGCGCACTGCCAGCGGGGAATCCACTTGTCGTTGGCGGTGCCCAGGGTCTGGAAGGCGCTCCAGAAACCGTGGCTGATGTGGAACCACAGCGCGGCAAAACCGATGAGATAAACGGGGAGAACCCACACTTGGCTGAAGGTGGCCCTGAGGGCGGCCTTGCCGGTCATGAAGTTGTTCATGTCCTCCATGAGTTCGGGCAGCTGCATCTTGGCCCAGAACTGCACCAGGTGAAGCACCATGAAGCAGATGACGATTAAGCCAAGCACGAGCATGTTCTGCGACGCCCACTCCACATTGGCGGGACGCTTGCTCACGGCATAGCGGTTGTTGCCGCGGGCCTTCTTGTTCTGCAGCGTCAGCCAGAAGGCGTAGATGATGTGAATCGCAAAGCCTGCAGCAAGCACGAGCGTGCCGGCCACAGCATACCAGTTGGCGCCGAGGAAGTTGCAGACGGCCTCGTAAGCGTTGAGCGAGTAGATAGCCACTGCATTCATCAGCACATGAAAGGTGATGAATAGGACAAGGAACAGGCCGGTAACCGACATGATAACCTTGCGTCCTACAGATGAATTAGTTAACCACATAGTAGTTGAAGATTTTTGATGTTATTAGTTAATAATTGAATGTTTGTCAATCGTTGAGGATGAGCATGGCATCGCCGTAGGCGCCAAAGCGGTATTTCTCCTCGATGGCGACCTGATAGGCATCCATCGTGGCCTTGTAGCCGCCAAACGAGGCTTGGGCCATGAGCATGATGGAATATGGCATGTGGAAGTTGCTGAGCAGCGCGTCACAGGTCGTGCACTCATAGGGCGGGAACAAGAACTTGTTGGACCAGCCGCCGTAGGGCTTGATGTGGCCGTTCATGCCCACGCAGGTCTCAAAGGCGCGCAGCACCGAGGTGCCTATGGCGCACACCTTGTGGCCGGTGTCGCGCAGGGTGTTGACGCGCTCGGCGAGTTCAACGCTCACGTCCATCTCCTCGCTGTCCATGCGGTGCTTGGTCAGATCCTCGACGTCGATGTCGCGGTAACTGCCCAGGCTGATGTGCATGGTGAGGAAGTCGCGGTCGATGTCATAAATCTCCATGCGGCGCATCAGTTCGCGGCTGAAGTGCAGGCCGGCGGCGGGGGCCACAACAGCGCCCTCCTTGCTGGCATAGATGGTCTGGTAGCGCTCGGCATCCTCGGGCTCGGCATCGCGCTGGATGTAGTAAGGCAGCGGCGTGTTGCCCAGGTTGTACAAGTCCTGCTTGAACTGGTCGTGGTCGCCGTCATAGAGGAAGCGCAGCGTGCGGCCGCGCGACGTGGTGTTGTCGATGACCTCGGCCACCATCGAGTCGTCAAGACCGAAGTACAGTTTGTTGCCGATGCGGATTTTGCGCGCAGGCTCCACCAGCACATCCCACAACTTGTTGCTGGGATTGAGTTCCCTGAGCAGGAATACCTCGATGCGGGCGCCCGTCTTCTCCTTGTTGCCAAAGAGTTTGGCGGGGAACACCTGGGTGTCGTTGAACACAAACAGGTCGTGCGGATTGAAGAACCCAAGGATTTCCTTGAATATCTTGTGCTCAATCTCGCCGCTCTTCTTGTGCAGTACCAGCAGGCGGGACTCGTCACGCACGGGACTGGGATGGGAGGCAATCAATTCCTCGGGCATCCGGGTGTTAAATTCTGAAAGTTTCATATTCTTATCAGTTTAGTCTCTGTTATGATCTTCTCTCACTTGATTTGGGCGGTACGGGACTTACGGGCCTCACGCTCGGCCTTTTGCCGGGCGGCGCGCTCGCGGTTCTCGGTGCGCTCGCGTTCCAGGCGCTCGTTCTCGGCCTGCTCGGGCATCACATAGGTCTCGCTGTCCAGGCGCTCTACCATCTGCTCCAGCGATAGGCAGTCCTCGACCCTCACGTCGCCCACGCGGGTGCGGCGCAAGGCCGTCAGGTGGGCACCGCTGCCCAGGGCTTCGCCGATGTCGCGCGCCAGGGCGCGGATGTAGGTGCCGCGGCTGCACACCACCCGCAGTTGCAGCTTGGGCTCGGCGGGCAAGCCGCATTGCAGTACCTCGATTTCGTCAATGACCAGCGTCTTGGGGCGGATTTCCACTTCATGGCCCTTGCGCGCCAGTTTGTAGGCGGGCTTGCCCTCGACCTTGCAGGCCGAGAATGACGGCGGCACCTGCTCGATGCGGCCCGTGAACTGTTGCTGCAGCACGCGGTCAATCATGGGGCGGGTGATGTGCTGCCATTCAAAGGTGGCATCCACCTCGGTCTCCAGGTCATAACTGGGCGTGGTGGCGCCTAGCCTCAGGTCGGCGATATATTCCTTGACGCCCGACTGCAGTTGCTCGATGCGCTTGGTGGCGTGGCCGGTGCACAGCAGCAGCACGCCCGTCGCCAGCGGGTCGAGTGTGCCGGCATGGCCTACTTTCACCTGCTTGGTCTTGAGGTGGGTGCGCAGCACGGCGCGCACCTTCTTCACCACAGCAAATGAGGTCATGCGCAGTGCCTTGTCGATGCAAAATATTTCGCCTTCTATAGGATTTAACATTGATGAGCGGTTATAGTCAATAAATTATACCACTTGCGACAGCACGATGGCGACGATGCCGGCGACCACGCAGTACAGGCCGAACCACACGAGTTTGCCTTTCTTGACGATGTTAATCATCCACTTGCATGCCAGGCATCCCGACACAAACGCGGCGATGAATCCCACCACCAGCGGCAGGGTCTCGATGCCGCCAAAGGCCTCCTCGCCCTTGGCCATTTTCAGCACATCCAGCAGCGCCTCGCCCAGGATGGGAGGTATCACCATCAGAAACGAGAACTGTGCCAGCGACTCTTTTTTGTTGCCCAGCAGCAGGCCCGTGGCAATGGTGCTGCCCGAGCGCGACAGGCCCGGCAACACCGCCACCGCCTGGGCGATGCCGATGATGAATGCGTCGAGCCACGAGATGTTGCTCTTGACGCGCGGCTTGGCATAGTACGAGAAGATGAGCAAGGCGGCGGTCACCAGCAGGCACACGCCCACCACGAGCATACCCTCGCCAAAGATGGCCTCGACCTGGTCCTTGAAGAAAAAGCCCACGATGCCCACAGGAATCATCGACACCAGGATATTGAGGAAGTACTTGGTCTCGTCGTTCATCTTGAACTTGAACAAGCCCTTCAATATCCAGTCGATTTCGCTCCACAGGATGACAAAGGTGCTCAGCACGGTAGCCACATGCACCGCCACGGTGAACGCCAGATTGTCCTCACCGTTGATGCCAAACAGGTAACTGCCAATGGCCAGATGGCCACTGCTGCTCACCGGTAAATACTCGGTCAGACCCTGGACTAGGCCCAGAATCAACGCTTCTAACCAATCCATGAGTGATTATTCTTGATTTTCCTGCTGGTTGTCGTCGCCGGTCTTGTCCTTCTTCCGCCAGATGATGGCAAAAGCCATGAGCACAAAGCCCAGAAAAGCGGTAATTGGGCCCACGGTCACGCGGCTGCTCTCAAACAGGTCGTTGTTGAACTTATCGCCCGTGTTGGCGCTGCCCGTCATCAGCCAAAAGCCGACGACAATCATCAGCAGGCAGATGCCCATTAAGATAAAGTTGATTTTGCCCAAAGGATACTGCACCTTCTCGGGGGCCTTTTTCACATTTTCAGTTTTCTTCTGTTGAGTAGCCATTGTATTTGTTCCGTCTTTTCGCATGTCATGCACCCGATAACGCGCTATCTCACACGGGCACACGACACGCAATTTGACGCAAAAATACAACATTCTGCGGCCGTTGTCAATACTTTTGACCACTTTTTATCAGGCAATGAAAAATTATCGCTGATAATCAGTGGATTGCGCATCATTAAAAATGTGGCAACAAATACTTGCAGCAACGGCATGGCCATGAAAACTAAATATAAAAATTACGATATTAAATTCGATAGGCAGACCGAGAATTATAAAATTTAACACAAAGAAAAATCCGCATAACTGCGTGAGTTACACGGATTTCATATTTTTTGTCTATTGCTTGTTTATCAAACTTACTTCACCTCCTCAAACTCGGCGTCGGTGACTTGTTCCTCGACGACGGTGCCGCTGCCGTCTGTGCAGTTGGGGGCGGGGCCCTCGTTCACGGGGCCTGTGATGTCTTCAAATTCAGCATATTCGCCGTCTTTGTCGGTGTAAATCTTGTGGTCGCCCTCTTTATTGGTGCTGCTGTCGTTGCGCCGTCCGCCAAACGACTCGTTGACCTTGTCGCGCAGGTTGCGCATGTACAGCCACCCCTTTATCAGGGGCATGGCGATGTACCCGAGCACGATGAGCAATATGATGATGAGCAGTGTTGACATCTCAATGGATTTTTATTTCTCGTGTTTGACCAGCGACAACAGCACATACAGCGCGATGGCGGCTGCCAGTCCGGGCAGACCCGTTAGCGCCACGAGTGCTATTGTGGCAACAACCTGCAAATATTGTGCCCAATTGTGCTTGAGCGATGACAGATTGTGCATTTTGAGCGAGAACATCCTGAGCGGGCACACCATGAGCAACGACAAGGCCGCGATGAGCGTCAGCACCAGCCACAGGGGCAGGGGATGGATGGCATACCATGCCGTGAGGCCAATCCAGAAGATGGCGTTGGCAGGGATGGGCAGCCCCGTGAATGTGGTGGACTGGTTGGTATCGACGTTAAAACGCGCCAGGCGCAGTGCCCCGAACACGGGCAGCAGCATGGCAGCGAGGGCAACGTGGCCCGCATCGTGGCGGAGCATCATGTTGTACAGCACCATCGCGGGCGCGAGGCCAAAGCTGACGAGGTCGGCCAGCGAGTCCAGTTCCTTGCCGATGCCGCTCACGGCGTGAAGCAGCCGTGCTGTGAATCCGTCAAAGAAGTCGGCGACGGCAGCCAGCGCAATCAGGATAAAGGCGCACTGGTAGCCCGGCAGCGAGGTGCCGCACATGGGGTTATAGCAATGAAATGCCATGACAACGGCCAAGCAGCCGCACAGCAGGTTGAGCGAGGTGATGGCGTTGGGGATGTTGTTGCGAATCGCGTTCATGGGTGATTATGCTTTGCCTTCGGTTTTCTTGCCGCTCAGGCGCGCCACCTCGGTTTGTCCGCCCCAGGTGCGGTCGCCCAGCTTGACGTTGATGGTGGTGTCCAGCGGCAGGAAGATGTCCACGCGCGATCCAAACTTGATGAAGCCGATGAAGTCGCTGATGTCCACAGTCTCGCCCTGCTCAACGTAGGTGACGATGCGGCGGGCTATGGCACCGGCAATCTGCCGCACGAGGATTTCCTTGCCCCAGGCCGTCTTGATGACGATCGACGACCGCTCGTTGTCGCTGCTCGACTTGGGCAGGTTGGCGGCCAGGAAGCGGCCAGAGTGGTGCTTGACGTAGGTGACCTCGCCATTGACGGGCACCCAATTGGCGTGTACGTTAAATATGGTCATGAACACCGACAACTGGATCACATTGCGGTGCAGGTATTCGTCTTCATACACTTCTTCCAGCGCCACCACCGTGCCGTCAACGCTCGACACCACGGCCATGCCGTCGCTGTTGTCACCGTTGAAGTGCCGCCGCGGCAGCCTGAAGAAGTTGAGCACCAGCAAGAAAAGTATCGCCATCAGGATGATGATGGTGACTGCCACCGGCTTGTAGTCGATGAATGTGTAGGCTATCGCTCCCGTTGCCAGTATGATGAGGAACAATACCAGCAGGAAGTTCTCGCCCTCGTGGTGGATTTTAACTTTCATGCGTCGCTCTGTTGTCGTTTGACTTGCAACTCGCAAAGTTAGCACATTTTCCAGAATTTTCATGCTTTTTGGTGAAAAACAGCGCAACCTGATTAAAAATAAAAAAATGTCGTCATGACAAATTGTAATGGTTTTGCTTGATTTGTAGTTATTTAGGCAGATGGCTCCATTCCGTCTGGCAAAACGGCAACCTTGGAGAAAACGGCCCCTTGAATTTTCCATACATATCTTTGCACCGTGATTGATTCACGACAAGTTTTTTTTGCAACCAACATTTATTCACTGTTTAAACCATAGCAAGTATGAAGACCAAAGTTTTTAACGTGATTGTCCTTGACAAGAGCGGTTCCATGACAAACATTGCGCGCCAGGCCGTCGACGGTGTCAACGAGACCATCGGCGCTATCAAGAGTGCCCAGGAAAATAACCCCGAGATGGAACAAATGGTGACGCTGGTCGCCTTTTGCGGCTGTGAGCTCAAGACCATCTATGACAACATCCCCGTCAATGAGGTGCAGCCCCTCACCGACCGTGATTACCGCACCTGCTGCATGACGCCGCTGTATGACGCCATCGGCACCACAGTCACCCGCATCCATGCCGCCGTGGCCAAGGAGGAGAATGCGCTCGCCCTGGTGACCATCATCACCGACGGCTATGAGAACGCCTCCCGCGAGTTCACCCAGACCGCCATCAAGGCGCTCATCCAGAGCTATAAGGACGAAGGGTGGCAGTTCACCTACATCGGCGCCGACCACGATGTCGAGGCCGTGGCCTACTCGCTCAACATCCGCCACTCGATGAGGTTCGACAAGAGCGAAGCCGGCACCAAGGCGATGTTTGAGAAGAACAGGCTTTCAAGCCAGCGGTGGGCCCACAGGATGTACTTCTGCATGTGTGCGCCGATGTCGGCAGACGAGAGGCGCAACCTCAAGAAGAAAATCAACGAGGAAGACTTCTTTAACAGCGACGACTAACCTGCCCTCGGCAAAGCCGAAGCGGGGAAGGCCATTTGTCAAGAGGCCCTCCCCGCTGTTGGCGGCAGTGGCACAAGCGCTTTGGCACGGTTTTTGCCAGATTGTTAAAATAGTTTTTCTTAAACAAAGCATTGATATGGAAACCTCCACCCCCCAACAGCATGAATTGAAATACGGTATCATCTACGTGCGCCGCAATTCCCAGCGTGTGCGCTGGCAGGAGCAGGCGGCCAACGAGTTGACAGCGCTTGCCGCTCCGTTGCAGGTGCAGTGGACTGACGATGAGTCACAAGACGGCATGCTGTTGATCGCCAGGCGTTTCAACGTGGGCAACCTGGGCCGTTGTGCCACCGTGTCGTTGCATCTAACGGCACACGGCGCACCGGCCATCCAAGGCATGGCGATGCTCAAGTTCCGCGATGCTTTGACTGGCATGATGGACTGTAGCGAGGGCGACATTGTCATTGACGAAAGCGACTTTGGCGGTTGTGCCGGGCATGTCCATGCCTGTCATTCGATAGATTATGCCAAGCCGCGCCGAAAAATCTATCGTTCAGTTTTTTCGAAGTTTTCCAAAACAGCAACCAAAGCCAGTGATGTTCAACGCGCCGAGTCATGTGACGATGATGAGGATATAAGATTTTGCATCGCTTTGACTTCTGAGGCCGCCCCCGACGAGGCCGAGCTCCTTGACCGTGCCGAGGCTGATGAGGTCGATGGCATCGAGCGTCAGCAGCAGGAGGAACTGGAGCAAATTCGCAACCTCATCGTCAACTATATCGCCAAGCACCAGGCCGACCCCGAGGAGATGATTCGCACCCTGCTGCGCGGCAAGGTGATTGTCGGCCAGCCCGGGCGCCTGCTCGTCAACGGCGACATGAAAATCGTGCTCCCCGAGTATGACGAGATGGAAATCAAGATGCCCGCCATGTGCCGCGCGCTCTACATCCTGTTCATGAAACTGCGCAGCCAGGGCAAAGAGGGCATCGTGCTCAAGAACATCGACGAGTACCGCGACGACTTGGCCAACATCTATGGCCTGGTCAAGCCTGGTGCCCGCGACGACTTGGTGCAGCAGTACATCGACCGTCTGTGCGACCCCTGGAACGAGTCGCTCAACCAGACGATTTCCAAGGTCAACCGCTGTGTCAAGAACCACATCACTTCCAAGGATATGCAACAGCGTTACTGCATCACCGGTCAGCCCGGCAGGGCTTACGGCATCGCAATCGACCCCGCGCTGCTCACGCTGCCGGCGGCGGTGACGATGTGATGCCGCAGGGGAAAATCGGTTATCGGACAACCAAATTAACTATGGCGCCCCGTCGAGCGCAATCAGACGCATGGCCCGCCCACTCGGGCCTCTGGTTGAAGCCTTGACGGGGCTTTTTTTGTTGCCGTGGCAGACGGCAGCCCCCCAAAAAACAACCCCGGGACGTGCTTCACAGCATGCCCCGGGGTTGCAATAAAATATAAATTAATCAGTGTTTTTTTCTAAATTTTAATACACAATGTAGATGAATATATAGAGTTGTTTTCATCATTTAAACACCTTGGCTGCGGTGGTCGAGCCGTCGCTGTAGCGGGTCACCACGATGTTGGCGCCGTTGAATGGGGTGCTCGACTCCATGCCCTGCAGGTTATAGTAGGTGGTGCTGACAACCTGCGCGCCGGTCATGGTCTCGGAGATGCCGGTGGGCACATTGTTGAATGTCTTGGTCGTCTCAACAACATAATACAGAGCCTTGCCATAGTCGGGGCCTGATGCCTTCATGTCGGTGTTGGGCTTCACCTTGTAATAGAAGCGGGCACGCAGTTTGGGGTTGCTGCCGGCCAGGGCGCCAAAGACAATCCAGTCCGAGTAGTCGTCGCTGGTGGTGCAGCAGTTCACGCGCGTCTGGTCAGAGATCAGTTCGTCAAGCAGCACCATGCTGGGCTTCGTGCCGTCGCCTCTGTACCTCTGGCGCTCCACACCTTCACCGTCGATGAGGGTCTCGATGTAGTAGCCGCGCAGATAATCGCCGTCAACCCATACACGGTACATGTAGGGTTCAAACTCGATGGTGTTGATGGGCGTGGTGCCAATCAGGTCGACGAGACCGACGCGGAATATCGAGCAGTCGGCACCGTCCTCGTCCTTCCAGCAGGTGGAGTTGCTCGTTTGACGCACCAATTTCTCGGTGCCGTTGCCAAACACCACTTTACCACCGCCAGTCCTGTGACGCGGGCTGCCATAGCTGTTGTGGATGCCGTTCTCATCCCAGTCATAGCGCTTGTTGTCAAAGACGCCGTCGCCCCACGACCAGATGATGGGAATGTAGGACATGTAGTAGCCGTTGTCATAGGTGCCGGTCTTCACGTCCACGCCGTCCCAGCGGTGAATGGGTGCGAAGTACTGCTCCAGCGAGGTCATGTAGGTTTCGCCCTGGTAAATGAGTTCGGGGCTCGTCTCCATGTAGTTGCCGACAGCGTTGGCGCTGTTCTGCACGCGGGCGATGCGTTTCTGGGTGGGCTTGGTGTTATAGCCGCGGTCGAGCGAGTAGAAGTAGATCATCGACTCGTGCTCGAGGGACATCTCCACATCGGCATTCACCACGTTTACCTTGAGGTGGTGGTCGGTGTCGCCCTCAACCTCATCCTGGGTGTAGAAACCCTCAATCTTAGATTCGGTCTTATAGACGGGGAAGTTGACGCTGTTGGTCTTGCGGCCCGTTGAGCCATTGTTGATTTCCTGCAGCCAGTAGTTGTAGCGGTCGGGATGCTGGTTGTCGGTGATTTTTGCCCAAGGCTCGTCGCAGAACTCGATGCCGGTGAAGTCGATGGCGTCATAGTCGCCATACACGCCCTGCAGCGGGCTGTAGCCTTCGGGCACCTCAATCTCGGTGTCGTTCTTGAAAATCAGGTGGATGGCCAAGGCTCCGCCAAATACGTCGGTCGAGTCGCCAAACACGCATTTTTCGGCGTTGGCCGAGGGGTAATAGAATACCATGTTGTGGTGGTCCTTGCAGTCCCTGTTCACGGCAAGGGTGTTGAAGTCCTGCTTGAACTCATAGCCAATCCAGATGTAGTCCACATCACTGCCGGGGTTAAACACGATGGGCTCGGACAGGCGGAACTCATGCCAGCCGTTGCCCAGCGCAATGCCCTTGTCGGGGTGCATGTCGGTGCTGTTGTCCATGTTGTAATACCATTGGGTGGCATAGTTGAGTGAGTCGGTGTATTCACCGTTGATGTACCTGCACTGGAACTGATAAACCTCGGTGGTGGCGGGGTCATCGGGTGCGGTGGCAAAGGTGAAGCCCACAATCGTGTCGCCCACGTGGTCCATGTAGTCGGCGGGGTTGAGCACAACACCCACACGGCTGTGCCTGCTGTTGGAGGCGCCTTCCATGCCGTAGTCGGCCCTGTTGAAGCCGTCGGTGTAGGCATAGGGGCCCACATGGTACTCACTGTAGGCGATGAAATCCTCGCCACTCGTTGCATCGTTCTGGACCGGGGTGGTCTGGGCGCCGGCGAGGTGATGCTGGTACTGGGCGCGGTCGCTGTAGTCAACCTTGTAGAACACCTTGCCGTACATGGTCTTGAGGTACAGGTCTGCAGCGGGAGCGGGGTTCACGTCATCGCCCACGAGGGGGGCGTCGGCATTGTCATACCATTTCTGGCCTGCTGCGTCGAGGCTCTCGCGCATGAGGACGAAGTGGTCCGAGCCGTCCTTGATGGCCTTGGGGGTGAAGCCCACGCCATAGTCGTTGATGGGCGAGGTGAAGTTGCGGTAATAGTTCCGGTCCTCGTCCAGCACAAAGTCGCTCTCGTAGTGGTTGCGCTGCAGCATCAGGAATTCGTAGTAGCCGGGGATAATCACATTGTCGATGTTGCTCCAGGCATAGAAATCCGCGTTGGTTGTGCCCACAGGCGTTTCCTTTACCTTATAGTCGATGGTGTAGCCGTCGGGGAACTGGGGCACCGAGTAGGTGAAGGAGGTGTCGCTGCCCGTGTAGATGACCTCGGCATGCTCCTCGCCGGTCACGGGGTCGGTCCAGTAGGCCCACAGTTCGTAGGTCACGGGAACATGGGTGCCGGTGATTTTGTCGAGCGATGATTTCCAGTTGATGGTTACATCATACTCGTGCTCGGTGGTGTCGCTGGGCATGGCGCTGGCCTCAAGTTCTACCATGTAAAGGCCCACTTGGGGGGCATACTCAGGTTCATAGTTTCGTCCGTCTATGATATTAGCGGGGACTGCGCGGTTGTCGGGGATGTAAAACACCAGGTTGTTCAGCGCCTTGGTCTCGGTGGCGTTTTGGCCCGCCATCGAGAAGGGGTGCTTCTGCTGAATGGCGCTGGCGCAGTCATGCACAACGGAATAAACCTCGCCTTGCACCATCTGGGAATAGAAGTCGGTGATATCCGAGCCGGTATCTTTGGTGGTAGGGCTGTATTCTTCAAACATGGTATAGAACGGAGCATATACCCAGTGGACACTAGTCCGGACCGAGTATTTGGCGACTGCGCTGTTCTTGCCCTTGGACATAAAATAGAACAGGTTCAGGTCGCCGCTGTAGGTAAATACCGTGCCTGCCCGGTCGCCGCCTTCGTCAACGCGCAAGCCGTCGGTCAGCAACTGCACTTCATCGATGTTGTTAGTAATGACATTGATGATAGAATTTTTGGCGGTAGCACCAGAATAATATTGGTTGCAGCCTACGAGTTTCTTTACCCTAAAATCCGCAGATATTTTTTCGAGTGTCTGATTTAGCCCTTGCTTGTGA
>R27__coassemble_637_pt1 | contig 20652 bp, 17 predicted proteins | sample R27__metabat2_low_PE_027 | metagenome-assembled genome bin R27
AAACTGTAACAGTCTGCTCCGTTTTACTGTAACAGTCTCCCCCGTTTTTTTCAAAGTGGGAGGATTCTCTGAAATTTTGAGAATAAGTCTGAAATTTTGGGAGGATTTTCAAAGGATGTCAGAGGACACCTTTCTGCTTGAGGTTGTGCGGAAGGAGTTCCAGCAGGTCGCGTGAGTAGTCCTGGTCATAGTCGTGGATGTGGGTGAAGAAGTGGTTCAGCCACTTGCGGAGTAAGCCATCAGTAAACCCCGTATTGTGAGATTCTACGAGAGACTTTGAAAGTCTTTGAAAAAGTTGGAGATATTTTCAGAGAAGTGGGAGGATTCTCTGAAATTTTGAAAATAAGTCTGAGATTTTGGGAGGATTTTCAAAGGATGTCAGAGAATACGGTACCCATCGACCGCTATGAGTATTTTTTTCCGCTCCATACCCGTTCACACTGTAACACCATAGTCCATTTTTATGCCCACTCCTCCCACCAAACAAGAGCTAATATCCCTGGTCGAATCCATGTGTGAAGTCCAGGATAGAATGCTCGGCGCTAGAGGAATGCCTGAACATATCCAAAGACCTCACAGGGTTAATATCAAGGCATTAATAGCGCCGGTGTTTTTTCTGTGGGAGCTGCTTGGATATGGAACGCCGAGAGAATTGTCCGAAAAGGGCATTAGGAGGGTCTGGATTGACTCGAAATATCAGATCACATCCTTCTTGTTAATGAAATCCAACAGCCTTTGCAGGTCTTCGTCATTTGCTCCATTCAGATAGTTTATGATCTTTTGCTTGCAGGGGTTGGTGTTCCACTTCTGCATCTCACGTGTTTGTGATGAAGATTCACTATCAATATAGGGTTGCATAGTTTTGTACGAACTATGGCCAGTACATTTCATGATGGACGGAGCGGACATATCCTTAGCAAAAGAGTTGGTAACGAACGACCTTCTTCCAACATGGCATGAGATGATATCATAGAAGAAACGTTCCTCTGTTACAATTTCACTCCCGATATAATACTCATCCAAGACCTTGCGATCAAGCTCTGCAGTCTTAGCTGCATCTTGAATCGCCTTGTTCAGTTTTTGGCTGCTCGGCACTTCAAAAACATGGCCATCTTGGGTTTCCTGCCCCTCATATTTGGCTAAAATCATGAGTGCACCATCATTCAGCGGAATCGTAAGGGGTTTACCTGTTTTATGGGCATGCATCACAATTCGGTTGTTTGAGATGTGGGCAGGGCGCAGGTTACTCAGGTCAGAGTAGCGAAGTGACGTATAGCACATGAAACAGAATAGATCTCTTGCATGGCTAAGCCGTTCGTTCTTTTTAAAGTCATAATCCATGAAATACTGCAGTTCGTCATCTGTAACGTAGGTCACTGTTTTAGGCAGCACTTTCAGATTTGACCTATAATGAAGAACGGTCCTGGGTAAGGAATACCCAACTTGATCATTTATCCAGTTCAAAAAACTTCTCAGCATAACGAATTGCTTGTTAGCAGTACGATTCCTATAGCGATTCTCAACATACCAGTCGCGTAGATTAAACATAGTTTCTTGTGTAACATCTGAAGCCCATGTGGCCTTAGGATTTGCTGCCGTAAATTGATTGAATGCTTGAGTGTATTTCTCAATACAGAGCTTAGTCCAGTTACGTTCCCGCCCACGAGTAGCAATGAACTCATCAAAAAGAGTTTTCAGCGTCTTCCTTTTGACAACATTAGTCTCGATTTCCTTTTCGTTCCTACCCAGATGTTCATTGACCATCTTCTTCAATTCGTCAGGAGTGGGTATCACATTCTTGAGGGAGCATATATCCATACAATTCTCGATTTACTGTCTGAAATCTGCAATAGCGGAATTGATCTCACTAGCCGTGAATGTCATTTTACGAACATTGTGAGTTGTTCCTTTCTTAGCCTTCTGGGCATCGCTATCCCATTTAGCCTCTTCGGCATACAACCCAGTTATAAACGTCACCTCGCTTTGTTTTGAGTTCCACCTCACACGAACAGCAACCTTTCCGGTGTCCTTCTTGATAAATACTCGTATTGAATACTTGATCCTTATCATACAATTACGCTGTGTTTAAAAAATAATTTGTACTTTTGTGTTGTAAATACTGATAATAACATGGCCTGAGCCGCGTTAGCTGTGCAAAATTAGACATCCAAATTTACATCCACAAGAGGTCCCCCCTTTTGTAAGATTACTTAAGATCAAGTTAGACAATTTGATATTTTGAGATTTGTAATTGTCTGAAATTTAACTATTTGTCATATCAGACAGTTTCACATGGTATTATATCGAACGTCTTGTCCTCTCCGCAATATGAAGGGTAGTCCGTTGAAGTTCAACGAATTATCCTTCTTTTTCGTCAAAAGTGTGGACGCACTGTGGGCGATAATTACGCCAGTTCGGGATAAGAAATTATCGAAAATAATGTTCTAAAAAATTGCAAAATAGCGAGATATTTTGTAGCTTTGTAGTTAGAAATCAGTAGTTTAACAAAATATAACTCGCTATGATTACAGAGGACAAAATTACAGAATTATTTTGTATTGCAGACGATTTCTGCAAAGAATTTGATTGAACGTTCTAATAAGAAGTGCGAAAGCATTTCCACAGGTGTCAGATAAAGATAAAAACATGAAAACCACCGCAGGGAACGCCCAGCGGCAAGCGGGCGCGCAGCCAAGTCTTGAGTCTTAAAACATTGTCCCGTGTCGCGAGTCTGAGCGCGCGGACGCGCGGCACTGGCATGCTGCGTGGTGCACTCAATGGTTTATGTTGTCTTGGTTTTTTAACATTATTTCATAATTAACCACAACTTTTCAGTCAAATATGTGCTACCTTTGTGGTGTAATTGATAAACGCTTTCTGATATGATTGAAGACATGATGAATACGGCACTTCTGGTGGGGCGCTTCGAGAATGAGCGCACGCCGTTTTATTTTTACGATATGGCCCTGTTGCGCCGCACGTTGGGCGAAATCAAGCGTTTGACCGACGGCAAGCCCGTCAAGGTGCATTTTGCGGTCAAGGCCAACGGCAATCCCCGCATCCTTGCCGAGGTGGCCGCTCATGGCCTGGGGGCCGACTTGGTGAGCGGCGGCGAGATGCAGGCGGCGCTCGAGGCGGGATTTGCCGCCGGCGACATGAACTACTCGGGCGTGGGCAAGACCGACTGGGAGATCCGCCTGGGCCTGGTGCACGGCATCGGCTGCTTCAATGTCGAGAGTGTGCCCGAGCTTGAGGTCATCAACGAGATTGCCGCCCAGATGGGCACCACGGCGCGTGTCGCCATCCGTGTCAACCCTGACATTGACGCGCACACCCACAAATACATCACCACAGGCACCGCCGACAACAAGTTCGGCATCGGCATCGAGGCGCTGGAGGCCGTTGTCGACAAGGCGCTGGCCATGGACCATGTGCGCCTGGTGGGCCTGCACTTCCACATCGGCTCGCAAATTACGCTGATGGAGCCTTATGCCATGCTGTGCGACACCGTGAATGGCCTGCTCGACCACTATGAGGCGCGCGGCGTGCATTTCGAGTCAGTCAATATGGGCGGCGGCCTGGGCATTGACTACGACAATCCCGACGCCAACCCGCTGCCGCCGCTGGAGGAGTTCTTCGGCGTGTTTGACGAGCGCTTGCGTCTGCGCCCCGGCCAGCAGCTGCACTTTGAGCTGGGCCGCTCCATCGTCGCCCAGTGCGGCTCGCTCATCGCACGGGTGGTGTATGTCAAGGAGAGCCGCAACCGCCGCTTCGCCATCCTCGACGCCGGCATGAACGACCTGATGCGCCCCGCCCTCTATCAGGCGAGCCACGCGGTGCAGAACATGTCGGCAGCCGGCAGGGTGGGGCAGGATGTCTATGATGTCTATGATGTCGTCGGCCCCATCTGCGAGTCGAGCGACGTCTTCGCCCGCGGCTGCAGGCTGCCCGTCACCCGCCGCGGCGACCTCATCGCCCTGCGCTCGGCCGGCGCATACGGCGAGTCGATGGCCTCGACCTACAATATGCGCCCCCTGCCGCGGGCCGTGTTTGATGAGTGATTGAACGAAAAGCGATAGATTAGGGTGGGAAATTTTTGCAGGCCGCAAAAATTTCCTACCTTTGTATATTCAACCAAGACACGCAATACGATGATGAGGAATTTCTTGCTTATTTTGACCTTGCTGTTTGTCGCCTGCGTCCCCCGCCAGGCCAGCCAGCAGTCGGCCGGGGTGGCCAATGCCGCCACGCTGGCACAGATGCGCTTCCACTGCGACAGCGACACCGTCGCCATCAACCGCCTGCTGATGGACGGCATGGAGAGCGGGCTGACCGACGCCAACGACCTGGTGGCTTACTATGCCCATCGCCTGCTGGGCACGCCCTATGTGGCGCACACCCTCGAGGGCGACACCGAGGCGCTGACCATCAACGTCCACGAGCTGGACTGCACCACCTTTGTCGAGACGCTCTACGCCCTGGCGCGCACGACGATGAACCGCCGTTACTCCTGGCGCGACTATGCCGCCAACCTCGAAAACCTGCGCTACCGCGGGGGCGTGATGGGAGACTACTCGACGCGGCTGCACTACATCAGCGACTGGATTGTTGACAACCGCATGCGTGGCAACCTCGTCGAGGCCACCCCCGACCTGCCGCACGCCGCCAGCCTGATCAAGGACATCAACTTCATGAGCACCCACGCCGCCAGCTACCGCCAGCTCAAGGGCGACAGCGCCATGACCGCCAAAATCCGCAATGTCGAGGTCGGCTACCGCAACCACCGCATCCCCTACCTCAAGCGCACCTGGCTCAACGACAAGAACGTCAAGGCTGCGCTGCGCTCGGGCGACTTCATCGGCCTGGTGTGCAACATCGATGGCCTTGACGTTTCCCACATGGGCATCGTCATCGTGGACGACAAGGGCGACCCCTACCTGCTCGACGCCTCTATGTCGGGCGGCAAGGTGATGCTCGAGGAAAAACCCCTCTACAAATACCTCGACCGCTCCAAAACCACCATCGGCATCCGCATCTTCCGCATGACCCGCTGAACCGAGGACCAGGCAAAATAGTCATCGGACCGGCTCACAACGCATTAAAAAATACGCCCGCAGGATTTTTTTTTCAAAAAAAGTGTCGGCGGTTCGGATTTTTGTGGTATCTTTGCACCGCTTTTACGAACAATTTTTATTTAATATTTCAGTAATGTACTTAGATTCAGAGAAAAAGAAAGAGATCTTTGGCACTTACGGCAAAAGCAATATTGATACTGGTTCTCCCGAGGCCCAGATTGCATTATTCTCATACCGTATTGCCCACTTGACCGAGCACTTGAAGGTCAACAAGAAGGATCATACGACTCAGCGTGCACTCAAGATGCTTGTTGGTAAGCGTCGCAAATTGTTGGATTACCTGATGCGCACCGACATCACCCGCTACCGCGAGCTCATCGCCAAGAAGGAGCTGGGTATCCGCAAGTAATCAGTCACGAGAAACCTCAACAAAAAATGCCGCCGCAGCCACCTGCGACGGCGTTTTTGTTGTTGCTGACGCTGGCTTTTCGGATATTTGTTGCCGTTTTGCGGCACCCCCAAATTGGGTGGCGCCATGACAAGGTCAGGAGATAATTCGTTAGATTCGAAGATTCATTTCAACTTTTTTGCTTAATTTTGCGGGCAGATATGGAACAAGAACAAAAACTGAATATCGAGCAAGGCATCGTCAAGATGCTCAAGACAGTCTATGACCCCGAGCTGCCTGTTGACGTGTACAGTCTGGGGCTCATCTACCGCATTGACCTGCAGGACGACGGCCATGTGGACATCGACATGACGCTCACGGCCCCCAACTGCCCCATTGCCGACTTCATCTTTGAGGACGTGCGGCAAAAGGTCGAGAGCGTCGACGGCGTGACGTCGGCAACCGTCAACCTGGTGTTTGAACCCGAGTGGGACCCGCGCATGATGACCGAGGAGGCCAAGCTCGAGCTGGGCATGATGTAAAAAGGCATGGCACGAAACAACACATATTTTATATCAGACCTTCATCTGGGGGCAAAGTACTGCGCCGACCCGCTGGAGAGCGAGCGCCGCGTGTGCCGCTTTCTGGACAGCATCAAGTCCGACGCCGCGCGGCTCTATCTGCTGGGCGACATCCTGGACTATTGGTATGAATATAAATATGTGGTGCCCCGCGGTTATATCCGCTTTTTGGGCAAATTGGCCGAATTGGCCGATGCGGGCGTGAAACTCTATTGGGTTGTCGGCAACCACGACGTGTGGCTGTTCGACTACCTGCACACCCAGCTGGGCCTCACCGTCTATCAGGGCAACACCGTGGTCGAGGTGGGCGGCAAGCATTTTCTCATCTCCCACGGCGACGACGTGGGCGTGCAGCCCGCCATGTACCGCTTCACGCGCTGGTGCTTCCACAACCGCGTTTGCCAGTGGCTCTATGCCGCCATTCACCCGCGCTGGACCTATCCCATTGCCACTGGCTGGAGCAACGAGAGCCGCAGCAGCCACAGCAAGGACGCGCAGCGCGACAAGAGCGCCCGCGCCGTGCAGCGGCTCATCGACTTCTCGGCCGAATATGCCGCCGCCCATCCCCAGGTTGACGCGTTTTTTTACGGTCACGTGCATGTGGCGCGCGACGAGCGCCGCGCCGCCATGCCGCCGGTCATCTTCCTTGGCGACTGGCTCTCGCTCTACAGCTATGCCGTGGTCACACCCGACGGCGAAATCTCGCTTCAATACTATAAGGAGGGATAATTGGGCCAGCAGTGCCGATTTGCATCTGCTGTCAACGAAATTGAATCAAAGAGAGAAATGATTCCATTCTGTTGAGATGCAGACGATTGGAACTACACGGTTTTTGACAAGTTGATGCAAGGACCGAAAAATATGTTTAATAACATATCATTCGGGCATTGGCAATTCAAAAACTTGCTATAAATTTGCAGCATAAACCTGAAACAAACATTTTTGCTTTAGAGATTTTTACCTATTTGAAAGCTAAAAAGGAATTTTTGCCACGGGCAAAGGTTCCTTTTTATTTTCTCCCGACGTATTGTGTAAATTGCTGTAAATCATACGGAATAGGTCTTGTTAATAACTTTGGCGCAAATAAGTGTGGTTTTTGGCTGAAATCACGCGAAAAAATCGCTAATTTTGTAGCGGTTATTATTTTTGCATGACTAATGAGAACGATAGCGATTATTGTTGCTGGTGGCAGCGGCACGCGGTTTGGCGCGCAGTTGCCTAAGCAGTTTTTGGACTTGGCGGGCCAGCCCGTCCTGATACGTGCCATTGCCGCGTTTGACCAGGCGCTGGCGGGCATGGACCACGAGATCGTGGTGACGCTGCCGACCGAGCATGCTGCCGTGTGGCGTGAACTGTGTGCTCGCCACGGCTTTGCTGTCGCTCATCGTGTCGTCAACGGAGGCGCGACGCGCTGGCACAGCGTGAAAAATGCGCTCGATACCTTGCCCGCCGCCGCCCTGGGCGATGTCATCGCCGTACACGACGGCGTGCGCCCGCTGGCGTCAATCGGCCTCATCCGCCGCGCGGTGGACACCGCCCGCGCCAAGGGCTGTGCCATCCCCGTGGTGCCCCTCAACGACTCGGTGCGCCAGCTCGGTGCCGACACTGGCGCCAGCCGTGCGCTCGACCGCTCCCTGTTGCGCGCCGTGCAGACGCCCCAGGCCTTTGCCGCACGCCTGCTGATGGAGGCTTATCATGCAGAATACCAGCCGTCGTTCACCGACGACGCCTCGGTCGTCGAGAGCATCGGCCACACGGTCACGCTCATCGACGGCGAGACCGACAACCTCAAGATTACCCGCCCGGTGGACCTTGCCCTGGCCGAATACATCATCAATCATCATGCCTGACCTGCGCAACACGGACATACAGTATCTGCACGGAGTGGGGCCCAAGCGCGCCGAACTGCTGCGCAAGGAGTTGCAAATTGCGACTTACCACGACCTGCTGTACTATTTCCCGTTCCGCTATGTGGACCGCAGCATCATCAACCGCGTGAGCGAGATTGACCCCGACATGCCGTCGGTGCAGCTGCGGGGACGTTTCATCACCTTCACCACCGTTGGCGAGGGACGCAAACGGCGCCTGCAGGCACTCTTTAGCGACGGCACAGGCACCGTCGAGGTGGTGTGGTTCAACCGAGTAGCATCCATCCAGCGCACCTACAACACCCGCACCGAGTACATTCTCTACGGCAAGCCCTCGCTGTTCAACGGTCGCATCAACATCGTCCACCCCGAGGTGGACCAGGCCAACAGCGATGTCGTGCAGCAGGGCTTGCAGGGCGTCTATAACCTCACCGAGGCGTTGCGCAACCGCTCGTTCACCTCGCGCTCCATCCACAAACTCATCGTCTCGCTGCTCGATACGCCTGGCGTGAAGCGCATTGCCGAGACGCTACCGCCCGAGGTGATGCAGCGCTACCGCCTCATGCCGCTGGCCCAGGCATTGCGCAACATCCACGTGCCTGCCGACCAGGAGTCAATGCAGCGCGCCCAGTTGCGCCTCAAGTTTGAGGAACTTTTTTTCCTCGAACTCAACATCCTGCACTACATCAAGGGCAGTGACCGCCGCCTCACGGGCCATGTGTTTGGCAGGGTGGGGGATTACTTCAACAATTTCTACAACAATGTGCTGCAATTTCCGCTCACCGTGGCGCAAAAGCGCGTTATCCGCGAGATGCGCCGCGACATGGGCAGCGGCAAGCAGATGAACCGCCTGCTGCAGGGCGATGTGGGCAGCGGCAAGACCATCGTGGCGTTCATGACGGCGCTCATTGCGCTTGACAACGGCTTCCAGGCCTGCATCATGGCGCCCACCGAGATTCTTGCCGGGCAGCACCTCGAGACGATAAAGCCCATGGCCGATGCCATCGGCGTAAAGGTGGCGCTGCTCACGGGTTCCACCCGCCAGCGTGAGCGCACAGCCATCCACGAGGCGCTGATGAGCGGCGAGCTGCAGATTCTCATCGGCACCCATGCCCTCATCGAGGACACGGTGCAGTTCCGCAACCTGGGGCTGGCCATTATCGATGAGCAGCACCGCTTTGGCGTTGCCCAGCGCGCGCGCCTGTGGTCCAAGAACCGCGTTGCGCCGCCCCATGTGCTGGTGATGACCGCCACGCCCATTCCGCGCACGCTGGCCATGACCGTCTATGGCGACCTTGACGTGTCGGTCATCGACGAGTTGCCCCCGGGCCGCAAGCCCGTCAAAACTGTGCTCAAGCACGAGCCCGACCGCCTCAGGATGTACCAGTTTGTCGGTTCCCAATTGCGGCTGGGTCGCCAGGCCTACATCGTCTATCCCCTCATCGAGGAGAACGAGAAACTCGACCTGCATGCCCTCGAGGCGGGATTCGAGCAGGTGCGCGACGTGTTCCCGCATTACAATGTGGCGATGGTGCACGGCCGCATGAAACCCGAGGCCAAGGACTATCAGATGTCGCAGTTTGCCTCCAACCAGGCCCAAATCCTCGTCGCGACCACCGTCATCGAGGTGGGCGTCAACGTGCCCAACGCCTCGGTCATGGTCATCGAGGATGCCGAGCGATTCGGCCTCTCGCAGTTGCACCAGTTGCGCGGCAGGGTGGGGCGCGGCGCCGATGCCAGCTATTGCATACTGATGGCGCGCACCGACTTGAGCCGCGACACGCGCCACCGTCTGGAGGTGATGACGCAGACCAACGACGGCTTTGTCGTGGCCGAGGAGGACATGAAACTGCGCGGACCCGGCGACATGGAGGGCACCCAGCAGAGCGGCATCGCCTTTAACCTGCATATCGCCAACCTGGCCCAGGACGGCCAAATCATCCAGATGGCACGCGCCGCCGCCGAGGACTGGTTGCGCGCCGACCCCCAACTCACCAGCGCCTGGGGAACCAAAATGGCATCCCACATTAAGCAGTTGTTTGACAAACAGGCCAATTGGGGACTGATTAGTTAGCATAGAAATAAAAACAAAACAATAGGAATATGAAAAGGATTTTGAACGGGATTAAGCCGATGTTGATGGTTGCAGCGTTGCTGTTGCCAGTGATGCACTTCAAGGCAAGTGCCCAAATCTTTGCCGATGTAAATTGCGACGGCATCGCTGACCCCTCCGACATCTCGTCATTGATTGACTATCTGCTGAATGACACGGGCCGTTCCATCAGCACCAGCAACGGGTACCTTTCGGCCCGTGACTATGGCGCCGTGGGCGATGGCGTTACCGACGACACCCCCGCCCTTGAACTGTTGTTCGAAGATGCCGCCAAGTTTGATAAGGCGGTTTACTTCCCCGCCGGAACCTACCTCATCAGGCGCTCCCTCAAACTGAAGAGCGGCATGGAGATTTATGGCGACGGCGAGAGCTCCATTATCAAGAAACAACCCGCCGTGTGGCACCAGTTGAGGGCTTCAATTTCCAATGGCGCATCGGTCGCTTCGCTTGACGACATCAGCGGATACAAGGTCGGCGACCAGTTCTTCATCACCTACTCGACAAGCATCAACTATCCGTCAGCAAGAAATTGTTCCAACGGCATCATCACCGCCATCGACTCGGTGAATAAGACGATAACCTTTGCCAGTTGCTACCCCGGAATCAAGAACGGTGCCATCAGGACACAGGCCAGCGGCAGCTACGTGTCCACCTCCTTTGCCGTGCTGCGTTCGTGGTCTTGCTTCGACGAGTGCATCAATGTGTACATCCACGACATCTGCATCGACGGCAACCGCCAGCAGGGCGAGCCCATGGAGTGGTCCAACGGCTGCATCCACTTCGACGCTTTTGGCAGCACGATGTGCGGAATCCCCTACGACCACCATTCCTACGGGCATTTTGTTCAGCGCTGCAAGGTCATCAACTCCTCGTTCGACGGCATCAGCGACCAGGGCGAGGGCAACCTGTTTGTCAAGGACTGTGTCATTGAGAATAGCGCCATGCACGGCGTGCACATGGGCACCGACTTTAGCAACGCCGTCATTGCCGACAACACCATGACCGGCAACGGCCAGTTGGGTGCCGGCGTGTTCTGCTGCCAGAATGTGGTCAACGTGGTTGTCAGCGGCAACAGCATCACGGCATTCAACCACGGCGTCAGCGATGAGGAGTATGGCACCAGGGGCATGTACCTCATCATCAGGAACAACCGGTTCAGCGACATGACGAGTTATGTGTTCGACTTCCTCAAGGCATCTTCCACCAGCCGCGGCGGCGGCTTGCAAATTATGGGCAACACCATTTCAGGCCTCAAGGCATCGCTGTTCTATGGCAATTACTTGGACAATGTGATTTTTACCGACAACCAGGTGACATCCGCCAACAAGTCGTTGACCTATCTCATCAGCGTCAACTACAGCAACAATGTAATCGTCTCGGGCAACACACTGCCCGCCGGGGCAAGTGTCTCGACAATGGTGCGTTCCACGAGCACTACCAACCTGATTAACAACGGCAATTCGTGGAACTAAGCCGATTTTTGGCCCGTTTGGGAACGAATATTGTGTGCTAACGGGTGCTTTTTCAAGACGTTGAAATATAAGTTGTTATCAATCTTCATTCAGAAAACGAAACCAAACTTTACACTTTTTAGCAGTATCGCTGGCGGTTTATCTAAAATAAATGCCTAAATTTGTGCGTTCTTTGAATAAGAAAAACAACATAAATACTACTGAATGGGTATAAGAAAGAATATCACACTCGCCTTGGCGGCGATGACATTATTTGCCTGCGGAGCTTCGGCACAGAACCTGCGCACCGCGTCCAGTTACAGTAATGTGCACAGCAATCTGCTGGCCAAGCAGAATCGCGTACAGGACCAGATTAAGGTTCAGGAGTCACAGCGATATGCCGGCGGCCTGTATGAGGAGTGCGAGCCCGAGCCCGACATCTACACCGAGGGATGGGACAGCCAGCTCGTTAACTGCTACAAGGACGCCAATGTCCCCAACAGCAAGGTTATCAATGTACGCAAATATCACATGCCAGTCAAGGGCAATTATGTGACTTCTCACTATGGTTTTCGTCCCAAGTTCAATCGTGTGCACAAGGGTGTTGACCTGCGTGCCGCTGTGGGCGACACCGTCTATGCCGCTTTCTCGGGTCGCGTGCGCCTGACGCGCTACGAGCGCGGCGGCTATGGCTTCTATGTCATCGTGCGCCACGAGAACGGCCTTGAGACCGTTTACGGCCACCTGTCGCGCTTCCTCGTCAAGCCCGACCAGGTCGTTAAAGCTGGCCAGCCCATTGCGTTGAGCGGCAACACGGGACACAGCACGGGGCCCCACCTGCACTTTGAGACGCGTTTCATGGGATATGCCATCAACCCCGAGGCCATCTTTGATTTCGCACACCGCACCACGCACACCGACTCGTACACCTTCTCCAAGAGCACCTACACTCAGTCACGCGACTATTCGCCCAGCCAGCGTTATTCCTCCACCAAGTCCAACAGCAAGACTACGGCCAAGGCCAACGAGAAGAAAACCTCTACCCGCAAGACTCGCGAGGAGAGCCGCACGACTTATCAGGTAAAAAAAGGTGACAACCTCACCACGATTGCCAAGAACAACGGCATTACCGTTGCCCAGCTCAAGAAACTGAACGGCATTACCGACGACAATGTCCAGGCGGGTAAGGTACTGCGCGTGAAATAATCAGTCATGTAAAATAAAACAACAGGCAACCGGGACTCAACGAGCCTCGGTTGCTTGTTGTTGACCTGCTCATGCCGTCACATCAAGTAGTGGTAAACAGCGGCAAACTGGCGTGAGAAGCGTTCATTGAAGCGGTCCAGCTTGCGGTCAAACTTCAGTGCGTCGGTCTGGACAGTCATTTTGGTGGCCTTGACATTGCTCAGGCGGAAGATGTCGTGCGCCGTCAAGGGGTAGTGGCATGTCACATAGTAGTCATTGTAGGTGCGGTAGTGCCGCTTGACGATGTCGGCGCGGGTCAGGTCGCGGTCGGTGGTGAGGATGACGCGCTCGCCGCCGCGCAACGTCAGCGCAAGCGTGTCGCCGCGCGACACATCCAGCAGGCCCTCGTCAAAGGTCACCTCCATCGCAAAGTTCACCAACCCGTTGGCGTCGGCGGTCGCTATTACTGCAAAACGCGCGGTGTGGAAGAAGTCGTCATACATCACCTCCTGGGCCGAGCGCACCACGCGTGTGCCGTCGTCACCCCAGCGGTCAACGGCCACCTGCCCCTTGGCAGTCATTGCGACCGCCAGCAGCATCAGCAGCATGATGGTATATGGTTTCAACGCTTTCACCGCCGCAAAAGTACCACAAAACCCCGAGATAGACAAATCCAAGCCCCCGAAGCGCAATGCGGCTGCAGGGGCTTGGATGTTTGCCAGGTGTTCTTTTAGCCCAGAATCATGTCGATGATGGCGTTCACGTCGGCGATGTTGACCTCGCCGTCGCCGTTCACGTCATAGGCATCGCCGGCGTTGCCCGACACGATGATATCGATGACGGTATTCACGTCGGCAATGTTAATTTCGCCGTCGCTGTTCACGTCGCCGTTGACTTTGGGGTTGATAATAATGCGCAGGCTGTTGCTCCAGTCCGACTTGGTACCGTCGATATAGGTGGTCTGCACCCTCAGCGAGTAGAATCCCCCAGGCAGGTCCTTGACGGTGTAGTTCATGCCGGTAATGCCTTCGATATAGGTGGACTTGCTGTGGTCAACGGGCGAGAAGTCATCGCCTGCATAGATGTCTACGCCGTAGATTAGCGCGCGTTTGCCCTTGGGGCTGTTGGTCATGCGCACGCGCGCATCGTTGCCCTCGGGGCACGGCAGCATCACGCAGTATTCGCTCATGTCGGTCGTCAGCGTCACGGTGGTGTCGTTGCCGCCGCACGCGATGTTGAGCAGTGCAGAGTTGTCCGACGACGGGGCGGCGGCGCGCACCTTCACGGTAATCAGCCCGTTGTTGCCGTGCATGTCCAGGGCAGGAGTCTCAAGCCAGCCCTTGGTGTTGGCGTTGCCCAGCCTCAGGTATCCGTTGCCCAGATACACCTTGCTGCCGCTCCAGCCGGCGTTGTCGGTGAGTTCGTCAAGGCGTGACGACACCTCGCTGGTGGTGGACGCGGCGGTCGCGGTGGGCGAGAATGTCTCGCCAAAGCGCCAGTCATAGTAGGGGATGCGGGCAACCTCCAGGCAGTAGCCTGACACATACTTGCCGTCGGTGGCGTCGCTCCACTGGGCTTCGACATCGGTGTCGCCCGCGCCGGTGACTGAATTCAAAACGGGCGTGCGGCTGTCGATGACGGCGTTGCCGCACAGCGTGACGGTGTGGCCGGGAGCGCCAGGGCTTGACACGGTCACGGTGGCGATGTGGCTGCCGCTCACGGTGGGCTTGTAGGTCACGGTCACCTCGTTTTGGTTAGACAGTTTGCGGTTGGCGATGCTGCTGGCGCTGATGGTGAAAAAGCCGCTCGGGTCGTCCAGCGTCAGGGTGGCGTCGCCAGTGAGCTTTGCGCCCTTGACGGTGAAGGTGCCCGTTCCCTGCTGGTCAACGAATGACTTGATGGTCACGCGGTGTGAGCGCACCTTGAGGGTGGGTGTGGTGGGGGGAGGCATGATGCCGATAACCATGCTCTGGTCGTTGTTGAATCCCATGCCGCCGCCCACAAAGGCGCTGACAGCGCAGTATCCGTTGCCCGAGCCGTCCCAGCCCCAGTTGATGTGGAACTTGTTGTTCACGGCGTCATAGCCATCGACGTTGAAGGCGTGCCCAACAGTGGCGCTGCTGCCTGTGAAGACGATGGGCCGGCCTTGTTCGATTTCTTCCAGCATGATGGCGCCCCATTCCTCGTCGCTCATTTCAACGGGCTCGGGCCACTGACCGCCCTCGCCGGGCCATCCCCATTCCACCTTGCTGACCAGCAATGCGTCTTCGTCATAGCCAAAGGTCTGCACGGCGCGCAGGATGTTGTAGGTCTGCGAGCCGCTGCCGCTGGGCGAGTAGTCCATACGCTCGGCGTGGCCCACATAGCGCATCAGCCATGCCACGGCATCGGCCTGGGCGGTGTTGTAACTGCCGGGATAGTAGTGGTCGAGCATATTGTCCCAATCAAAGGTGACAGGACCCAGCGCGGGCACCACCAGACTGCTGCCCCAGGGGGTGTATTCAGCCATGTAGCCGTCGTAGCCTGCGGGGTATTTCCAGTGGTGCATCGCCATCGACAGCGATGTGGCGCAACAGCCGGTGACGCTCAACTCGCCGCCGACGGTAGGGCAGTATTTATAGTAGGGCTCGCTCTGGCCCCAGGTCTCGGTGAGCAGCGGCGCAATGTCTTTGGCGCCATAGTATGGATTGGCGGGTTGCGCATCGGCAAATTTATTGGGATGGGCAATGATGTAGGCAATTTGTTCGCCATAGCCGTTCAGCCATTCGCGCATGTTTGCGGGCATCTTCGACATGTCCATGGGCGCGTCGCCATAGGCCAGCACCTCCAGGGCGCGGTCGTCGCCCGACACGATGACATAACTGTCGCTGGTGTTGAAGATATAGTATAGCGGCAGGTTGTTGCGGCTTGCGGTGTACATCAGGTTGACTGTGGCGCTTGCGGGGGCCCTCTTCAGGCGGCCCTGGGCAGCAAGCGATTGCACGAACTGTCGTGCAACCCCCTGGGCTGCAGTGGCGCCAACGGGGGCAGCATTCATCCCAAGCGCGGACAATGCCGCGCCGACGAGTAAGAAAAATTTCTTCATGTAAGTAGAAATAGTATGATTAAATGTTGTTTCTTTTTTGGTTATGGCCGCAAATTTAAGGCAAATTTTCCGCACATGGCAACACCTCACCGCCTCATTTTTCATGTGAGGCGGCAAGCATGGATGCGCGGTGTCACTTTTGGTTAAACGGCGAGAAGATGCCAAACAGGTTGGCGTCAATCTTGTCGCACACTTGCTGGAAATCCTCGGCACGTTCCCCAAACTTCACCTCGTCGCCGTTGATGATGATCAGGTTGCCCTTGTAATTGTTGATCCAGTCCTCGTAGCGCCTGTTCAGGCCCTCCAGATAGTCCAGGCGGATGGTCTGCTCATATTCACGGCCGCGCTTCTGGATTTGCTGAACCAGGTTGGGAATGGTCGAGCGGATGTATATCATCAGGTCGGGCATCTTCACCAGCGACATCATCAGTTCAAACAGGTCGCTGTAGTTGTTGAAGTCGCGGTCGCTCATGTGCCCCTGGCCGTGCAGGTTGGGGGCAAAGATGCAGGCGTCCTCATAGATGGTGCGGTCCTGGATGATGTTCTCCTTGCTGTTGGCAATCTCCACCACCTCCTTGAAACGCTTGTTCAGGAAGTAGATTTGCAGGTTGAACGACCAGCGCGACATGTCGGCATAGAAGTCTTCCAGATAGGGGTTGTTGTCCACGGGCTCAAACCGCGGGCTCCATCCGTAATGCTTGGCGAGCAGTTTGGTCAAGGTGGTCTTGCCGCTGCCGATGTTTCCAGCTACTGCTATGTGCATAGTTTCTTGGGTTTAATGTTGTTCGTTTTTTGTTGTCGTGTTTAGTCCAGCGGACCGAAGATGCCAAACATCGTGCTGTCAATCTTGCTGATGATACTCGCCAGGTCCTCGGGGTTGGACTTGTAGTCCATGTTATCGACGTCGATGATGAGCTTGCGGCCCTTGTAGGTGTTCATCACAAAGTCCTCGTAACGCTCGTTGAGGTTGGACAGGTATTTCAGCTCTATCGTCTGCTCGTAGTCGCGGCCGCGCTTGTGGATGTTGTCCACCAGGTGCGCGACGCCGGAGCGCAGGTATATCATCAGGTCGGGCAGCTTGACGATTTTCATCATTTGCTCAAACAGCTCGTTGTAGGTCTCAAAGTCGCGGTCGCTCAGGTTGCCCATGTCATGGTTGTTGGCCGTGAAGATGTACACGCCCTCAAAGATGCTGCGGTCCTGGATGATGGTCTTGTCGCTGGCATTGATGGCCAGGATGTTCTTGAAACGCTCCTTGAGGAAAAACACCTCCAGGGCAAACGACCACCGCTTGATGTCGTTGTAGTAGTCGCTCAAGTATGGGTTGTTGACCACGGGCTCAAGAAACACTTCCCAGCCATAGTGGTTGGCAAGCAACTGAGCCAGTGTCGATTTGCCGCTCCCGATATTTCCTGCTATTACGATGTGCACGCGTCGTTGGTGGTTATAGATTTGATATTCTGCGACAGTGGCGCCGGCCCGCTGAAGCATCATGCAAAGGTAGCGATTTTTCCCGCTGTCGCAAGCATGGCGGGAGATAAAGTTATTAACAACTTCACATATTGAAAAAATACGCGCGGCGGTGTTGTGGAGAACGATTTTTTGCACTACCTTTGCGGTGAATAACCCAGTCTTAAGTCATGAAACAAAACTGGAGGCCTGGAACCATGATCTATCCGCTGCCGGCGTTGCTGGTCAGCTGTGGTGCTGTGCCCGAGCAGTACAATGTGTTCACCGCCGCCTGGACGGGGACCATTTGCTCCGACCCGGCCATGTGCTATGTATCCATCAGGCCCGAGCGCTACAGCCACGGCATTGTGGAGGAGAACATGGCCTTTACCCTCAACCTCACCAACCGTGAACTGGCGCGGGCCACCGACTGGTGCGGTGTGCGATCGGGGCGAGACTATGACAAGTGGAAGGAAATGGGCATTACGCCTGTCAAGGGCGAAATGGTCGCAGCGCCTTACATTCAGGAGGCTCCCGTCAGCATCGAGTGCCGCGTGCGCGACATCATGCGCCTGGGCAGCCACGACATGTTTATCGGCGAGGTGATGAATGTCATTGCCGATGACCGTTTTATCGACCCCGAGACTGGCGCGCTCGACCTCAAGGCAGCCGGCCTCATCACCTATTGCCACGGCCACTATTATGGCCTGGGCGAGGAACTCGGCCACTTTGGATGGACGGTGCGCAAACACCCCAAGAAGGAAAAGTAAATCATTGATTAACCATAAATTATCTAATTAAACATTATCAATTAACATCCCATCATGGAAAGAGACAAAGCGATTTTTGACATTATCGAACGCGAGCACCAGCGCCAGCAGCATGGCATCGAGCTGATTGCCAGCGAGAACTTTGTGAGCGAGCAGGTTATGCAGGCCATGGGCAGCTGCCTGACCAACAAGTATGCCGAGGGTTATCCCGCTCACCGCTACTATGGCGGTTGCCAATGCGTTGACGAGAGCGAGAACCTGGCTATCGCACGCTTGAAGGAAATCTTTGACGCCGAGTATGTTAATGTGCAGCCTCACTCGGGCGCACAGGCCAACATGGCCGTTTTCATGGCATGCCTCAAGCCCGGTGACAAGTTCATGGGCCTGAACCTGGCGCACGGCGGTCACCTGTCGCACGGCAGCCCCGTCAACTTCTCGGGCTTGATGTTCGAGGCTTGCGAGTATAATGTGACCCCCGACACCAACCTGGTGGACTATGACCAGATGGAAGAGGTGGCCCTGCGCGAGCGGCCCAAGCTCATCGTCGGCGGCGCCAGCGCCTACAGCCGCGAGTGGGACTATGAGCGCATGCGCAAGATTGCCGACAGCATCGGCGCCATCCTCATGATCGACATGGCTCACCCCGCAGGCCTCATCGCCGCCGGTCTGCTCAAGAACCCCCTCAAGTATGCCCACATCGTCACCAGCACCACCCACAAGACCCTGCGCGGTCCGCGCGGCGGCATCATCCTGCTGGGCAAGGACTTTGACAATCCCTGGGGCAAGACCACCAAGAAGGGCGTCATCCGCAAGATGTCGTCGCTGCTCGACAGCGCCGTGTTCCCCGGCGTACAGGGCGGCCCCCTCGAGCATGTCATCGCTGCCAAGGCTGTCGCCTTTGGCGAGATTCTGCAGCCTTCGTTCAAGGACTATGCACTCCAGGTGCGCGCCAACGCCGCTGCCATGGCACAGGCCTTGATAGACAAGGGCTACAAGATTTGCTCGGGCGGCACCGACAACCACTGCATGCTGGTCGACCTGCGCACCAAGTATCCCGAGTTGACCGGTAAGGTCGCCGAGAACGCGCTCGTTGCCGCCGACATCACCGTCAACAAGAACATGGTTCCCTTCGACGACCGCAGCGCCTTCCAGACCAGTGGTCTGCGACTGGGCACTCCCGCCATCACCACCCGCGGCCTCAAGGAGGACAAGATGGGCGAAATCGTCGAGTTCATCGACACCGTGCTCCGCGCTCCCGAGGACCAGGCCGTTATCGACGCTGTTCGCGCCAAGGTCAACATGATGATGAAGGACTATCCCATGTTCGCATGGTAATTCGCCTCGTTTGCACCTGTTAACGGCTGCTTTTTTGCAGTTTCGTTAATATTGACTAACTTTGCACGGCTTCAATCATTGAGGCCGTGCATTATTATGCTCACGACAACACATTGATAAAACAAGAGAAGACATGAAACTACTCGCAGGCAAGGTCGCCCTCATCACGGGCGCGACACGCGGCATCGGCAAGGCGCTGGCACTGGAGTTTGCCGCCCAGGGGGCAGACATCGCCTTTACCGCCCGCACCATGGGTGATAACGGGCGGCAAATCGAGCAGGAAATCGCCGCTATGGGCGTGAAGTGCAAGGGCTATGCCAGCAATGCCGCCGATTTTGCGCACACCGAGCTGACCGTGAAGCAGATTCACGAGGAGTTCGGCCACATCGACATCCTGGTCAACAACGCCGGCATCACCAAGGACGGCATCACGCTGCGCATGACCGAGGACCAATGGGATGACGTCATCGCAGTTAACCTCAAGTCGGCATTCAACTTCACACACGCCCTGCTGCCCGTCATGATGCGCCAGCGCAAGGGTTCCATCATCAACATGTCGTCGGTGGTCGGCATTCACGGCAACGCAGGCCAGGCCAACTATGCAGCCTCCAAGGCGGGTCTTATCGCCCTCGCCAAGAGCGTCGCCCAGGAGATGGGCAGCCGCGGCATACGCGCCAACGCCATCGCTCCCGGCTTTATCGACACCGACATGACCCAGGCCCTGCCCGACGAGGTCCGCAAGGAGTGGGTGCAGCACATCCCCCTGCGTCGCGGCGGCACCGTCGAGGACGTCGCCAATGTCGCCGTGTTCCTCGCCAGCGACTTGTCAAGCTATGTCACCGGCCAGGTCATCCAAGTGGACGGCGGCATGAACATGTAGCAAACGGGCTTCGCCCGCAACCCGCGGCAATAGCCCACAGCAATCCGATTCACACACACCACAGCCCCCTCGCATCCAGCAGGAGGCTGTGGCGTTGTTTTGAACAACGAAACTTTCACCAAATCAAGCATCTGATTCGTTGAACTCAATCGTCGTGTCCTTAGTAATCGTGATTTGTTCTTTCATTACTATTGAACAAGTGTCAGCACCTGAGAAATATGCAAGCATGTCATACTCACCTGGAGGTAGTTGTACATCAAAACCGCCCCACATATCACCATGCCACAATTGTGACGAATTTGTTGAGCTGATTACAAGGCTCTTTGATGGGAAATTCACATTATTACTATTCAGTATGGAAGACAATGTTACAAAGCCATCATCGGTCAAGCGCACTGTTTCGTTTTGAATGCCAACACATTGCTGTCCACTAAAAATTGTGGACGGTTAATAAATAAAATTTTCAAACAAA
>R27__coassemble_653_pt1 | contig 20141 bp, 14 predicted proteins | sample R27__metabat2_low_PE_027 | metagenome-assembled genome bin R27
GAACACTCAAAGCAACTTTCTATTTGGGAGTAATCTTATCCCGAACTGGGGTATTAGATGGTGGTGATAGGTGGGATAAATTGCTATCGGCAGACGGAACAGCACCCAAGCTACTTACTTGGGAATTGTCGCTATCAGAGGTAGAACTTTCCTCACTAATGTTCTCGTCATCTAATACCTCGATAGCGAGTACCCTTGCAGGTGGAACTTCCGCGGTGACGATAGCAGTGCCGTCGGCATTCCTTCTTGTTGCGAACGGATTCTTGACGAACCTGCCATCCACATACCAGCCCGAGAACGCATGAAGCGTATGGATGCGGTTATCTACCACTTTCTGTGAAGAGGAAATCCCCAGAGCCTCCATCGCCTCTATAAGTTTGGGAACCGTCTTGCGGTCTTTATCCCAGATCTTGGCAAGTTGGGTGTTGTCAACCATCACTTGGCCGGGCAAGATTTCAACCTGTTGAGTCTTGCTTATCTGTACCAGTTTCGTTTCGCGTTCAGCAAGTTCCACAAGAGACATGAAGCATTCCATGCGGTCAATCTTGTACTTCTTGCTGCGTAGATACTTCATCTGTTCCTCTGACAGCGTGAAGCAGTAATGAATTTTTTGCTCGTTCATAATTGCTTGATTTTAGATTTTATCCCCGTCAAATGGTTTTACAATAGTTTCATCGTTCCAACTGGACTTGTTCGGCTTGCGCTTGTGCGATGCAAGGATGGCAGCGTTCTGCTCCTCATCCGTCAGAGGAATGGGATTCTTGCGGTTCGCTTCTAGCCACTTGTCAATCTCGTCAAGGTAGATGACCCATCGCTTGCCAGGTTTGGAACCTGGGATTTCCCTGTTTGCGAGTTTCTGGTAGATGGTCGCAAGTGGAATGTTGGTGTACTCGGCAACTTGCTCTGGCGTAACAGGGCGGTGTCTGTTCTCTCTCTGCTGAGTTGGTCTGTTCTGAAGGCTCTGCAGTAACACCTTCATGCCCATCACTTCATCCCGAAGTTGGGCAACGACCTGCGGAAGGTCATTGAACGTAAGGTCTTCTTTTTTCATTTACGTACACGACTCCTTTTGTGGAATCGTGCCGCAAAGGAACTGCGTTACGAATCGGAGGGCAAACCACTTTTTCATAACTCCTGCAAAACGAAACAAACACGCAGATGTGCCATCTTTTTGGTCATTATTCGTAGATAAATCGAATTTTGTGTGGAACTTATGGCAGTTACAAATATGAAGTGACAACGAATAACAGTTGGAATTTTGCTATGCTCAAAGTAATCATACAGCGTATGACATGGAAAAAAGCCACACCAGAAATGGCATTCCGATGTGGCTTGAACATGATGGTATGACTGTACAGACCAATTATGGAGTAAGTAGCAATCTTTTGCTTGTGCTCTCTCTTATTGCACTCCAAGCTGTGATGGAATATGGAACATCAATCCGTCTGCTCCGGGATTGTCGCAATGAATCTGATCGCTGTTGGAAGTGACTGTCAAGTTCTTGAGCGTGTTATGCGACAGTGGTTCTCCACTGGCAGTTACGCATAGGCATGGGAAACGACATTCTATGTAGCAGGCGCAGTCTTCATTACTGAACAACTTGCCCTTGCCTAATCCCATTCTTACGGCTATGCTCCATAGCAGATGACGGACATCAAAGCTGTTCAGCTTAGCCTTGAAGCGCTTCCATTCATTTTCTGGACGGTAGGTGTGATCCATAGCGAATCTAAGCAGGTCTGTACAGAAGTCTTCCATGTCTTCCTCATATACAAATGGCGACATGATGTAGAGGAGGTATTCGTGAATGGTCAGTATTCTCTTCTTCTGACATTCTGCCTGACTTTGGTAGAAGTCATCTATGCCTTGCTGATAGGTTGAACTGGAATGATTGTCTTTTGATGGCACTTCTGCCTCAGATACACATGTGTCTTCAACTACTCCTGCATTGATTATCTCTTCAACGGCTTCTGCTTCGTCTGTAACAACAATAGGTGACTGTTCGTAGATAACTGGCATTGCCTCCAATAGAAGTATTGGATTCTGTTCAGTAGACTCACATGAGGCACTTGGCTCTTTAGGAGTCTGAGCCTTGACCTTCTTTGACTGTGCTATTCCCACGAAAGCGTACTGCACAGCCATGTAGATTGACCAAAGTACAGTGGCAGACAGAAGGTAGATAACATAAACTGGCACAATACCGTCAGGCAAGACAGAGTTTGTCCACTGGCATATTGGAATGGAAAGCAGGAGCACTCCCACTCCTGGCAGCACTCGTGTCGAGATCCATTCGAGTCGGACGGATGCCTCACGAGGTGTAATTGATGATGGCGATTCTATTTTCATTGTTTTTTGTGGTTTTGTAAGAAAGTTGCGTATGCAGAAATCTAAATTTCGGGTGCAAAGTTAAGAAGAATACGGCATATAACGAGCTGGTGTTCTTTCTCTATACCAGTTATTTATGATTATTTAGGAATCATACTTCAAGTCAGTATGATTTCATACTCGACCATGTTTCTTCATATTGCTTGTTTTTTGCGACAAAGGTATATCGAAAAATGAGAGCCAAGCGAAATTGGTTCTCATTTTCTGTCATTTGCATAAAAAGTTAGGCGTATTTGGTCTCATTTGGTTCGAAAAGCAAACCAACAAGCCCTCATCATCCCTGTCCGACCACTTTCAGTTGTGGAGTAGTCTTTGGCTTCAAGGTGATGCGGTTCACGCTCTCGCGCTTGCTCTCGTCAGCCATGTTCGCATAGATCTGTGTGGTCTCTACGTTCTTGTGACCGAGCATGTGCTGAACTGTGTAGATTCCTGTACCAGCATCAACCTGCAATGAGCCGAAGGTATGACGGGCGCAGTGGAAGGTGATGTGCTTGGTGATGCCAGCTGCCTTTAACCAGTTCTTCAGGACCGTGCCTGTCATCTTGTCCTTGAACTCAGGGAACACCTTGTCATCGGGATTATGTTCGCTATCGTAGAAGCCTATGAGTTCAAGGGCTTCTTCCGAAATAGGGTTGTTGACCAGCTGCTGTGTCTTCTGCATTCTCACCGTAATGAACATGCCTCCGTCGCCGTAAGGCTGAATCTTCTTCCAAGTGAGTCCCTTCACATCACTCTTTCTGAGTCCAGTGAGACAGGCAAAGAGGAATGCCTTCTTCAATACAAGCTCCTTGCAGTCGGTGTTGGCAAGGTTTACGAGCTCCGGCTGTGAGAGGTGTTCCTTCTCGGTCGGGATGGTGTCAATCCTGTCAAGGAAACCATTAGGATTCTCCTGAATCTTATGATCCTTGTAGGCGGTGTGGAGCACGGCACGGAAGGTTGACCAATATCCGGCAATGGTGTTGGTGTGGAGTGTCTGCTTCTTGTGGATGGTCTGTGGAGTTGTGAAAAGGTAGTCCTTGAACCTGTTGCACAGGTCAACGTTGATTTCTCCGAACATGCACTTGCCCTCGCAGAAGGCTTCGAAGTGCTTATAGACGTTCTCCCACTTCGTGTTCTTCTTCTCTGCCTTCATCTTGAAGTACTTTAGGAAGTCGCCTTTCTGTTTCTCTTTGTCAAAGAAGTCATAACGCTCGTTCACAATGCTCTCATAGCGTCGGCAGCGTAGTGCCTCGGCTTTCTCGGTCATGCGCTCGTTGTAGTCACGCTCGCGCTGGTTCTTGGGCTTGGCGAAGATGTAGATGCCAAGCGACTCATGCCTCTGTACCTTCATGGTGAGCTCATCCCTGTAGCCAGGATAGTAGTCGAGGTAGAAGCTGAGTTGCGTACCGTTCTTTATCTTGCGTGTACGCAGGGTAACTGTCTTGCAGATGTTTGACATACTTGTATGAATTTTGTTTTGTTGATAATCGAAGGCTATGTGTATCATAGAGTGTGCAAAGGAACTGCGTTACGGAAGAGTGACCAACTCACTTTTTCATAACTTGTGGATAATTGCACTTACACGCTGATAGTGGTGATTATTGTGTGTTATTGGAGTCTGTAAGATCCGAATTGCGCCAATCGTTCCTCCATTATTCGGTCTATTTCCTCCTTGACAATGAGGTTCTGGACACCAACTTTCACCTTGGTTATGTTCTCTTTCTTGACGATAACGCAGATATTGCTCTTTGTCATGCCGTACTTTTCTGCAACTTCTGCAGTGGTATAATAGGCATCATTGTCTTTCAGATCGGGACGGAAGATCTCGTCAAGATGTATCTTTGAATAGTATGTCTTGCCATATTCACGCTTGGTTGGAATGTGGCGACGATAGGCTTGGGTGCGGAGTGATTCCTTGCTTGTGGAATAGAGCGATTCTGCTTCTTCTGTGGTAAGCCATTCCGTCAACGCTTCTATCTCAGCAGTCACTCCGAACAGGTCATCCATGTGCTTACGGCTATAATAGTTCTTGCCAGCAATCTTACAGATGGGAACTTGGTTGTTCTTTGCTGACGCATAGAGCCATGACTTCCTGACCTTGTAGGTTGCCATCACATCCTCCCCCGAGATATAGTCAAGTGGTTCGGTTGTCTGGGTATTAGTTTCGGGTACGCTGGTCTTGCCTTTCTTTGACGAAAGGGAAAAGGAGGATTTTGCCTTCTTGGGTTTTGAAGTGGGAAGAACACGGTGATAGGGATTGCCAGCAAGCATTTGCTCGATGTCTGCCTTGCGGATGAAAGCCATGCGGCTGCTGATGCGTGAAGCGGATAGTTTTCCCTCGTTTACCAACTTGTAAACGTACTGGCGTGTGCATCCCATGAGTATGGCAGCCTTGGAAAAGGTCAGATACTCCTGATTTGCGATGTCAATGACAGGCTCGACTGCCTTGATAAAATCCTGTTGCTTCTTCTTGCGCTGAGCCTTTGCTGCCTCAGCACAATGTTCTGAGCAGTACTTCTGCGAACCGCTGTTGCAAGTGAACTCCTTGCCGCAGAAAGCACATTTTCTTGTCTTTCTCATTTGATTGCGAATTATGTGGTTTTGCATTCATTTTCGTGTAAACCACCACGGAGTGAACTCATGTAAACCATTGACAACGCTTGTCAACTATTTCCACGATATTCCGTTTTTCAAACGAGGTCACTTCCTTGCTTCCTTCCCTTTGGTCGTTGAGTCAACCTTGGTAAACGCTTGTAAACCTCTGTCAACTCCGTCCACGAAATAGCAAAATAAATGCTCCCTAAATTCTCCGCGGTAGAAATACGTTGCAAAGGTAAGCGGAAAATCGGGAACCACCAAATAGCAAGTCCGAAGTGTTAAAATCTAATATCTGTTGATAATCAACTGATTATCTCTATGTATTTTCCGTTGTTTATGGTTGTTTTGAGGGCTCTAAATACAGTCTTGGAACGCCCGGCTGCCGAGGGCCACGACCGAGTTGGGAATCTCGATGCTTTTCAAGCTCGCGCAGCCTGAAAATGCACTGTTTTGGATGTATTGAACCGCGTCACCGAGCCGCACATTGGTCAGGCTGGTACAGCCGTCAAAAGCGACTTCTCCAATCTGGGTGACGCTGTTGCCGATGGTCACGCTCTTCAGGCCGCCGCAGTCCTCGAACGCATTGTTGCCGATGGCCGTGACGGAGTTGCCAACAGTCACACTCGTCAGCCCGTCGCATTGGCCAAAGGCTTCGTTTCTGATGACTGTGACAGATTCGGGGATGACCAGGTCGGTCACTTCGGTGCCGTTCAGATAGAGATGGCGGGCATATCGCAGCGGATTGCTCCCGCAGGAGAGGTTGCACCATGCCGCAATATCCGTGATGTTGACGCGGGTGAGCCCCGTGCAATCGGTAAACGCATCCCATCTGACCTCGGTGACGGAGCTGGGAATCGTGACGCTTGTCACCGAGACGCGCTGATAAAACGCATGGTCTCCAATTCGGGTCACCGGATAGGTTGTGCCGTTGTAGGTGACAGCCGGCGGAATCACGATGTCGCCACTGTAATCACTCTCATAGTTTGCAGTGTGAGAATAGTAGGTGTATGTCTTGTAGGTGACACAAGCTTCGTTCTCAACGATTTTGTAATAGATGCCGTCCACCTCAAAGTCATAGTCATCTTCGGCAGCCGCACTCGCCGCCACAACAAGCAGCAGCCCAGCCAGCAGCATCCTCAAAGATAAATATGCGTGATTCATAATAATAACGGTTTTTGAAAAGTGAGGCTATGTTAACCAATCAACTATTATCTGTTTGTAATAAAACCAGTTGCAAAGATACAAACAAATCTGACATCATCCAATACCCTCTCTATTTTAACATTATATTAATATTTTGATTGCGGCGGTGCCGTTTGACTATTCCTAAAAAAGGTTGACAGTATTAGACCGTTTAGTTTACATCGTTACTAAATAAGTTGTCATCTTCGCACAAAAGGTTGACAGGAGTTTTGTGACATCCTTTCTCTGCTTGATGAGGGCCACGGGTCTTATGGCGGCGGGGTGTCTATGACGACGACATGCGGTCGCCCTCGGGCGGCGACGGGGCGTCTGCGACGCGGCCGTGCTGATGCACTCGCGCTGCATGCGTGTCGGGTGGCGTCTGCGTCTGCGACGCTGCCGTGCGGCCGCTATGCTGTGCTGGGATTATGGCGGCGGGGTGTCTATGGTGACGACGTGCGGTCGCCCTCGGGCGGCGTCTGCGACGCCGCAGCGCGGCCGCTATGCTGTGCGGGACTGAAAAAACTCATCACGCTGGGCGCACTTGTCGCCAGCGTGATGAGTTGTTGTTTTGCTGATAGTGATATGGCAGATTGCCTCATCAGTATCCAAAGATGTCCTCGAGCGTGAGTCGGCGCACGGGGCCAATCTTCTCGAGCGACTCCATGTCGAGCTCGTTCTCGTTGCCCAGGATGAGGTAGCGGTAGGGCCTGCCGGCCATGCCGCGGCGCTCAAAGTCCACGATGTTGTCCAGTGTCAGGTTGGGCAGCGCTTTGTAAACGAGCGAGTTGATGTCATAGTCGATGCCCAGTTGCTGGGCCTGGATGTAACTGTTGAGCACGCTGCCGCGCACGGTGCGGCGCGATGCCAGTTTCTTCATCAGCGACTCCTTGGCAAGATCAAACGCGGCCTGGCTCTGGGGCATGTTGCCCACGATTTCGTTGAAGGCGTTGATGCAGTCCATCATTTTGTCGTTTTGGGTGATGATGTAGGTCATGGCATACTCGGGGTGTCCCAGTTTGCTGGGCTGGCGGTAGGCTGCCGCTGCCGAGTAGGCCAGGCCTCGCGCCTCGCGCATCTCCTGAAAGACGATGCCGTTCATGCCGCCGCCATAGTACTCGTTGAACATGTTCACCACGGGTGCGTGCTCGGGTGTCCATCGGGCGCCGTCGTTGGTGTACTGCACCAGGTAGATATTCTTGGCGTCGTAGGGGGCTATCCACACCTCGTTGGCGGCCACCTCCTGCTCCATGTAGGGCTGGCCTGCGGGGGCGGGGGCGAGGGCGAGGCGTTTGGCGGTCTTGTGGATCTTGTCCACCTGCGCGGTGAGCTCTTGCTGGCTCATGGGGCCAAAGTACATCACCTGGTGCTGGATGCCGCTCAGACCCTTGACCAGTTTGAGCAGGTCGGCTGGCCGGGTGTCGCGCATCTGCTGCTCGGACATGATGTCGGTGCTGCTGTTGCGCGGGCCGTAGAAGCCGTAGCTCATCAGGCGGCCAAAGCACTCGTCCTGGTTGGACTTGGCGTCGTTGCGCGCCTTGACCACGAGGTCCACCATGCCCTGGTAGGCCTCCTCATCGACCTTGGCGTTGGCCAGCAGGTCCTCGGCGAGGCGCATGGCCTGTGCCATGTTCTCGCTCAGGCCGCTCAGCGTCAGGTAGATGTTGTCGTCGCTCACCATGAACGACACGCTGCACGCCAGTTTGTACATCTGCTGCTTGAACTGTTGCACGGTCATCGACTTGGTGCCCAGGTAGTCCAGATAGCCGAGGGCCGTCTCGTAGCGGTTGTCGGCGGTGTTGCCAAAGTCATACTTGTAGGTGAGGGTGAACAGGTCGTCGTCGGTGTTCTGCTTGTAGAGCAGGGGCAGGCCCTTGCCGGTCGAGGCCACGGTCATCTCCTTGCTGTAGTCCACAAACTGCGGCTGGATGGGGCTCACCTCCTCGGCCAGGATGCCGTTCAGGTAGGCGCTCTTCATGTCGCGGTTGGCGGGAATGGGGGTGATGGCGGGCTTGTCAATCTTCTTGAGCGTGGTGTCCTCGCCCAGGCGCTTATAGACCACGGCATAGCCGTTGCCCAGGTGGCGGTTGGCAAAGTCCACGATGTCCTGCTTGGTGAGGTGGCTCATGCGCTCAATCTTGTGCACCTCCTGCTCCCAGGGGATGTTGTTGACAAAGGCGTCCACCATTTGGCTGGTGCGTGAGCGGTTGCTGTTCAGACCGCGCAGGTAGTCCAGCTTGGCGTTGTTGACCACGCTCACGAGCAGGTCGTCGTCAAAGTCGCCGCGCTTGAGCTTCTCGACCTCGGCGAGCATGAGGTCGCGCACCTCCTCCAGCGGCTGGCCCTCGATGGGGTAGCCGTAGGCCATGAGCATCGAGTAGTCGTTGAGCGCCATGTCCCACACGCCGCACTGCATCACGCGCATGGGCTGGTTCAGGTTCAGGTCCATCAGGCCCGCCGTGCCGTTGCTCAGCATGCCGCTGATGACGCTCAGCGTGTCGCACTGCAGCTAGCGGGCGCCGTCAAAGCGCCATGCCATGCCCATTAATTCGGCCTCCTGGCCCACCACGGTGGTGTCAACTGGGGCGGTCATGGGCGCAATGGGGGCGAACTCGGGGCGGGTGAGGGCCGCGTTGGGTTCCCAGTCGCCAAAGTACTTCTCCAGCGTGGCGATGACCGCCTCGGGCTCGAAGTCGCCCGCCATGCAAATGGCCACGTTGTTGGGGCGGTAATAGTTGCTGAAGTAGTTCTTGATGTTGGTGATGGAGGGGTTCTTGAGGTGCTCCTGCGTGCCGATGGTGGTCTGCGTGCCGTATGGGTGGCCGGGGAACAGCTTGGCGACGATGGCGTCAAAGTACTTGTCGTTGTCGCTGGCGATGCCCATGTTGTACTCCTCATACACGGTCTCCAGCTCGGTGTGGAAGCCGCGGATGACCATGTTCTTGAAGCGGTCGCTCTGGATGCGCGCCCAGCGGTCCACCTCGTTGGCGGGGATGTCCTCGGTGTAGCAGGTCACATCATAGCTGGTGTAGGCGTTGGTACCCTGACCGCCGATGCCCGCCATGAGTTTGTCGTACTCGTTGGGGATGTTGTACTGCGCCGCCAGCTGCGAGATGCTGTCAATCTGGTGGTACAGCACCTTGCGCAGCGCGGGGTCGGCCACGCGGCGGTACTGCTCGTAGCGGGCCTCGATGCTGTCGAGCAGCGGGCGCTCGGCCTCGTAGTTGCTGGTGCCAAAGTGAGTGGTGCCCTTGAACATGATGTGCTCAAGATAGTGCGCCAGACCCGTGGTCTCGGCGGGGTCGTTGCGCGAGCCGGTGCGCACGGCAATGTGCGCCGTGATGCGCGGGCTCTGGTGGTTAACGCTCAAGAACACCTTGAGGCCGTTGCTCAGTGTGTACTCCTGTGTTGCCGTGGGGTCGCCGGGAACGGTCGCCGCCACATGGCCTTTGGCCGCCAGCCCAAGGCACACCCAGGCTGCCAGCATGGTCATCATGATTCTTGTGATTCTCATTGTTGTTGTAGTTGTTTATGGATAGTGATAATGATATTTTTCTATTGCAAAGGTAATCATTTTTTCACAACATTGCACAAAAGGGGGCAATAGTTGCCACTATGTGGAAAATAATGTGTACCTTTGCCCGATTTTTATAATTTTATCGTAATATTTCTTATGACACCTACTACTAAAACCATCGTGCTGAGTGACGGACGCGAAATCACTCTGCAGACAGGAAAGCTTGCTGAGCAAGCCGATGGAGCTGTTGAATTGAGGCTGAACAACACCATGTTGCTCGCCACCGTATGCTCGGCCAAGGAGGCCGACGAGGGCGTGGACTTCATGCCCCTCACTGTTGAATACAAGGAGAAGTTCTCGGCCTTTGGACGCTTCCCCGGCGGCTTTACGCGCCGCGAGGGCCGCGCCTCGGACTACGAGGTGCTTACCGCACGCCTGGTGGACCGCGTCCTCAGGCCATTGTTCCCCGCTAACTATCACGCCAATACCATCGTGCACATCATCATGTTCTCGAGCGACGGCGTGGACGCTCCCGATGCGCTCGCAGGCCTTGCTGCCTCGACGGCCATCGCAGTGAGCGATGTCCCCTTTGAGGAGCCCATCGCCGAGGTGCGCGTTGCGCGCGTCAACGGCGAATTCGTTATCGACCCGACGTTTGAGCAGATTGGACAGGCTGACATGGAATTGATGGTAGGTGCGACTTATGACAATATTATGATGGTCGAGGGCGAGATGGACGAAGTGAGCGAGGATGACCTCATTGCCGCCCTCAAGGCTGCCCACGAGGCCATCAAGCCCATGTGCCTCGTCCAGAAGGAACTGGCCAGGGAACTCGGCGTTGTCAAGCGCGAGTACTGCCACGAGGTGGACGACGAGGAAATCCACGAGCGCGTGCGCCAGGAGATTTATCCCAAGTGCTACGCTGTTGCCCAGGCCGGCAAGGCCGACAAGCAGTGGCGCAACGAGCAGTTCCAAAAGGCGTTTGACGACTTCATGGAGACCATCCCCGAGGAGGAGCGCGAGGAGAAGACCCCGATGATCACCCGCTACTACAACGAGGTTCAGCGCGACGCCGTGCGCCGTTGCATCCTCGACGAGCACATCCGCCTCGACGGACGCAAGACCAACGAGATCCGCCCCATCCTGTGCGAGCCCGACTACCTGCCTTATCCCCACGGCTCGGCGCTGTTCAAGCGCGGCGAGACCCAGGCGCTGGCAACCGTCACCCTGGGCACCAAGGACGACGAGAAACTCGTAGACGACGTGCTGCGCCACGAGAACGAGCGTTTCCTGCTCCACTACAACTTCCCCGCCTTCTCGACCGGCGAGGCCCGCGCGCCGCGCGGCGTCAGCCGCCGCGAGATTGGCCACGGCAACCTGGCACACCGCGCCCTCAAGCGCATGATTCCCGAGGACAACCCCTACTGCATCCGCATCGTGAGCGAAATCCTGAGCAGCAACGGCTCGTCGTCGATGGCTACCGTGTGCGCCGGCTGCATGGCACTGCTCGACGCGGGCGTGAAACTCAAAAAGCCTGTTGCCGGCATCGCCATGGGACTGATTACCGACGAGGGCAACGTCAAGCACGCCGTGCTGAGCGACATCCTGGGTGACGAAGACCATCTGGGCGACATGGACTTCAAGGTGACGGGCACCGCCGACGGCATCACCGCCACCCAGATGGACATCAAGTGCGACGGTCTGCCCTACGAGATTCTCGAGCAGGCGCTGCACCAGGCCAAGGAAGGCCGTCTCCACATCCTCGGCCTCATCAACGAGGCCATCCCCGCTCCGCGCGAGGACTACAAGCCCCATGTACCCCGCATCGTCACCATGGTCATCGACAAGGAGTTCATTGGCGCTGTTATCGGCAAGGGCGGTGAGGTCATCCAAGGCATGCAGGAGGAGACCGGCACCACCATCAGCATCGACGAGGTGGACGGCAAGGGCATCATCGAGATTGCCGCTGCCAACAAGGACAGCATCGAGGCTGCCGTTGAGCGCATCAAGGCCATCATCGCCGTGCCCGAGGAGGGCAGCGTTTACACCGGCAAGGTGGTGAGCATCCTCGAGTTCGGCGCTTTCGTTGAGTTCATGGCTGGCCGCGACGGCCTGCTGCACATCAGCGAAATCAGCTGGGACCGCCTCGAGAGCATGGAGGCCAGCGGCCTGCACGAGGGCGACGAGGTCACCGTCAAGCTCATCGAGATTGACAAGAAGACCGGCAAGTTCCGTCTGTCGATGCGCGCACTGCAGGACAAGCCCGAGGGCTACGAGGAGCGCCGCCAGGAGCGCCGTCCCCGCAACGACCGTGACCGTGGCCCGCGTGGCGACCGTGGTCCCCGCAACGACCGTGACCGTGGCCCCCGCCGCGACCGTGGTCCCCGCCGCGACCGCAACGACCGCAACGACCGCCGCGACGACGAGTAACATCCGCGAAACATAATCCCCGCGACCAGCACGGGACACCATCCCAACAAGCAAGGCGACCAGGCTCAACCCCCGGCCGCCTTGCCGCTTGTTGCAGGGGGGCATGAAAAAATTGTCGCGCCAAAATTTGCTTTTCACAGCAATAGTTCCTAACTTTGCCAAAATCCAAAAATTATTGCTGATGAAAAAATTGTTCCTGATATTGGCGCTGTTGCTGCCCGTGGTGGCGGTGAGCGCGCGCGGCGAGGATGCCGATGTGATAAAAATCCGCGAAATCTACCAGGCCGCGCAGGCCCAGATTGCCATGGGCAACGACGAGGTGCAGGCGCGCAACATGCTCGAGACCCACGCCCAGTACATGATTCCCGGCTGCGGACCCACCGACGAGGTGGTGCGGTGCTACTTCAGGCTCGACTGCGGCGACGAGGGCGAGGTGACCTACCAGCCCTATTTCATCACGCGCTCGCGCAATGTGGCCGCGCGCCAGTACTATGAGGAGTACCTCTTCAGTCCCGAGGGCATGCTTGTGTTCTTCTACGAGAAATCAGGCGACGCCGAGGTGCGCTATTACTGGTGTGACGATGGCCTCGTCATCGTGGGCGGCGGCGAGTGGCTCACCGACGCCGACCACGCCTACAGCGACGCCGTGACCATGCAACTCAGTTACGCCATGCTCATGAACCGCCGCCAGTAGCGGCATCGGCCGCTGGGCGGCCTGCAACTTACTGCAAACCAGTTAACCATCACCCTAAAAATATCATTGATTATGAAAAAGTCCTTTTCTTTCCGCCTCCTTGCCTTGATGCTGGCTGTGCCCATGCTGTCAGGACTGGTGTCGTGCAAGACGACGACAGCAATCCAGCAAACGCCCGTTGTCCAGACCGCCCCGCAGGCCACGCCGGCCATTCCGCTGATTCTGGACAGTGACTTCGGCAGTTCGACCGACGACCTGTTTGCCCTGATGATGCTCAACCACTACATCGACGACGGCCGTGTGGACCTCATGGGAGTGGTGGTGGATCGCGAGGGAGACAAGAACGCCCAGTTGGTCGATGTGTTCAACACCTACTATGGCCACCCCGACATCCCCATCGGGCTGGAGCGCAACGGCGTGAAGAACCCGCGCTGCTTTATCCCCTACAACGGCATCTGCGACCTCACCGATGCCAACGGCGAGCCGATGTTCAAGCACACCCAGGACATCGGCGCGCTGCCCGACGGCTACAAACTGTACCGCAAACTCTTGAGCCAGGCCGAGGACAAATCGGTTGTGGTGGTGGCCATCGGCTTTGTCACCACGCTGGCCGAACTGTTCCAGTCGGGCCCCGACGAGTACAGCAGCCTCAACGGCGTGGACCTGTTCGGCAAAAAGGTGAAGTCGGTCTATATCCAGTCGGGCCGCTTCGAGAGCGGCGACAGCCTGTCGGGCTACAACATGCGCGCCGCCAGCCGCCAGAGCGCCGTCTTCTACGACAACCTGCCGCACTCGGTCGACATCGTCATGTCGCCCAGCAATGTCGGCGACATGATGGACTATGCCCCCAGCGATGTGCTCGTTGACCTCTCAACGGTGGAGATGAACCCCATCAAGGCCGTTTACACCAACTACACCTGCGACACGGGCCAGCGCATGTGGGATGTGAACTGCCTGCTCAACGCCGTGCTGGGCGACGAGGCCTACAATCTGTCGCCCAGGGGCTATGTCACCTTTGTGGACAAGGGCGAGGAGTCGATGATGCTCTTTGACCAGGACCCCAACGGCAATGCCCGCTATCAACTGCCCGGCGACACCTATTATGCCGAGGAGAAACTGATGGAAATCCGCCGCCACACGCGCGTGGCCGTCAATCCCGCCCCCTATACCATCGAGGCGCCGCAGCCCCAGTTGACTAAGCACGAGGCCGCCGTGTGGGCGCAGAACCGCCTCACGCAACTGGCGGACAAGTACATGGGCAGCGCGGGCAACTCGCTCGACCCCGATGCCGTGCGCATGCTGTTCCGCCCGCTGGGCTTCACCGGCCCCAACTACATCGACTACAAGGAGGCCGAGGACATCGTCGTCAATGCGGTGTATGACCGCATGCTGCAAAAGGCCATCCGCAGCGGCAAAAAGGACCTGGTCATCGTCACCGGGCCTCCCGCTTGCGGCAAGACGACTGCCGTGGCTGCCCTCAACCTCAAGAAGGCCGGACTCATCTACGACGCCGCGCTCACGGGCGAGAACGCCCTGGCCGATGTCATCAGCCGCGCCCAGGCTGCCGGCATGGAGAAAATTACCGTCGTGCCCGTCTATAACGACATCCTCACTTGCTACAAGAACAGCATCGACCGCGGCAACCGCACTTGGCGCTACACCGCGCTGGAACAGATGGTGAATGCCTTTGCCGACAACATCGGCAAGTTGGAAGCCATCCGCAAGGCCTTCCCCGATGTGGAGATTCTGCCCGTTGACTGCTCGGGCAACCAGGGCGTGCACCGCGTGGGCATCGACGATGCCATGAAGTGGAACTACCAGGTGAGTGACGACCAACTCAACAGCCTGTACACCTATCTGTTGGGCCTCGTTGACAACAACGAGATTGAGGCCAACTCGCTGTTGGCGGTCACGGGCGACCTCAACGCCATCCCCACCGACAACGCCGCCAACAAGGCCCTCGCCGCCGCCATCAGCGACAAGGTGTCCGAAATCCTCCGCGCCTTCCGCCTGAGGTAACGGCAGATGCAAATCTGATACTTTAATAATAATGAAACAGAAATAATAATGAAACAGACCAATATTTACAAGGTATTGGCGCTTATCGTGATGCTCGCGATGGCCCACGGGGCGCTGGCTCAAAACCGGCGCTCCAAAGAGTTTGTGGGCAATATGCAAAAGTATGAACAGCGCTATAAGGAATTCATGCGCCAGGGCCGATACCGCGAGGCGTTGCCGCCGCTCGATACGCTCATTAACACCCTCGACACCACCATGATATACCAGGATGCCGAGGCAAATATCTCGCAGGAGTACCTTAGGCAGGGCAAAGCGTTTTACCGCTATGACAAGGCCTGCATCCTGGCGCTGACGGGAAAGAAGAAGCAGGCCCTCGCAGCCCTCGAGCAGTCGGTCAACGACGGCTATAAGGACTATGTCAACATGCTCAACGACAATGACCTTGCCAGCCTGAGGAAAGATAAGAAGTTCCAAACGCTGCTGGTGGTGGTCGCGGGGCGCTCCTCTCTGGGCGTGCTCCGCAAGTCGGCGCCCTATGGCAAGGAAGAGGGCAAGGAACCGCCGTTCAGTTATCAGTCCCCAGAGTCCAAGACCCTGCGCATGGTGCGCGAGTACTTCAATCTCGACTCTGTGGCCGGCACGGGCGACGAACTGAGCAAAATCATCAACTTGCTTCACTTTGCCCACGACAACATGGAGCACGATGGCGCCCATCGCGCTTTCGTCGAGATGGATGCGATAGACCTCTACAACTACTGCAAGGCAACGGGGCGCGGCATTAACTGCCGCCAACTGGCCATCTCGCTGTGCGAGATGTACCTGGCCATGGGCATGCCCGCGCGCTATGTGACCTGCATGCCGGCCGACCCGCGCGACACCGAGTGCCATGTCATCAACAGCGTGTGGTCGTCACAACTGGGCAAGTGGCTCTACATCGACCCCACCATGGACGCGTGGGTGATGGACGAGAACGGCACGATGCTCAGCATTGCCGAGGTGCGCCAGCGCCTCATCGACGGCAGTCCGCTTGTGCTGTGCGAGACCGCCAACTGGAACCACGAGATTCCGCAGACCAAGGAGCATTACCTCGAGCAGTACATGGCCAAGAACCTGTATTACTTTGACTGCATCAAGGCGAGCCGCTTCAATCCCGAGAGCGATTATCGCGGATTTGACCAGTCGGCCTACATCAAACTCGTGCCTGTGGGCTTTGTGGGCGGCGTCTCTATTAGCGAAAGCACCACCGACGCCGAACTCTTTTGGGCCGAACCCTAACAGTTAAGGTGAATTACTTTACGATTTCCTCGACGGGGACAAAGGTGTAACCCTTTTTCTCAAGCGTCTTGATGAGGTCGGGCAGGCGGTCGTAGAACTTCTCGGTTCGGCGGTCGTCTGTGCCCAGGTGTATCATCAGCAGGTGGCCGTTGAGGGTGTGCTCGCGCTCGCACTTCATGATGCGGTCCATCAGCCACTGATTGTCCACATACCTGTCGTGTGAGCCAGTGTTCTCTATGCCCGGAAAGGTGTAGTCGGCGTTGCTGCAGGTGCCGGGGGTGAAGTTGATGAGCTGCAACCCCATTTCGCGCGCCCAGGCGCTCACCGTGCTGTTGTGCCACTCATAGGGCGGAATGAACCACGGCGCCTTGTCGGGCGTGATGCCGAATCGGCCCAGTGCCTCATAACTCTTGACGATGTCGTCGCGGAATTGCTCCTTGGTCACCAGCAGCGAGTCGCGCTTGTTCCAGTCGCAGTAGAGCAGGTGCCCGTAGCTGTGGCTGCCCACATAGTGCCCGTCGGCGACGAGCCGGCGCACGATGCCGGGGTACATGTCCAGGAAACGGCCTGTGAAAAAGAAACCCGCCTTGATGCCGCGTTGGCGCAGGGTGCCGATGATGCGCTCGGCACCGTCGGCATGGTCGTCGGCGGTGAACACGAGGCAGATTCTCTTTTGCGTGGTGTCGCCGCGCACGATGGCGCCCTGTTGCCACACGAGGCGGCCGCTGGCCTGGCGGCCCTGCTGCTCATAGTAGGAGAAGGGGAAGGTCAGCGCCGCTGTGCCGTCCATGGTGGGCTCGTTGCTGCTGTAGTCATAGGCGTTGTCGTGGAACACCACATCGCCGGGCTGGAACAGGTCGTAGGTGTTGCCCTGGGCGTTGATGTCGTCGTTCTCGAGTTTCACGCCCTTGAGGCTGTTGAAGATGCTGGCATACACCGGACCGTCAACCAGGCCGCCGGTGGGCATGCCCACGCGCTCCATTACATAGTTGGAGTGGGGGGCGTGCGGATAGGTCCCGCCGCGCGGCAGTTCCACAATCATGCTCGTGCCCCACGGGTTGCATCCCAGCAGCCAGTCGCGCAGGGCGGCCTCCATCTCCTCATACTGGCGGTCGCCGGTGAGTTCGCGGTACAGGATGCACTGGGTGAGCATGGCGGTGGTGAGGTTGTTGCTGCACCACACGCCGGGCACGCCCCACATGAAGGGGTTGCCCGTCTCGCGCGCCCGTTGCAGCACGCGCTCGATGCCCGCCTGGATGTTGCGTACAAACTCGCTCTTGAGCCGCTTGTTGCCGCCAGCCTGCTGCGCCACGCGGATGTGGCCCATGTTCATGAACGGGTACCACTGGTAGTGGCGCGCGCTGTCGGCGCCCATCCATGGCGTGACGGGCTCGCGGTGCCCATATTCCACGGCCTGGTCGAGGTACTTTGTCTCGCCGGTCATGCGGTACAACTCGGCGGCGCCCAGTTCCATGTCGTCCACCCAGTTGTCCTCCTCGTAGATGTAGGGCGATACCACGCTCACCGTCTGGGTGTTACCAGGCTTGTCGATGCCCACCTGGTAGGCGGCAGCGGCCTTGGCCTTGATGGCGGCGGCAAACTCGGGGTACCAGGGCGCAAGCACCTCGGCACCCAGGGCAAAGTCGCTGGCAAATTTGCCCGCCGTGCTGGCGGCGCCCATGGTGGCATTCATGAATTTGCCGCGCTGTTGCGGCTTGCCGTCGATGTAGTACACGGGCCGGCCGTTGTTGGGTCCCCAGCCGTAGTCGGCGGGATCGTCCTTGGGCATCTTCATGCCGATGTGGTCGCGGTCGTCGGCGATTTGGTTATACAGTTCGCCCTCGCCGGGGTTCATCTTGTCGAGCCATGTGAGGCCCCAGTAGATTTCGTCGATGATGTCGGGGATGCCGTTGGCGCCCGCCTCGCCGTTGGCCTGGTATTCGTCGCCAAAGGCACCGGGGCTCCACTGCCAGGCGGTCATCATCTGGTAGATGGCATTGGCGCTTGTGGTGGTGTATTGCAGCAGGTCGGCGGCGTCATGCCAACCGCCGCGCACGTCGATGCGCTGGCCCTCTTTGTCGGGATGGTAACGCACGATGGCGTCCTTGACATGGCAGCTGTCGTGCTGGAAGGGGTTGTAGCCGCAGCGCTGCTGCCGCATGTAGTTGAGCGTGAAGTCGGCGGTGCCGTCCCACACGCGGTTGTTGACGGGGAACACGGGCGAGGCGATGCCGCCGGCCACGATGCGGTAGGTGCCAGTGCCCTTGAAGTCGCTGAAGTCGAGCCTGCAAGTCGTCTTCATCTGACCCCACGGTCCCGTGGCGCGCACGTTGCCGCTGCGATAGGCCACGGCGCCCGTGTAGGCGTCAATGAGTTGAAATTCAGTGACGGTCACATCTTCCTGGCTCATGAGCACAGCCACCTTGGCAGCGTCGGGCAGGTAGCCCAGTTGGTTGATGCGTATCCAGCCCTCGGCCAGGGCGCTGGCGGCAAAGCACAATGCCGCAACGAGTAATGACATCAGTCGTCGGGTGTTCATTGTTTGTCCATTTTTGTTGGTTTGTGCCACAAAGTTACGAAGAAGTTTCGGGCTGGATGCCCGTGGCGAGGGTTTTTATTGCCAAAAAATGCATCGGATGAGATGCATTTTTTCAGCCTTTTTTTGCATTTCAGACCTAAAATTTTGTGAATGTGGAAATTTCGTCCTACTTTTGTGACGAATTTTAGTCTAAAATACTTCCAATCAATTATGAGAAAGATCACTACATTTTTTGGTTTGTTTTTTGCAGTGATTGCTTTTGCTCAGTTTACCGAACCCGGATTCTACCGCGTGCGCAACGTCGGTAGTGATTGCTACATCTGTATCAAAGGCACAAGTTTCAATTGGTCAACGAACCCCGATGCCTTTTGGAAATGCATTGTCATGCAGAACCATGCCGACTCGGCCCATGTGACCGACCCCGGCACGGTTATCTATATCCCCGGCACCGGCATGGGGCGGCTGTATGGCCAGGGCGTGAACACCTATGAGTTGACGGGCCTGGGACTGGGTGTGGATACCGCCAAGACGCAGAGCACCGAGCGGCTGACCTATGTCGCCCGCATCAAGTATGGCGCTTACACCTTCTACCTGCGCGACTATGGCAACGGCCTGACGGCCGGCGGCTCGCAGCGCACGGCCGAGGCGTGGTGGTGGATTGAGCCGCTCACCGAGGCGTCGATGGACACCTCCTACCTGGGTGTGAAGCCCGCCGACGCTGACATGCGCGACGCCGACGGCTACTACTGGACCACGCTGTGCTGCGACTTCCCCGTGCTGCTGCCCGCGGGCGGCGGCGTTGAGGGCGCCTACACCGTGCAAGAGGTGGCCACCGACGACGACGGCCGCAACACCGTTGTCCCCGTCAAGGTGTGCGGCGAGGGCGAGACGCTGCCCGGCGCCACCCCCGTGCTGCTCAGGCTGCGCACCCCCTATGCCAGCGGCAACAAGATTATCCCCGTGGGCGAGCCCGCCAACTGCAATGTCATGCCCGTTGCCGCCGACCTGCTCATGGGCAACTACTTCAGCGAGTTCAATAACCACTCCGACCTCATCAACTACGATGTTCTTGCCGCCTATGTGCCCGGGCAGGCTACCCCGGCCGCCGCAGGCCGTCTGGTACTGGGCGTTGACGCCGACGGCAATGTGGGGTTCTTCCCGCAGCCCGACGGCACCTACATGGCGCACAACACCGCATGGCTCGATGTCGAGACGCTGGGCCTGACCGACGCGGCGGCTGTATATTTGGTGACTAACTCGGCCCCCGAGGTAATCCCCGGCGACACCGACGGCGACGGCGAGGTCACTCCCGCCGATATCTCGGGACTCATCGACATGCTGCTGGACAGCAGCGGCACCATGCCCGCCGGCGCCGATGTCAACGGTGACGGCGAAGTCACCCCCGCCGACATCTCAGCCCTCATCGACAAGCTGCTGAATTAGAAACAGACATTATTATACGCCAGTTCGGGATCAATAGTTCGTTAAAAAATCGATATATGGCGAAACGGCTATGCTGCGCCGCC
>R27__coassemble_666_pt1 | contig 19934 bp, 19 predicted proteins | sample R27__metabat2_low_PE_027 | metagenome-assembled genome bin R27
ACTGAATTTCAATTATTTCAAAGAACGCTTTGTCCACTTTAACGGGACAGTAATGTTGCGTTATTTGTTGGCAGGTCTTGCGTTACTTGTTTGGTTATTAGCATTTTTCTATATACCTTTGCCGTGAAAATGCGGAGCAGTACTCCCGATTTTACATGAAAATGCGGAGTACAACCCCGCATTTTCTTTGCAAAAACACATTTTTAACTGTCAAAACTTCACTCGCCAGCGCGGTATTCCAGGATGTCGCCTGGGGCGCAGTCAAGTGCCTTGCAGATGGCGTCGAGGGTCGAGAAACGCACGGCCTTGGCCTTGCCGGTCTTGAGGATGGACAGGTTGGCGATGGTGATGCCCACGCGCTCGCTCAGTTCATTCAGCGACATCTTGCGACGCGCCATCATTACATCTAAATTTACGATAATCATAAGTTCTGCAATGCTTTAGATGGTTAATTCCTGTTCCTTGGCAGCATCATGAGCCAACTTGTACAACTGGCCGACAATGAGCACGATCATCGTATAAACAAAGGGGTTGTCGGTCAAGCAAAACTCACCCAAGTCACCCGCCGAGCACGCGATGCCCAGGTTGTCACTCAGGAACGCATAGGCGGGCACAACCACCGCCATCACCCGCAACAGCACCACATTGGCATGGCTGAAGATAGTCCCGCCCTTGATGCACTTGAGGATGTTGATGACAAACACAGCGCACAATATGCCCAAGGTTAATGCCGCCACGCGCTGTCCGACAAAGATGGCGACCTTGGCGCCAATGCTCGGCGAGCCCCAGTTGATGACGCCCTCACCGCTGCCCGTGGTAAGGACAAAATAGGACTGGATGGCCATAAACGCCAGCCACAGCGCTACCAGCGCCAACGCTACATAGCACAGCCATTTGAGGATTTTGATTGATTTTTTCTCCATAATCAACACTATTAGTAAACATTAAAATATCTTGATCTGTTTTGCCATTTAAAATTCTGCCATACCACCCGTAATACGGCTTTCTCTCTCTATTTCATTTTGCTTTCTATATGTTTTGCTCTTTCCGCTTTGGAAACGATATACAATCTGAATGTTCAATGTATTGCGATATGGCTTCAAGCTTTTAGTCTCTTGCAGATAGAATGAATCGGAATGAATCTGTTTTGTCATGCGAGATTTGATACCGAAATCAAATGGCAGGAACCAACATATCATAGTTGAGAAGCTTTTGTTCCATTGCTTATTGGCCGCAAGCATCCAACTATCCAATCCTGTCTCGTTGTAGCCTTGGATGATTGATTCCTTTTGAATGCCATGATAATAGCTTGCATTCAGATTCGCGAACTTTCCCTGGTATATCACATCGGCATTGTAATAGAATCCATCATAGTTCTTACTGATATCTTGATATTTTCCAAAAGATTTATAATAGCCGGCACCTAACGAAAAGAAAATGCGTTCTGACAAAGGATAGTCTATGCTAAGCGGCAAGAGAAGCTCTTTCGTATCTGCATTGCGATATGTCATTTCGTACTCTTTGCCAGCGCTGAAAACAAGGGGCGATATTGCCCTGTTGCTGATTGCAAATGATGGTGAAAAACCGAACATATCTAATACATTTATTTCTATGGCCATTTTATGCATAGTTGCGTTTTTCAGATCTGGATTACCCAAATGGTAGACGTTAGGATACACCACAGAACGGATTGTGCTGAGTTGCTTAAGATTAGGATAGATGGCGTCAGACGTATATGAAGCCTTTAAGGTGACATCATCAGCAGGAGCATAACTTACCTGCAAAGATGGCAGGAACTGGCTTTCAGTTCGTTTGTTATCTGAATAATTGATATTATTGTTATCCAGTGCAAAACCTGCCTCAATCGACAACCGCGTTGTTGGATTATAGACAAGATAACTCCAGGCACGGCTTTGTGTCCTTTGGTAATCAAAGACATCTCCCTCGGTTTTGAATTTGCGGTCATGAACCAGAGCACCAAATTTCAGCTCGAGTTTATCCGAAATTGTCCATTTCAGATCTGCAGTAAAGTCTATGGCTTTTCTTTTCTCGGTATTAATATTTGAAAAATCGTCAACTAAATCCGAATAACGATTCGTGTAATTATTCTTGTAGTTGTTAATAGCAAAATCAGAATATACGCTTAACCCATCTCCAAACTGACCTTTATAATACAACGTATAATTATTTGATTGGCGGCAGGTTTTGTCATTTTGGAAATAACTGCGGATATCTCCTTTCATGTCATTTGCAATTGCGTCGTTTTCATGCATGAAGTCATAATCAAACGATAATACATGCTTGGAAGAGATGTTATAATTGATGCCCGCACTTGCAGCTCTTCCATTATAACTGTATTCTTCAATACCATAGACCGATGAAAAATCATTGCCTGATGGATGCTGGCTCATTTCATTTGCTACCGGAGTATTCCACTTGGATTTTCCATAGACAGCAGAACCATAAATGCTGAATTTATTATGGGTATAGGCTATGCTGAATGCAGGCTGTTCCATGAGCACATGATCTGAGGCATTATTTTTAGAAGGATTGGCAAGCAGCATATTTGATAGATTAACGTCCCATCCCTCAGCCTTTCGGGTAATAATTTCAATCACGGCATCATACCCTTCAGAAGAGTAACGGCCTTTGGGATTATGAACCACCTTGACCTTTTTGATGGTTTCAGGAGACAGAGACATTATATATTCTTTGCTCTGAGGGCGGCCATTGACAAGGAACAAGATATTGCTCTTGTTGTTGATGAGAATCTGGTTCGAGGCTCTGTTAAGTTGTACTCCTGGAATGTGTGCAAGAAGCTCATAGGAATTTACACTCATGGACCTCATCTTGTCCGTGATAATAAATGTATCTCCGTCTGCGGAACGCTTCACAAGTTCTGCTTCAATGGTTACCTCTGTCAAATTAACCGTATGAATCGAATCTTGAACGTCCTGAGCTATTGTTCTATTTGCGCACAAAAATGTCAGAACAATGAGCAACAAAATGTGACGGGCTTCTAATCTCATAATCATAATACAAAAAAAATCTATTTATAATTTGTTTTTGGCAAATCAAGAATCGTTAGAACATCTCACTATCTCATACGTTTCAACGACAATGATGCCGCAAAGATATGGTAATTTATCGAATTACGATAAATATTTACTGAATTTTAAGAATTATTAATATTGGTGTCCATTAAAAAATCGCAATTATCGTTATAATCCATTGATTTTTAGTTCATTATATGAATTTTTGAGGTCAACGGATTTGAAATCACAATTGAATTGAATATTAGATACTTAGCAAAAAACACCATTGATTTTGAGCCTTTTATAAAATCAACTAACCGGCATTTTGCTAGATCTAAATGTTTAGTGGACAGCAATGAATTATTAAAGAAATCCATCCCGTTGCGGCACCAACTACAACCGTCCCGCCACCACGGCATTGGGTGACGGGACGGTCGATATGTTATGGCTTGTAGGGGCTACAGTTTCAGGTCGTCCTCGTTCTTGGGCTTGGGGGGATAGTCGATGGTGTAGTGCAGGCCGCGGGATTCCTTGCGGTCCTTGGCCTGGCGCATGATGAGGTAAGCCACATTGATGACATTGCGCAACTCGCAGATGCGGCGCGACACCTTGCTGGTCTTGAACAGTTTCTCGGTCTCCTCGTAGATGATGTCGAGGCGGTTCCAGGCGCGGTCGAGGCGCAGGTTGCTGCGCAGGATGCCCACATAGGTGCTCATGATCTGCTCTACCTCCTTCTCGCTCTGGCTAATCAGCACCATCTCCTCGTTGTGCGTCGTGCCCTCATCGTTCCATGCGGGGATGTCCTCACGCCAGGCATACTCGTTGAGGTGCTTGACGGCGTGCTTGGCCGCCGCGTCGGCATAGACGACCGCCTCGATGAGCGAATTGCTGGCGAGTCGGTTGCCGCCGTGCAGACCCGTGCATGAGCACTCGCCCACGGCATAGAGGCGCTTGATGCTCGAGCAGGCGTCCAGGTCCACCTTGATGCCGCCGCACATGTAGTGTGCCGCGGGCACCACGGGGATGTACTCCTTGGTAATGTCGATGCCCAGGTCCAGGCAATGCTTGTAGATGTTGGGGAAGTGGTGCTTGGTTTCCTCGGGGTCCTTGTGGGTGACATCGAGGAACACATGGTCGTCGCCGCGCTGCTTCATCTCGCTGTCGATGGCGCGTGCCACCACATCGCGGGGCGCCAGCGACAGGCGCGGGTCATACTTCTGCATAAACTCCTCGCCGGCGAGGTTGCGCAGCACGCCGCCATAGCCGCGCATGGCCTCGGTGATGAGGAACGCGGGGCGGTCGCCCGGGTGATACAGCGCGGTGGGATGGAACTGCACAAACTCCATGTCCTTGACGGTGCCCTTGGCGCGATACACCATAGCGATGCCGTCGCCCGTGGCCACCAGCGGGTTGGTCGTGGTAGAATAAACCGAGCCCACGCCGCCCGTCGCCATGAGCGTCACGCGAGAGAGGAACGTGTCCACCTCGCCCGTGGTCTGATTGAGGACATAGGCGCCAAAGCACTCGATATCGGTGGTGCGGCGCGTCACCACCCTGCCCAGGTGGTGCTGGGTGAGGATTTCGATAGCGAAATGGTCCTCATAGATGTCGATGGCGGGGTTGGCGCGCACCGCCTCGATGAGCGACACCTGAATTTCGTGGCCCGTGTTGTCGGCATGGTGCAGGATGCGGAACTCGCTGTGGCCGCCCTCGCGGTGCAGGTCAAATTCGCCCTTCTCGTTCTTGTCAAAGTCCACGCCCCACTCCAGCAACTGCTGAATCTGTGCCGGCGCCTCGGTCACTACCTTCTTCACTGCCTCGGGATCGCTGAGCCAGTCGCCCGCCACCATGGTGTCGTGGATGTGTTTGTCAAAGTTGTCCATTTCCAGGTTGGTCACCGTCGCCACGCCGCCCTGGGCGAGGTCGGTGTTGGCCTCTTCAATCTTGGACTTGCACACCAGGGCCACAGTCCCTGTCTTTGCCACCTTGAGGGCAAAACTCATACCGGCCACACCAGAGCCGATGATGAGGTAGTCATATTTGCGTACCATATTGTATTTTATTGTCGTTAATGGGTCTTGATGTCACTCTTTCTCGCCGTAGAGCAAGTCGCCGCAGTCGCCCAGGCCGGGAACGATGTAACTGTGCTCGTTGAGTTCGGTGTCGATGTCGCAGGTCCACACGGTAGTCTTGTCCTCGGGCATGTGTCGCCGCAACGAGTCGATGGCCTGGGGCGTCGCCACCACGCTGGCGACATGGATGTGGGCGGGGTGCCCCTTGGTGACGAGCGCCTGATAGGCAAGTTCCATCGACGAGCCGGTGGCCAGCATGGGGTCCACAATCACCAGCGTCTTGCCGTCGAGGCGGGGGCTGGCAATGTACTCGATGTGCACCACAAAGTCGTCGGTGGCGGGGAAATACTTCCTGTAGGCCGACACAAATGCATTGTCGGCGCCGTCAAAGAAGCTCAAGAACCCCTCGTGGAACGGCAGGCCAGCCCGGAGAATGGTGCCCAGCACCACGCGTTCGCCCAGCACATTGCAGTGCTTCACGCCCAGCGGTGTCTCCACATCGTGGACGCGGTATTGCAGGCGCTTGGAGATTTCATAGGCCATAATCTGGCCCAAGCGCTGTATGTTGGTGCGAAAACGCAGGCGCTCCTGCTGCAACTGCTTGTCACGAATCTCGCTCATGAACTGGCCTACCAGCGAATTTTGCTCACACAGGTTGATGATTTCCATAATGAATGTTGTTATTTTGGTTGGGTTGATAGATATTCGTTCAATATGCGCCGGGCGTTGTCACGGTCGAGCGCGAGTTGGCGCTTGAGTTCCTCCAGGCCGCACATCTTGACCTCGAGGCGCAGGAAGCGGATAAACTCCAGCGTGAGCGGCTCGCCATAGATGTCGCCGTCAAAGTCAAACAGGTTGACCTCGACGCTCACATGGCTGCCGTTGTCCATCGTGGGCCGCCGCCCAATGTTGGCCATGCCCTGCAGGCATCTGCCCGCCACATGGGCCATTACGGCATAGGCGCCATTGTGGGGCATCATCACCTCGGCGGCAATCTCGCCCAGGTTGGCGGTGGGAAATCCCAGGTCGCGGCCATTGGCAAAGCCGTGCACCACCCTGCCCGTCAGCGCGAAGGGGCGTCCCATGCAGTGCATGGCGTCGCTCACCTTGCCCGCAGCGATGAGGCCGCGCACGATGGTGCTGCTCACGGGAGCGTATTCTCCCAGATATTCGGGCGCCTTCACTACCTTGATGCCCAAGCGCTCGCCGTCGCGGCAATAGTCGTCAAATGACCGCATGCCGTGCCCAAAGTGATGGTTATAGCCCGCCACCAGCACATCCACGCCGTAGCGGTCGCGCAGCAACTGCATGAAGCGCGCGGCATCGAGTGCCGCCAGTTGCGGCGTGAAATTCATGGGCAGCAACAGGTCGGGGTCCAGGCCGGCGATGCAGCGCATGCGGTCGTCGGGCGTCATGATGAGCGAGAACGGCTCATCGGGGTGCAGCACCTGCCGCGGATGGCGCACAAACGTCACCACCAGCGACTGCTTGCCCGCTGCCGCGGCCTGCCGGTTGAGGAAATTGACCAGTGTGGCGTGTCCCAAGTGGACTCCGTCGAACATGCCTATCGTGCAGGCAGTGCTGCCTTGCGGCAACCGGTCATTTTCTCCCAACAATTTCATTGATTGATGCTATCGTGAGTTACTTTTTGTCGAGGTGCTCCTTGAGGATGCGCATCGTGTCGTTGCACACGCGGATAAACATCTCGCGGTTGTGCAGTATCGAGGATGTCTTGACCTGCTTGTCGGTGCCCGAGAAGATGTAGCCCGTGTCGGGGCTCTCCAGGGCGCGCATGGTGGGCACTATGCTGGCTTCGGGACTGGGCAGGTTGCGGCTCAGGTAGTCGCTGGCGTTCTCCACCCACCGCGACAGCGTCAATGCCCCCGTCCTGAACAGCCCGGGATTGACGCAGTTCACCGACACCAGGCGCGTCTTCATCGTGCTGGACATATATATCGAGAACAGCGTCAGCGCCAGTTTGCTCTGGGCATAGGCGCCCCAAGGCGTGAAATGCGACACCGTGGGGAACTCGTAGGGTAGCGTCACCAGCCGGCGCGAAATACTCGTTGACAGGATGATGCGGCCGCCCTCCACGATGAGCGGATAGACCTGCAGCGACAACAGCGCCGTGCTCAGGTAGTTGACCTGCACCGAATGCTCATAGCCGTCGGCCGACAGCACACTGCGGTTGGGGAACACGCTGGCATTGTTGACCAGCGCCGCCACCGGTCGGTTCAAAGCGCGCAGACGCCGCACGAAGTCATTAACCAGGTCAAACGAATTGAGGTCCAATTGCAGGCAGGAGATATCCTTGTTGCGCGTCACCTTGCGCAACTGGTTGGCATAGTTCTCGGCCTTGCTGATGTCGCGGCTGGCCAGCAGCACCGCCGCCCCTTGCTCGGCAAGTTTGCGCGAAATCACGCTTCCCAGACTGTCGGTCGAGCCCGTCACGATGTACAACGGCTTTTCCTGCGACTCGAGCAGCATATTATTGTCGGTCATCATAGTCGATTCTGTGATTATTGTTCTTGTCTATCCAACTGGCAAAGGTACAAAATAATGTCCAATGCCACCGCCGTTTTATCGCGAAAATTTGCATGGGCAAGCCAAAGGAAGTAACTTTGCGCAAAAAATCATGGATATGGGCAAAATAATCACAATCATCGGTGGCGTGAACATGGACATATCGGCGGCATTAACCGCCCCCTTTGTGCCAGCCGACTCGGTGCCCGGGCGCGTGACGATGTCATGCGGCGGCGTGGCCCGCAACATCGCCTGCAACCTGCGGCTCATGGGGCATGACGTGAAGTTTGTGAGCGTCTTTGGAGGAGGACCGTTTGGCGAAATGTGCTGGCGCGAGTGCCGCGGTGTCGGACTGGACTTGTCGTTGAGCGAGCGGCGCGAGGGACTCACGGGCGGCCTGTACCTGTGCATCAACGACCAAGGCGGCGAGATGGTCGCCGGCGTGGCCGACACCGGCATCGCGGACCACATCACGCCTCAATTTCTCGAGGAGCGCATGCAGGACATCAATGCCTCGGCCGCCGTGGTGGCCGACACCAACATCCCGGAGCAGGCGGTGCAATACCTCATCGACCACTGCACCCCGCCCCTGCTCATCGACACCGTGAGCACCGCCAAGGCCGTACGCGCCACAGCCGCCCTGCAGCAGAGCAGTACCCGCCGGCTGCACGCCGTCAAACTCAACCTCATCGAGGCCCGGGCCGTCACCGGTGCCCCGACCGCCCAACAGGCGGCGCAAGCCCTCGTCGGGATGGGTATCGGGCAAGTGTATATCACCCTGGGCAGCAATGGGGTATATTGTAGCGACGGTAAGCGTCACGAACTCATCCCCGCCCTGCACGCCGAGGTCGTCAACGCCACGGGCGCAGGCGACGCCTTTGCCGCCGGCGTTGTGCATGCCCAGTTGCAGCACAAGCCCCTGGACGAGTGCGCCCGCACGGGACTAAAAGCCGCCCGAGCCGCCCTGCTCACGCCGCAGGCCGTCAATCCACAAGTGTCAAGGCTCGTTGATGCCTGACCGATAAACGAAATACTTTACAACACAATAGCAAAACACAATGAACAAGTACTTATCCATTTCGCCCCAAGTGCAACAGGCACTTGACGCCGGGCGCCCCGTGGTGGCGCTTGAGTCCACCATCATTTCTCATGGCATGCCCTACCCCCAGAATGTCGAGACTGCGCTCCGCGTGGAGCAAACCGTACGCGATGGCGGCGCGGTGCCCGCCACCATCGCTGTCATTGGGGGCAAACTCAAGGCAGGCTGCACGCCCGACGAAATAGAATACTTGGGCAAACGAGGCCAGGCCGTCACCAAGGCATCGCGCCGCGACCTGCCCGTGCTCATCGCCCGTGGCGAGGATGGCGCGACCACAGTCACCACGACCATGATTATCGCTGCCATGGCGGGCATCAAGGTGTTTGCCACCGGCGGCATTGGCGGCGTGCACCGCGGTGCCCAAACGACGATGGACATCAGTGCCGACCTCGAGGAACTGGCCATGACGCCCGTGATGGTCATCTGCGCCGGCGCCAAGTCAATCCTTGACCTGGGGCTCACGCTTGAATATCTGGAGACCAAGGGCGTGCCGGTCATCGGGTACGGCACCGAGGAACTGCCCGCCTTCTACACGCGGCACAGCGGCTACAAGGTGGACTACCGCATCGACAGTCCCGAGGCCCTCGCCGCAGCATTCGCGGCCAAACTGGAGATGGGCCTGCGCGGCGGCATGCTGGTGACCAACCCCATTCCCGAGGAGTATTCGATGCCCGCCGATGTCATCAACAGCGCCATCGATGCCGCCATCGCCGAAGCCAGCCGTCTGGGCATCAAGGGCAAAGAAACCACGCCATTCCTGCTCGCCAAAATTAAAGACATCACCGGCGGCGACAGCCTTGACGCCAACATCCAGCTCGTGCTCAACAATGCCCGCCTTGCCGCAAAAGTCGCGGTGGCGATGGCTGCGATGTGAGTTATTGCAGGCCGGCAGCACCACGGCGCAAAACCGCCCACCCCGCCCCCGGGCCGCCACAATTATTCGGCCCGAGGGCGTTCATCTTTCGCGCACGCAATCATTTTTTAGGGGAAAACATGACTTATCTCGGAGTAAAATAGTAATTTTGCGGTTTGAAAGAAACTGAAAATTATCATATCAAACATTAAAAACCGAGTAAAACTATGAGATGTCAACATTGCGGACACGAAGTTCCTGAAGGCTCAGTATTTTGCAACCAGTGCGGCTACCGCATGAAAACCGACATGGCTTGCCCCCATTGCGGCGCCAGCATCCCCGCCACGTCGATATACTGCCCAAAATGCGGCAACGCCGTTGAGACCCAGGCGAAGCGCCCTGCCAATCCCGCCGCCAGCCAGGCACCTGCCACAACCTATAACCAGCAGCGCCAAGCAGCAGCCCAGCGGCCGGCCCGCCAGCCCAACGCGTGGCAAAAACCCGCTGCCCAGGATGACGACCAAGAGGAGAACGGCGGCGAAAGGCGTTCCAACTTCAACCGCAACCTCATCATCGGCATCGTCGCCGCGGTAGTGCTCATCGGCCTGCTGAGCCTGCTGCGCCACTGCAACAGCACCGAGAACGACAACCTCAAGGCACTGGGCGACAGCGCCGCCATGGTTGCCGACGACAGTCAAGACCCCATGGCCCTGTTCCAGGCCGAGTTGAGCCGCGCCGGCATGATCGACGACCAGGCCACTCCCGCCTGTGCCGTGAGATTTAACGACCCCGCCAGCGACAGCCTGAAGTGCATCGTGGGCGTCACCTACAAGAACGACCCCAGCCGGCCCTTCATCAAAATCTACAAGCTCACCCGCCAGGGCGGTACCTGGACCCCCGAGCTGGCGCAAACCAAATATTTTGACGGCCGCACCATCAGCATGGACAACAACGCCCTCATCGCCGACCAGATGCAGGTGCCCCGTGCCGTGACCGTGGACGGCAAGCAATGCCTGTACTTTGCCCTGCTGGACCACCTCAAGGGCAGCGAGAACGGCCGCGTGACGCTGTGCCTGTTTGATGTGGACGGCAAGCGCCTGACGTCGCTCAACTATGACGGCCAGCTGCGCTCCCGCACCGACGGCCGCCAGTATGTATATGGCCAGCCGCTCGAGAGCACCAACAGCGTTGAGCGCCGTTTCCTGGCGCAAGAGGCTGCCAACATCGGTGCCATCCACGTGCCCACCCAGGAAGAACTTGACGCCGAAAAAGAGGCCGAGGAGGAAGAAGCCGCAAACACCGAAGAGACCAACCAGACTAACGAGGAAAAATGGAGCAAGGACAATGCCGAGAATATGGACAAACTGAAAAACGGCGAGGAGGTGAAGATGCGTCCCACAATGTCCGACAAGCCCACCATCAACTTCAAAGACATCAAGACCAAGGCCGAGAACGACAATTACATCGTGTTCCTTGACAACAAGGGATCGGTGCAGGGATTCAACAAGAACACCCGCAAGTACTTCGGCATCTACAGCGACAGCAAAAACCCCGCCAAGAGCATCAGCATGAACGGCGGCAAAGTGAACATCCAGACCGGCAGCGGCACCATCAGTTATGACCTGGCCAGCGACAGGGCCAAAGTGAATTAAGAGTTAGGAGTTAGGAGTTAGTACATGACGCCCGAGAGACGATACTACTTCTGGTTTTTCCTCAAGCTGGACCTGCTGATTGTGGGTCTGCTTGCCCTGCTGTGGTGGATGAACAACGCCGCCTGAGCACAAGCATCAACAAATATTATTCACCGCAAGCATCAACGAAATATGGCTGTTGAAATCCGAGAGATAAAGCCCACCAGGCGCGAACTGCTCAAGTTTGTGCACTACCCCATCGACGTGCTGTACCGCGACAGCAAGTGCTATGTGCCCGACCTGGTCAACGACGAGGTGGACACCCTGCGTCCCGACAAGAACCCCGCGTTTGAGTTCTGCGAGGCCATCTACTTCATGGCCTATCGCGCCGGCAAGCCGGTGGGCCGCATCGCCGGCATCATCAACAGCGTGGTTAACGAGCGTGAAGGCAAGTCCGAGGGCCGTTTCGGGTTCATCGACTTTATCGACGACGAGGAGGTGGTTGACGCCCTCATCGGCGCCGTCACCGAGTGGGCCCGCGCCAAGGGGATGAAGAGCCTGACCGGCCCGCTGGGATTCACCGACATGGACAAAGAGGGCATGCTGGTCGAGGGCTTTGACCGCATCGTCACCTCGGCCACCATCTACAACTATGACTACTATCCCAAGCACATGGAGCGCTTGGGATTTGTCAAGGACGCTGACTGGCTCGAGTTCCTCATCACCATTCCCGAGGAAGTGCCCGAGAAAATTGCCAGCGTGTCGAAGATTGCCGCCGAGCGCAACGGTCTGGAGGCCATCAAATACACCAGCCGCAAGCGACTGGTCAAGGACTACGGCCAGGCCATCTTCACGCTCATCAACGAGGCCTATGACCAGCTGTTCGGCTACTCGCCGCTGTCGCCCAGGCAGATAGACCATTACATCAAGATGTACCTGCCACTGCTGCCGCTCAACGACTTGGGCATGGTGGTCAAAAAGGACGAAACGCGCGAACTCGTCGGCGTGGGCATTACCATTCCCAACATGTCGCACGCCCTCATCAAGTGCCGCGGCCGCCTGCTGCCATGGGGATGGAAGCACCTGCTCCACTCCTTCAAGCACAACGACACCGTGGACCTGATGCTCATCGCCGTCAAGCCCGAGTACCAGAACAAGGGCGTGAACTCCATCGTCATCGATGACCTCATCAGGAGTTTCCACGCCTATGGCTACAAGTATGCCGAGAGCAACATCGAGCTGGAGACCAACGACAAGGTGCTCAAGCAGTGGGAGTACTTCGAGTATGACCAGCACAAGCGCCGCCGCGCCTACACCAAGGAGATTTAACAAGACTAAAACAGGTAATAACAAACAAAGAAAAGTACAGAAACATGGACAACAATATCCGAGTCATCAGCAAGTATGCCCTCGAGGGCTATGACACCAATGCATTGCGCCTGTCGGCCATGGCCGCCAAGCAGACGCTCGAGAGCGGCAGCGGCGAGGGCAACGACTTCTTGGGCTGGCTGCACCTGCCGTCGAGCATCGACGAGCAGCAGCTGGGCGTCATCGAGGTCAGCGCGCGCGCGTTGCGCGACAGCTGCGAGTATGTCATCACCATCGGCATTGGCGGCAGTTATCTGGGCGCCAAAGCCGTCATCGAGGCGCTGGGCGACCACTTTGCCGCCTACAAGCGCGACGGCGGCCCCAAGGTGTTGTTTGCCGGCAACAACATCGGCGAGGACTACCTGCACGACCTGATGGACCTGGTCGATGGCCACAAGTTCGGCATCATCGTGATTTCCAAGTCGGGCACCACCACCGAGCCCGCCATCGCCTTCCGCCTGTTCAAGGAGATGCTTGAACAGCAGCAGGGAAAGGAATTTGCACAGCGCAATATCATTGCCGTCACCGATGCCCGCCGCGGCGCGCTGCGCAACCTCGCCACCCAAGAGGGCTATGCCACCTATGTCATCCCCGACAACGTGGGCGGCCGCTTCTCGGTGCTCACGCCCGTGGGCCTGTTGCCTATCGCGGTGGCCGGTTTTGACATCCGCACCCTCGTGGCCGGTGCCGTCGAGATGGAGCGCGACGGCGACGAGCAGGTGCTCGAGTATGCCATTGCCCGCAACGCCCTGTACCAGACGGGCAAGAAGATAGAGATTCTTGCCAACTTCACCCCGCGGCTGCACTTCTTGGCCGAGTGGTGGAAACAACTTTACGGCGAGAGCGAAGGCAAGGACCACAAGGGCATCTTCCCCGCCAGCGTCGATTTCACCACCGACCTGCACAGCATGGGCCAGTGGATACAAGACGGCGAGCGCGCCATCTTTGAAACCGTGCTCAGCGTGGGCGGGCAGCAGCACGAGGTGGTCATCCCCAGCGACGGCGCCGACCTCGACGGCCTGAACTACATTGCCGGCAAGCGCGTTGATGAGGTGAACAAGATGGCCGAACTCGGCACCCGCCTGGCGCACATCGACGGCGGGGTGCCCAACCTACTCATCACCGTGCCCGCCGTCAGCGAGCGCTACATGGGCCAGTTGATCTACTTCTTTGAAAAGGCCTGCGGCGTGAGCGGCTACATGCTGGGCGTTAACCCCTTCAACCAGCCCGGCGTCGAGGCCTACAAAAAGAACATGTTCGCCCTGCTCAACAAGCCAGGCTATGAGGAGCAGAGCCAGGCTATCCAAGCAAAAATCAAATAATTAGCAACATACCACAAACAGAAAATTTACATTAACTAACGACATGATCTATCCGATTCTTTCGGCAGACGAAGCCGCCGAATTTGTACAAAATGGCTTCACTGTAGGTGTTTCAGGTTTCACTTCACCGGGTTGCCCCCAGGCCGTGCCCGTTGCCATTGCCGAGAAGGCCAAGCGTGAGCATGCCGCCGGCAAGGAATTCAAGATTAACCTGTTCAGCGGCGCATCGACAAGCGACCACATCGACGGCGAACTGACTCGCGCCGAGGCGCTCAACTTCCGCGCCCCCTATCAGTCGCACGCCGACATGCGCAAGGCCATCAACGCCGGCAGCATCCACTATAGCGACCGCCACCTGAGCGAGATGGCCCAGGAATTCCGCTATGGCTTCTACGGCAAGATGGACATCGCCATCGTTGAGGCACAGAGCATCACCGACGACGGCGAACTCGTGCTGGGCACCTCGATGGGCAACACCGCCTCGTGGCTGCAAGTGGCCGACAAGGTGATTGTCGAGGTCAACGACCAGATTCCCGATACCATCCGCGGCATGCACGACGTGTATCTGCCGCTGGACCCCCCTCGCCGCCGCGAGATTCCCATCTACACCCCTCACGACCGCGTGGGCAGCGAGACAGCCCATGTCGATCCCAAAAAGGTGCTGGGCGTAGTCCGCACCTCACTGCCCATCAGCAAGGAAGGCAGTTTCACCCCCGTTGACGATGTGACCCGCGCCATTGGCAACAATGTGTGCGCATTCCTGGTCAACGAGATCAAGCAGGGCCGCGTGCCCCGTGAGTTCCTGCCGCTGCAAAGCGGTGTGGGCAACATCGCCAACGCTGTGCTCGACGCCCTGGACAAGAGCGACGAGATTCCGCCCTTTGAGATGTACACCGAGGTGATTCAGGACAGCGTGCTCGAATTGCTCGAGAGCGGCAAGTGCACCTTTGCCAGCACCTGCTCGATGACCTTCTCGTCACAGGCCATGAACGAGTTCTTTGCCAAGGGCGACGCCTTGCATGGCAAGGTGCTCATGCGTCCCAGCGAAATCAGCAACAACCCCGAGGTGGTGCGCCGCCTGGGCGTTATCACCATGAACACCGCCATCGAGGCCGACATCTATGGCCACATCAACTCCACCCACGTGAGCGGTACCCGCCTGATGAACGGCGTGGGCGGCTCGGGCGACTTTACCCGCAACGCCTACATCAGCATCTTCCTGTGCCCGTCCATCAAGAAGGACGACTGCATCAGCACCATTGTGCCCATGGTTTCCTATCACGACCACAACCCGCACTCGGTTGACATCATCATCACAGACCAGGGCATCGCCGACCTGCGCGGCAAGGACCCCATCCAGACGGCCGAGGAAATCATCAACCACGCCGCCCATCCCGTCTATCGCCCGCTGCTCAACGAGTACCTGCAGCTGGCCAAGAAGGGCCATGTGGCCATGAATCCCGACTTGGCACTGTCGTTCCACAGCGCGCTCTTGCACGAGGGCGACATGCGCAAGGTGGACTTCGACAAGTTCATGAAGTAATATCTGTTACCCAATAACTGCACTGCCGGCGAGCCGATGCGCCCGCCGGCAGTTGCAATATCACACAATGTTGACACCCAAGGCACAAAACGACCTGCTGCCGCACGGCGCGATGGCACTGGCGATGGTGCTGTTCGGGCTGATGGCGACCTTCTCCAAGGACGCGATGAACCTGGGCCTCACCGGAGGGCAAGTGGTCGCGTTCCGCATCGGCGGCTCGGCAATTCTGTTCTGGATTGCCGCGTTGTTCGTGCCCAGCCAGCATGTAGAGCGGCACGACATCCCCAAGATTGCCTTGGCGAGTCTTTTGGGCTTTGTGGTGGCGCAGGGCGGCTACATCGCGGGGCTGAGCATGACCTCGCCCATCAACGCCACCATCGAGCTGACCATCATGCCCATCTTCACGCTCATCCTGTCGGCCTTTATCCTGCGCGAGCGCATCACCTTGCGCAAGGCGCTGGGCATCGCCATGGGCTGTGTTGGCGCCATCGCCCTGGTGGCGATGACCGCCTCGGGCGACGGGCGCGCCGCCGACCTGCGGGGCGACATCATGGTGCTGCTCTCGCAACTGGGCTATGCGCTCTACCTCACGCTGTGCTCAAGCGTCATCAGGAAATACAATCCGTTCACCTTCAACAAGTGGACATTTACCCTGGCCAGTGCCGTCATCCTGCCGCTGACCTGCGGCGATGTCGCGCACATCCAATGGCAGACGTTGCCCGTGAGGGCGATGGCCGAACTGGGCTACATCGTTGTTTTCTCCACCTTCCTCACCTTTCTGCTGGTGGTATATGCCCAGCGGCGCCTCTCCCCCACCACGGTGAGCAGTTACAACTACCTGCAGCCCGTGGTGGCGGTGATAGCGAGCCTGACGATGGGTCTGGGCACGCTGCAGTGGATACACCTCGCCGCCGCCGCGCTCATCTTCACCGGCGTGTGGCTCGTAACCTCACGGCGACGATAACAAGGGTGCTGTCAAACGCCAAACAGTGCAGCTCCAAAGGCGCCTTCCTGAATTTGCTGTAGGAATGTCGGGTCGGTCATCGTGCGGTAAGCCTGTACAATTCCCCAGACAACAAGAATTACAGCGGCAATGATGACCCACTTCTTGGCAGATTCCGAGGCACTGTCAGCGCCTGTCACATCACCGTTTTGGAATTTAGTTTTCACACTTTTGGCCTTGATGATTGCTACAATACCAATAATCAGAGAGATAAAATTGCAGCAGCAAAGCGCCGAAACAACTGTCACTATGACCGACTCTGTGAGCCACGTCTTGGGCATCTGCCGGCCGGGCTGGGGATTGGGGGCATACTGCGGCTGGTTCCAGGGCTGGTTGCCGACAGGGGACTGTGGAGCCGGGAATCCCTGCGGCGCCTGCTGGGGTTGTGGAACACCAACGGGCGGGAACGGGATGTTGTTATTGGGCAGCGGGGCGCCGTAGCCGCCGGAATTAATCGGCTGTCCGGACAGCATCGTCATCAATTCGGGCACTTGGCTGGCCATGGCCCAGTCGGCCATGCCGTCGCACCACACCAGGGAGTTAACCGTGAGGCCATGCTGGAGCAGTTCATTGGGTTCAAACGGCCCTGCGGGCTTGCCATTCTCGGCAATGTAGTATCTCATAATGCTTTGGCTTTTATTGGTTCCTGATCAATCGTTCTCATCGAGCCACGCGGCGAGGATGCGCTTGTACTGCTCGGGGTGGTCGGCAAACGTCATGTGGCGGGCGCCGTCGAGCAGTTCCCAGCGGCTGTTGGGGATGCCGTCATGCATCACCTTGGCCAGCAGCGGCGTGCTCTCGTCGTTGGTGCCGCTGATGACCAGCGCTGGCTGACGGATTTCGCCCAGACGAGGCGTGTAGTCAAAGTCCTTGAGGTTGCCCCAGGGCGTGTATTCGTTGGGGCCCCAGGCGACGTTATAGCTCTCGGTGCCAAAGCGTTTCTTGCGGCGCAGGCACTCGGGGGCATTGCTCATGTCCAGGCTGCAGGCATGCAGCTCGGTGTAAAGGTCGTTGGCGCGGATATACTCCTCATCGTCAAAGTTGCCAGTGGCCTCGGCGCGGCCGATGGCCTGCTGTGCCCACTCGGGCATGAACGAGATGAGGCGGTGCTGCTCGCTGCCCCACAGCGCGCTCGACGACAACGTGCTCGACAGGATGGCCGACTTGACGCCTGCGGGCTGGCGGTCGATGAGCCATGCCAGAATCATCATGCCGCCCCACGATTGCCCCAGGATGTGGAGTTGGTCGAGGTGCAGGTGCTCGCGCAGCGCCTCCAGTTCGTCGAGCCAGTTGTCGAGGGTCCACAGCTCGGGATGCCCGTCAACATAGGACAGGCCGCAGCCCAGCTGGTCGTACATCACCAGCTGGCGTCCCTCGTCGGCGAGTTCGTCGAGCAGTTCAAAGTAATTGTGCGTCGAGCCCGGCCCGCCATGCAGCAGCACCAACGGTGCCTTGCCACTGTGGCGCTCGCCCACGACACGGTAATAAGTCTTGTAGCCCTTGAAGGGCATGTATCCTTCGTCTATCTTACGCATGATGAAAATCCCAATAAGGCGGTTGTTTAGCGACGCAAAGTTACGGAGAATTTTTGAGAGGCGGCAGCCGAGATGTGTAAAATCTTGCTCACACCATCAGTTCGCCGCTGGCGACGATGGCGCTGTGGCCGCCCACATATACCAGGCCGTCGTGTCGCATCGTGGTCACAACCACCGATGGGCGCCCCATGACCTCGCCCTGCTTGAAGCGGCACTCCTGGCTGTACGCCACGCGGGCGCGGCGGTACAGGTAGTAATTGAGCGCGGCGTTGGCCGTACCGGTTGCCGACTCCTCGGGCACGCCATAGAGCGGCGCGAAGTTGCGCACGTGGGCGGTGTAGCCGTCATCGCTCAGGGCAAAGGCATGCACACCCACCACATTGAGTTCGCGGCTCAACTCGGTGAGCGCCTCCATGTCGGGCTTGAGGGCATTGAGCCCCTCTACCGTAGCCACAGGCATGATGATGTCCGGCAGACCCGTTGAAATCACCTCCACGGGCAAGTCGTTCCACTCGGCAGAACCGCTGCCCGCCATCATATCGTGCAGGTAGTCCACATCAATGAGCGGCACAATCACCTGTGGCTTGACCATTTGCATCATCACTTGCTGGCCTGCCTTCACTTCAAGGCTGCCGGCCAGGGTGCGCAGTTCGCATACGGCATCAGCCGCAACCATTCCCAGGGTGTGCAGCAGCCCAAAGGTGGCGATGGTGGCATGGCCGCACAAGTCCACCTCGCTGCACGGCGTGAAATAGCGCACCGTGAAGGTTGTCGGCCCGTTTTGCTGAACAAAGGCCGTCTCGCTGTGCGATAACTCCGCAGCCACCTGCTGCATCAGTTTCTCGCCCGGGAAAGGGGCATCCTGCCCCAGGAGCACGACACCCGCCGGGTTGCCCCCAAAAGCCGTGTCGGTAAAAGCGTCAACGATATAAAATTTCATGTCGTGTTCAGTTTTTAGTTTGTGTTGTTTTTCTTGATTGAGGACGGAACAAGCATCACCGCCCCCTAAACATTTATCTCGCAAAAGGACCGCAAATTTATCAAAAATAATTTGATATACAACACTTTTGCCCAAGAAAATGTCATTACAAAATAAAAGGGAATTTTTAACATGCTGTCCCCGGACGGGCAGTCACCTGCAAGGATGCGGGCTGAAAGTCCGCGATTTATTGTTGAGGGCTGGGCGAGCCGCCACTCTGATGCTAAAATATGTTTTTGAAGCAATGAAAAATTCAAAAATCTCGGTTATTTTCAAAGATTTTTAGTATATTTGCATCGTGATGTGAAGAGGATACCACATTCACAAGGCATATACAGGAGTGCATCAACCAGTCCCGCTCCTCACCCCCCTGATAACCTCGTCACCCAATGGGCTGCAACGGTGACACAAAACAACCGGAGTAATATGGCTCAAATCATTTGTCCTAACTGCAACACCGCATTCAACGCCCCCGACGGCGTTGCCAATGCACAGTGCCCCAATTGCGGCAATGTGGTTGCTATCGCAACCCAGCAGACCTATCAGCAACAGCAATTTGCCTACCAGCAGCCGCCGCAGTATGCCCAGCCGCAGTACCCGCCGCGCGACATCGGCGTGTTTGACAACGGCCCGTCGGGCAAGAGCCGCGGAGTCGCCGCATTGCTCGCTTTTTTTCTTGGCGGCATCGGCGGCCATTATTTCTATCTCGGCAAGGTTGGAGGCGGATTCATCTGCTTGCTGCTGTGCCTGGTCACCTGCGGCGTGTGGTGCATCGTTGTGCTCATCCAGTGCATCATGATGTTTACCATGACACAAGATGAGTTTGAACGCAAATATGTCAACACCTCATCCACATTCCCGATATTATAATTAAATAATTATAGTACACATTTTTATTGACCAGTATTATTCTTTTTATTCCTTAATTCCGCAGCACTTTAGTTTAACTATTTTTATAAGTTCCTGAGCAA